>LNFM01000507.1_pt1 | contig 99163 bp, 96 predicted proteins | sample 596031 | NCBI WGS metagenome assembly LNFM01 (sample SAMN04254537, study PRJNA301005) | activated carbon metagenome | isolation source: dual media filters at the Ann Arbor, Michigan drinking water treatment plant | place: USA: Ann Arbor
TCCCCTTCCCAGTGGCCCGGCATGGCACGATCGGCGGCCTCCGCCGGACGTTGACCGATCATGATCTCGGGCGAGATGAAGGCCTTGCCTCGCGCAGGAAGAGCTCGCAGCCGGCGCAAAAAGTCTGGCGGTGATGAAAGAAGGAAGAATTCCGTCGAAAGACGGAACAGCCTTGGTCGGCGAGGGAATCAAGCAGGGTTATCGTCCGTCTGAACTCTTGGATCTCAGTCGAGAAGTGAAACGACGCGGATCCGACTTTGAAGAAGGCCGTGCAAGTCTTAAAGCGCTTCGCGAGCAAGTGAGTCGGGGAGAACGGAGTGATCGTCTCTTCAAGGACGACGATCGCAGTAGGTCAGGGAGAGGCGGAGACCGAGGCGGCCGTGGAGATCGAGAGAACCGGGGAGACCGAGGTGGGCGAGACGACTCAGAACGCGAGCGGTTCGATCGATCGGACAGGCAGGATCGATCTGGACATAGAGGTGATCGGCCAGACCGTGTTGAACGTCCTGACAAGTTTGACCGTTCCGAACGTCCGGATCATTCCGGAAGCGGGCGAGATCGTTGATTTGTAACTACACGGACAGCATTCACTAAACCTCTAAAAAGTGGACGTTTCAGGCCTTGCCTGATAGACCAGGCGAGGTATAGCTCTGCCCAATCACAGGCGCCCTGAAGCTCTTGGAGGCTTTTCCACTCGAGGAGGGATCAATGAAGAGAATACTCATCGCAGTTAGTGGGATGACATTACTGATGAACGGTTTCGTCTATGCTCAAACGGAAACTCCGGTGATTGACCAGCGACAGATGAATCAAGAACAACGTATCGACCAAGGAATTTCCAGTGGGCAGCTCAATCGACGAGAGGCCCGTCGACTCGACAGGCAACAGGATCGGATCGATCGCATGGAGAATAGAGCGAACTCCGACGATGTTGTGACAGGAAAAGAACGGGCACGGATCGGCGCAGCGCAGAATCGTGCTTCACGCCACATTGCGCGTGAAAAGCACGATCGCCAAGGTGCTCGGCATCGTTGATCACCCAACAGTCGTGTAGAAACAACCGGGGCGCTTACGATATTGATCGTAAGCGCCCCGTCCTTTTCCAGCGCGATCTTGTTCTGTCTCAGATTGGGTTCAGTATTTCGTGTGTATCAGGACCCTGCTAGAATGGGCGCATGGACGTCATCGCCACACACAGCAACGCGGATTTCGATGGCCTGGCCTCCATGGTTGCCGCACGCAAACTCTTTCCAGAAGCGAAGCTGGTCTTGCCGGCTGGAGGCCAGGAGGCCGTCCGTAATTTTCTCGCCGTACACGACCTCGATATCAGCAAACTCAAGGACATCGAGCTCTCTCAAATCACTAGGCTCGTGCTTGTCGATACCCAAGAGCCCGACAGGATCGGAACGCTCAAATCGTGCATCGAGAATCCGACGGTCGAAGTTGTGGTGTTTGATCACCACCCCGAACCAGACTCATCCCTCGCCGGCCGTTCGAAGCAGTCTGTGATTGAATCGGTTGGGGCCACGACGACGCTTCTCATAGAACAACTTCGGCGGCGGCATATTCCCGTGACGCCGTTTGAGGCGACCGTGATGGCCATGGGCCTCTATGAAGAAACCGGATCGTTCGTCTTCGCCTCTACAACCAGCCGTGATTTTGAGGCCGGCGCGTTTCTCGCCGCTGCCGGCGCGGACCTGAATCTGGTGGCGGATACGTTGCTCCGTCCTCTCGATGCAGATGCCGTCGCCCTGCTGAACGACTTTTTAGAGCACAGCGACGTGCATTACCTGGAAGGCCGCAAGGTCCTGGTGGCCACGAGCACGATCGACCGCTGCCGCGGAGAGGCAGCCGGCGTTGTGCATAGACTCGCCGAATTACAGGGTGTCGATGCCGTCGTCGTAGCAGTGATGATGGCAGACCGAGTGGAAGTGATCGGAAGAAGCCGCAGGCCTGAAATCGATGTCGGCTGGATCGCACGGGAATTTGGAGGAGGAGGCCACGCCGTGGCAGCAGCCGCCACCGTCAAAGGGCAAACTCTTGCTGCAGTCAAGGAGAAGGTCGTTCAGCTGCTGACCACACAATATCGCCCGACTCTGCTGGCTCAGGATGTTATGACTACCCCGGTCAAAGCGATCGAGGTCGAGACCAGCGTGACCGAAGCAGGACAGCGGATGACGGCCTATGGGCTGAATGTGTTTCCAATCTTGGATGAAAAAGATCGGTACACCGGGATCGTCAGCCGGGAGTCGATTCAGAAAGCCTTGTTTCATCGGCTGGGCAAGATGGCTGTGCGTGACATCATGCAGACCGATGCCTATCTCGCGCAGCCAGACACGCCATTTCATGAGATCGAAACGGCCATGATCGAGCGAAACCAACGCTTTGTGCCGATTATCACAGACGCGAAGATCGTCGGCGTCATTACGAGGACGGATCTGCTGCGGACCCTGCACGACGATGTATTGAAGGCTGCCCGAATGCGGACGATGCGTCCAGGCGAAGCTCACGTTGAGATCGGAGGGCCGCGCCGCAACGTGAAGGGACTCTTGCAGAGCCGCTTGCCACATCGCCTGGTGACATTGCTGGAAGACGCGGGTCACTTGGCTGATCGCTGCGAGGTTTCGCTCTTTGTCGTCGGCGGTTGCGTACGAGACCTGTTACTGGGCATCAAGAATCTGGATTTGGATCTCGTGGTCGAAGGCGACGGCATCGCCTTCGCTCGCAAGCTGGGTGACATGCTGCAGGCGAGGGTCAAGGTGCATGAGCGATTCGGCACGGCAATTCTGATGTTGCCGGATGGTTTCAAGCTGGATGTGGCCACTGCACGGACGGAGTATTACGAGTATCCCACCGCGTTACCGACGGTCGAACAGGGTTCCATCAAGAAAGACCTGTATCGACGTGACTTTACGATCAATGCCTTGGCGGTTCGCTTGAACGGGAAGGGCTTTGGCGATGTGCTGGACTTCTATGGTGGGCAGCGAGATCTCAATGACAAGGTGATCCGAGTCTTGCACGGGCTAAGTTTCGTTGAAGATCCGACCCGCGTGTTTCGGGCGATCCGATTTGAATCCCGGTTCGGATTTCATTTGGGCAAGGACACGGCGGCGTTGATCGCCGGCGCTGTCAAGATGAACCTGTTTCACCGATTATCCGGCCACCGTCTGCTGGAAGAACTGAAACTACTGTTAGGCGAGCGGGAATCGAAACAGGCGATCAAACGATTGGCGGAGCTCAATCTTTTGAAGTTCATCCATCCGAAGCTGAGTTGGTCCAACCGGTTGGATCAACTCCTGGCCGCGCTGGAAGAAGCCGTCGATTGGTACCGTCTCCTCTACTTAGATCGGAAGATGGACGTCTGGGTGGTCTACATGATGGCACTGCTCGAGGTCTTGCCCGAGCGTGCTGTAAAAGACCTGCTCAAGCGCTTTCCCTTATCCGAACAGGAAGCCACCAGGCTCAAAATGGCTCGCGTGGGCTGTCACAACGTGATTCGCCGACTCGCGTCGAAGCGACCGCTCACTCCGGCCGACGTGTACCATCTCTTGTCGGGACTATCCGATGAAACACTCTTGATCCTCATGGCGAAGAGCAAAGGGGAAACAGTCAAGCGCCAGGTCTCAGCATTCCTTACGACCTATCAACATGTGAAGCCAATTCTGACGGGTACTGACCTGAAAGCCATGGGGTTGAAACCGGGCCCGCAGTTCAAGAAAATCCTCGACCGATTGCTAGCCGCACGTCTGAACGGCGAAGCAGAGACTGAGGCAGAGGAACGGCAGTTCCTTCATCAGCTGGTTCAAGACCCCAAGGGAGGTGTGTGAAGGATGGGAAACACGCAAATACGGATGGGACGCCACGCATAGGATCATCTGTTCAACAGCCTCAGTGGCTGACCTACAGAAATCGTAGCGCACCCCTCAGAATAGTCTCCCCATAATTATTCTCTCACCCCACCGCTCGCAGCAGTTCTCCCCGTAAACAATCGTAAAATTATGCTTTTTTAAAGCCACGCCCCACTCAGCATGATATCCAAGAGTTGGGAAGACCCTCATTGCCCTAAATAAATAGCTAGTTAGTGCCGATAGATAGTTATTGCAGATGGTTAGTTATTGTCATGGTAGATGACGCGATTTGGCAGATCTGTATCTATGGGTTGTGTGTCGGCGTGGTGATTGCCGTCATGCTGGGACTTCCACCTTTGCTTGGCGAGCGTCACTGGAAAAAGCCTGAACGTCGATCGGAAAGTGCAACCGGCGTTCCCTATGAATGTGGGATTCGGCCAACTGGCAATGCCCAAGTCCGCCCACCGGTGCAATACTATTTGATCGCCATGTTCTTCGTTATTTTCGATGTGGAAGCAGCGTATCTGTATGCCTGGGCCGTCGCGGTACCCGAGACAGGCTGGCTTGGTTTTATTGAAGTAACGATCTTTGTGACCATTCTGTTGGCATCCCTTGCGTATTTATGGCTCACCGGAGCGCTGGACTGGCATGCACAGTCTCAACGTCCGAAGGTCCGTCACCGCCAGAACCCAACCATGCAGGAGTCAAAGGAGCTCTACGATGACCGAGTGGCGTAACGGACGACTGGAGGGGGTACGGATTATCGATGGTGGCGATGGTTCGTTGACCTCTGTTGTTGGCGACTCAGTTCTCTTCGCGAAGCTCCAAGATCTCTTAGCATGGGGACGGAAGAATTCATTGTGGCCATTGAATTTTGGCTTGTCATGCTGTTTCGTCGAAATGGCGACAAGTTTGACCAGTGTCTATGACGTCTCTCGATTTGGTGCAGAAGTCGTCCGTGGTTCACCACGGCAGGCCGACGTGTTGGTCGTATCCGGGACGGTGTTTCTGAAAGTGGCGCCTGTCATCAAGCAGCTCTACGAGCAGATGCTGGAGCCGCGTTGGGTGATTTCGATGGGGTCCTGCTCAAACTCCGGCGGGATGTTCGACGCCTATTCAGTCGTACAAGGCGTCGACAAATTCATTCCCGTGGATGTGTATATGCCAGGATGCCCACCGCCACCCCATGCCTTTATGGAATGTTTGCTGCTCCTCCAGAACATGGTTGGGTCAGAACGCCGTCCCTTGAGTTGGCACTTCGGTCCACAGGAGGTTCAGACACCCATTATGCCCTCGCTGCGTGATGCGAAACGAGCCGAGCGGATGAGTCAACGTGAATATCCCGGTATCGATGTGCTTCCGCGGACTGATCTTCTCTCGCCTCATTTTGCAGGGCAGCCGGACGGTCGACCGAAAGGCAAGTCATGACTCCACGACTTTCGGCTGTAGGAGATTCCTCAATCGGGGAACAGACTGGACTGGTGGTGGAGCTGACGGCCCGCTTTGGCTCTGACGGATATCTGACCGCTGTGCAATCCACCAAGGATGAGATTCCAACCATCTGGGTTGAGAAACTTCGACTTCATGAAATTCTGCGCTATGTCAAATCTGAGCTTCCTCGCCCGTTTCCTATGCTGTTTGACCTGAGTGCGACCGACGAACGGCTTCGCCGCCATCATGACGGATTACCGATCGGAACCTTTACCGTATTCTATCACCTCTTCTCGTTCGATCGGAACCAATCACTCCGCATCAAGGTGGCGCTTGATGATGAGGCACTCTCGCTGCCATCGAGCAGAGACTTGTGGCCAAATGCCGATTGGTATGAACGAGAAATTTTCGACATGTTCGGGATTCGTTTTGATGGACATCCCTTTCTCCGCCGCCTTCTCATGCCTTCGTGGTGGGAGGGATATCCGCTTCGGAAGGATCATCCCTCGCGTGCGACAGAAGTCGGGCAGTTCCAAATGCCGCCAGAGAAGCTGGTCATGGCACAGGACGCGCTGCAATTCAAGCCTGAGGAGTGGGGGTTAGCCCGCACCCACCACGATCAGGATTCAGATTTCGACTATATGTTCATCAACCTTGGCCCAGCCCATACTGGTACGCACGGGGTGCTCCGTCTCGTGGCGCAACTCGCGGGTGAGGAAATTATCAATATCGTCCCGGATATTGGCTTCCACCATCGTTCTCAGGAAAAGATCGCCGAGCGGCAAACCTGGCATTCTTTCATTCCGTATACCGATCGTGTGGACTACCTCCAGGGTGTGTTGAACGAGATGCCGTATTGTCTCTCGGTCGAACGATTGGCTGGCATCACTGTGCCACCACGGGCACAAGTCATTCGAGTCATGATGTCTGAATTCTATCGGATCGCCAGTCATCTTGTCTGGTACGGGACCTTTGCAGCCGACATTGGTGCCTTGTCACCGGTCTTTTACATGTTCAACGATCGAGAACGCATCCTCTCGATCACCGAAGCCATTTGTGGTGGCCGTATGCATCCGAATTGGCTCCGGATCGGTGGAGTTGCACAAGATCTTCCGATTGGATGGGACAAGCTGGTTCGCCAGTTCATCGATTGGTTTCCCAGCCGACTCGATGATTATGAGCAACTGGTGATGGACAATCCGATTCTCAAGCAGCGGACCGTCGGGATCGGGGTCTTGTCTCTCGATGACGCCATCGCGTGGGGTGCCACTGGTCCGATGCTGCGTGCCTGCGGCTTACCGTGGGATTTGCGCAAGGTCCGTCCGTACTCCGGCTATGAGCAGTTCGACTTTGATGTCCCGGTTGCTTCAAACGGCGATTGTTATGACCGAGCGCTGGTGCATGTCTTGGAGTTGCGTCAGTCGCTGCGGATTATTCGCCAATGTCTCGATTCCATGCCATCTGGTCCCTATACGTCACTCGATGCTCTTGCGACTCCTCCGCTGAAAACACACACGATGCATGACATTGAAACGCTCATCAATCATTTCGTCGGAGTGAGTTGGGGCCCGGTGCTTCCTCCCGGTGAAGCGGAAGTTCCCATCGAATCGTCGAAAGGCCAGACCAGTTATTACTTGACGAGTGATGGGTCCGAGCTCTCGTACCGGACGAGGATCCGCACTCCCTCGTTTGCACACATTCAGATGGTGCCGCTGATGGCACGTGGCGAATTGCTCTCGGATCTCCTGGCCGTGCTGGGGAGTGTGGATTATGTGCTCTCGGATGTGGATCGGTGAAAGTGTCTCTCTTGTCTGTCCGGTCGTCTGGTCTGCCTCGTCCGAAGCACAAGATAGACCAGACAGACGAGATAAACGAGACAGACTAAATAGACCAGATAGACCAATTTTATGCTGAGCGAAATCGAACGACGAGAACTAGAAGACGCAGTGAAGCATTACCCTGACAAACGGGGGGCTACCATCGATGCACTGCTGACCATCCAACGACGACGTGGCTGGATCTCGGATGACACGCTCCTCGAGATTGCCCAATTTCTTGAGATCACGGTCGAGGATGTGGATAGCATTGCCACGTTCTACAACCTCGTCTTTCGTAAACCGGTCGGTCGACATGTCGCTTTCGTGTGCGACAGTATCAGCTGTTGGATCAAGGGGTGTGAACAAGTTCAGGAGCAGATCAAAACACTCTATAACGCGGATCTCGGACAGACATCACCAGACGGACGTCTGACTGTCTTGCCGATTGCCTGCTTAGGGCAATGCGAACGGGCACCGGCCCTGATGATCGATCAGGATGTATACGGCGACGTCACGCCTGAAAAGATTGAACAGATCGTGGAGAAATACAAATAGTCCAAGATATCCGTCATCGACTTAACATGGAACGACCACTCACTCAACATATTCATCCGGATGGTACGACGCGCACATTGCGTGAGTACGTCAAAACAGGTGGGTATCGCAGCTTGCAACGGCTCTCCAGCGGGCTGGCCCCCAAGGACCTGCAGCGGCTGGTGACCGATGCCGGATTGCGCGGCAGGGGCGGGGGTGGGTTTCTGACCGGTACGAAGTGGAGCTTCGTGCCGATGGGTGCCGACGCGCAGAAACCCAAGTATATCGTGGCCAATGGCGATGAAATGGAACCAGGCACATTTAAGGATCGTGTGCTGATGGAGGGCGATCCTCATGGCCTGGTCGAAGGCATGATCCTCGCCGGCTATGCCATCGATGCAGAGATCGGCTACATTTTTCTGCGTGGGGAATACCATCTGTCGGCCCAACGACTGACCGAGGCGATTGCAGAGGCCTATGCAGCCGGGTATTTGGGTAAGCCTCTTCCTGGAATGGGATTTCGCTTTGACCTCCATCTGCATGCCAGTGCCGGCCGGTATATTTGTGGCGAAGAAACTGCGTTGATTAATGCACTGGAAGGCAAGCGAGCAGTGCCCCGCGCAAAGCCTCCCTTTCCGCAGACGGTCGGCTTATGGGGGAAACCGACGGTCGTGCAGAACGTCGAGACCCTCTACAACATCCCACATATCGTCAATCAAGGATCTGACTGGTATCACCGATTGAGTCGGACTCAAGACGGTGGCACGAAGATCTACGGTATCAGTGGTCGTGTCGCCAATCCTGGATGGTGGGAATTGCCGCTCGGCACCACTGCGCGGGAGGTCTTGGAACGATATGCCGGAGGGATGGCTGATGGCGTTCGCTTTCGGGGCTTGTTGCCAGGCGGTATCTCCACAGCATTTATGACTGAAGAACACTTGGATCTCCCTTTAGATTTCTCTTCGATCCCACCCGAGGTTGGTCGTCTGGGTACTGCCACCATGATTGTGCTGGACGATCACACCTGTCCCGTGAGGTTCGTGTTGAATCTCGAAAAGTTCTTTGCCCGAGAATCTTGCGGGTGGTGTACGCCTTGTCGGGAAGGGTTGCCGTGGGTCGCGAGAATTTTGATGTCCTTCGAGGAGGGACGTGCGACCAGCGAGGATTTGTCGCTTCTGAAGATGCATGCCAAGTGGCTGGCGCCAGGACACACCTTCTGCGGTCTCGCACCAGGTGCAATGGCCCCGTTGCAATCCGCCTTGAAATACTTTCACGATGACTTCGAGCGACACATCTCGACGGAAGGATGTCCCTGGAGCAAGAAGTCGTCACAACAGAGGGTGTTGGTCTAGGTCCATGGCAACCATTATCGTCGATAACAAGTCATATACTGTGAATGAGCAACAGAATTTGCTCGCCGCCTGTCTAGGACATGGGCTGAACGTGCCCTATTTCTGCTGGCATCCGGCTATGGGATCGGTCGGAGCCTGCCGCCAGTGTGCGGTCAAACAGTTCAAAGACGATCGAGATCAGTCTGGTCGACTGGTGATGTCCTGCATGACACCAGCGACGAATGGCACTCGGATCTCGATCGATGATCCAGAGGCCAAGGCCTTTCGCGCATCAGTCATTGAATGGTTGATGGTGAACCATCCCCACGACTGCCCAGTCTGTGATGAAGGAGGGGAGTGCCATTTACAAGACATGACGGTCATGACCGGGCATGTCTACCGGCGCTACCGCTATCAAAAACGAACCCATCGCAATCAGTCTCTCGGCCCATTCATTCGGCATGAGATGAATCGGTGTATTCAATGTTACCGCTGCGTACGATACTACCGAGACTATGCGGGTGGACATGACCTCAACGTGTTTGGCTCGCATGACGCCGTCTACTTCGGCCGGGAACAGGATGGCACGCTGGAGAACGAATTCAGCGGAAATCTGGTGGAGGTCTGTCCGACCGGAGTCTTCACGGACAAAACCTTCTTTCATCACTACACGAGGAAATGGGATCTGCAAGCAGCCCAATCGATCTGCCCACATTGTAGCCTTGGGTGCAATACCACCGCCGCTGAACGATCTGGGACTCTGCGTCGGATCACCAATCGGTTTAACAGTCAGGTGAACGGCTACTTTTTATGCGATCGGGGACGGTTTGGGTATGAGTATGTCAATAGCCCGCATCGCATCAAGCGGGCAGTGATGAGGCAGAAACGTCACCCATCCCAGTTGGGAACGACGGAAGGAGTGCCGCAACCCCTCGAGTTCACAGCGGACTGTGTACGACAGGCTCGCGGGATTGTAGGCATTGGGTCGCCTCGCGCGTCGCTCGAGGCCAATGTGGCCCTGCAATCTTTGGTCGGCCCGCAGCACTTTTATCAGGGTATTGATGAGCAGGAAGGCCAACTTCTTTCCACGATACTCAAGGTCCTTCAGACCGGACCGGTGCCGTCGGCGTCGATTCACGATGCCGAACAGTCAGATGCCGTCTTCGTTCTTGGAGCAGATCTCTTGAACGAGGCGCCACGCTTGGCGCTGGCTCTTCTCCAGTCTATTCGGCAACAGCCGATGGAACAGGTCGATGAATTGAAGATTCCTCGATGGGATGAAGCGGCTGTGCGCAATGCGGTGCAAAACCGACGAGGCCCTCTGTTCCTCACCGGGTATCAGCGTACGTGGTTTCATGAGTATGCCACTGACACCTACTTCGCCGCACCGGACGATATCGCCAGGTTGGGATTTGCCGTGGCTGGATCGATCGGTCAAGGGGCACCCTCCGTTCCGGATCTCAGTACCGAGGTCAGGGACCTCACACAGCGTATTGCTGAGGCCCTGACCCATGCCCAACGCCCACTCATCATTGCCGGAACGGAAAGCGGGTCCCAGGCGACGATAGAGGCAGCAGCCAATGTAGCCTGGGCTCTGCATCAACAAGGGAAGCAGCCACGACTCAGCTTTGTCCTTCCAGAGTGCAATAGCGTAGGCCTCGCCTTGCTCGGTGGCGGAAGCTTGAATGACGCGTTCGATGCGATCCGTCGGGGAAAGGCCGATACCGTGATTGTGCTAGAGAATGACTTGTATCGTCGCGCGGAACAGGCGAACGTCGATGCCTTCTTTGAGACGGCGCAAACAGTTGTTGTCATCGATTCGGTTGAGAATGGTACGACGGCGCATGCCGATGTGCTGCTTCCGGCTGCCACAGGTCCGGAATCCGATGGGACATTTGTCAATCAAGAAGGCCGAGCCCAGCGGTTCTACCAAGTGTTTGTCCCGGACGGTGACGTCAAAGAGAGCTGGCGGTGGCTGAGTGACCTTGGCCGTGCAACTTCACAGGAGGGTGGGAGTGAATCCGGAGTGGCGACCTGGCGCAACTTCGATGATGCGGTCTCCGCAACGGCAATAGCAGCTCCTATGCTGGCACGCATCGGAGAGGTCGCACCGTCAGCGAGTTTTCGTTTGGTGGGTCAAAAAGTTCCCAGGCAGTCTGAGCGATGCAGTGGGCGTACGTCACTGATCTCTCATCTGACCATGCACGAACCGCCTCCTCCCGTTGATCATGATTCGCCGCTTGGATTTACGATGGAAGGATATCGAGGACCACTTCCTTCACCGCTAATCTCCCAATTCTGGGCTCCTGGCTGGAATTCTATCCAGGCTGTGAATACGTATCAAGACGAAGTCGGTGGGCCATTGCGCGATGAAATGCCAGGAGTCCGGCTCATCGAACCAGTTGCCACGAAGGCAGCCGGTTGGTTCACCACCATTCCACGTGCGTATCAACCACCCACTCATCAATGGTTGCTGCTTGCTCTATCTGCCGTGTTTGGAAGCGACGAACTCAGCAACCAATCTCCGGCAATTGCCGAACGGATTGGCAAGCCGTTCCTATCCTTGCATCCATCAGATGGAGCGCGGTTGACTCTTGAGGACCACAGCACGATTGATCTGGTCTTGCAGGGGACGACTTACCGCCTTGTTGTGCACCTCGATCCTTCTACGCCAGTGGGGACGGCAGGTCTCTCCCTTGTGCCTGAGGTATCTGGCGTCAGAGTGCCGGCTTGGGTTGATCTGTTGAAGGCAATCCAAACTGAACAAACGCGGAGGGCTGCATGATTGATTGGAGCCACACCGCACTCACCATCGCCGTCATTCTTGGCAGCTGCCTGACCTTGGCCGGGATGCTGATCTGGGTCGAACGTCGACTGCTCGGAATGTGGCAAGAACGATACGGCCCCAACCGACTGGGGCCAGGCGGGTGCCTGCAATCACTGGCGGATATGATCAAGATCTTTACGAAAGAAGACTGGATCCCGCCCTTCGCTGATAAGGCAGTGTTCGTCATTACGCCGGCCATCGTCGTGATCACTGCACTCATGTCGTTCGCGGTGATACCGATCGCGCCCAACTTCGTGGTCGCCGATCTCAATGTGGGCGTCCTCTTCTTTTTGGCCATGTCGAGCCTTGCCGCCTACAGTGTCATCATTGGAGGATGGGCTTCCAACAACAAATTCGCGTTTCTCGGCAGCCTTCGGGCGATCGCGCAATTGTTGAGCTACGAAGTCTTCATGGGGGTCTCGCTGATGGGAGCTGTAATTTTGGCAGGCTCGTTCAAACTAAGCGATATTGTGAACGCGCAACAGCATCAATGGTTCGTAATCCCTCAGTTCTTGGGGTTTCTTGGGTTTTTCATGGCAGGACTGGCTGAAGCGCACCGCACCCCGTTCGATATGCCTGAGGCGGAAGCAGAACTCGTTGCCGGCTACCACTCCGAGTACAGTGGGATGAAATTTGGGATGTTCTTTGTCGGCGAATACCTGAGCATCCTCCTCCTATCAGCAATGACCGTCATTCTTTTCTTTGGTGGGTGGCACGGACCCTGGCTGCCGCCGGTGGTGTGGTTTGGCTTGAAGATGTTCGGCTTCATCGCCTTGATCATCCTGATTCGCGCGGCCTGGCCCCGATACCGTTTTGATCAGCTCCTGTCATTCGGTTGGAAGGTCGTCATGCCACTCGCGTTGATCAATCTGTTGGTGACGGGCGGGGTGGTGTTGTGGAGAGCAGGATAGCAGGGATTCGCTCTGTGGCAGTGAGCTTGGATCGGATGTCATGCAAAGGGGAATCATCCCTGTAGAACAGCTGTACGTATGATGAACACGTGGATATACGCCCGGAATCTCGTCGTGGGGTTATGGATCGTCTTTAAACGGACCTTCACGAAACCGGTTACGGTTCAGTATCCGGAAGAGCAACCCTATTTACCGCCACGTTGGCGTGGACGCATCGTCCTCACCAGAGATCCCGACGGAGAAGAGCGCTGTGTGGCTTGTTACCTCTGCTCTGCAGCCTGTCCTGTCGATTGCATTTCGCTTCAGGCTGCGGACAATCCAGAGGCTCACGAGCGCCGCTATCCGGCGTTCTTCCGGATCAACTTTTCGCGCTGCATTTACTGTGGCATGTGCGAGGAAGCCTGTCCGACCAATGCGATCCAGCTAATTCCAGACTTCGAACAGAGTGAATATGCGCGTCGGAATCTGGTCTATGAGAAAGAAGACCTCCTCATCAGCGGGACCGGTAAATATCACGATTATAATTTTTATCGAATGGCCGGCGTAAGGACTCGCGACAAAGACAAGGGACAAGGCGAGCACGAACTTCCACCGGTGGATGTGAAAAGTTTGATGCCGTAATGACGTGCTGAGTAGCACGTAGACGAGTCCTGACATTCACCACTCAGGACTCAGCACTGAGAGAATGATAATGGAAATCCTATTCTATATCGCTGCCGCAGTGACTGTCTTGGCGACGCTACGCGTCATCACGCATGTGCATGCGGTCCACGCGCTGCTCTATCTGGTCGTCGCACTGATCGCGTTGTCACTGATTTTCTATTTGTTCGGTGCACAGTTTGCCGCCGCGCTTGAGATCATCATTTATGGCGGTGCCATTATGGTGCTCTTCATCTTTGTCGTGATGCTCCTAGGGCCACTTGCGGTTGAACAGGAACGGACGTGGTTCTCACTCAGTGCATGGGTAGGGCCTAGTATCCTGGCCCTGGTCCTTCTGGGAGAAGTGGGATATCTCATTGCTTCCGGAGACCATCCCACAATGGCCGTCGCAGAACCTAGGCAGAAAGCGATCTCTATCGCCCTCTACGGACCCTATATCATTGGGGTGGAATTGGCGTCCATGCTGTTATTGCCTGGGTTGATCGGCGCCTATCACTTAGGGCGCCGTCTATCGAGTGAGGCCCGTTCATGCTGAGTACGCCTGCACTTGTATTGGCCATCATATTGTTTGGTCTCGGATTGATCGGCTTATTGAGTCGGCGAAACATCCTGTACATGCTCCTATCGCTCGAAATCATGTTGAATGCTGCCGCGCTCGCATTCATTGCCGGAGGGGCTCGTTGGGGACAAGTCGATGGGGAGATCATGTTTCTATTTATCCTCACCCTGGCGGCAGCCGAAGTGTCTGTGGCACTAGGGATCGTGCTGCAGCTGTCGCATCGGTTCCGGACATTGGACGCTGATGCATTCTGTGAAATGAGAGGGTGACACAACTTGTGCGTGTTCAGTGATTCATTCCGAGTTAGGGACATCAACTTAGAACTGCATATTCATCATTGAACACTATGCTTAGTCTACTGTGGCTCATTCCCGTTCTCCCGCTCGCAGGCTTTCTGCTGTTGGCTCTGTGTGGCGGACGATTGAGTCGACCGCACATCGCGTGGGTTGGGTGCGGATCGGTTGGGGCAGCCGCCGTGACGACCGCGCTTGTCGCCACAGATTTTTTCAGCGTCTTTCCCGCCCGCGAGTCCTACCAACAAACGTTATGGAATTGGATCGACACGTCCGGAATGACGGTCGGCATTTCCTGGTATCTGGATGCGTTGTCACTCTTGATGGTGGCGGTGATCACCGGCATCGGTTTCTTGATCCATCTGTACTCCGCTGAGTACATGGCTCACGATGATGGCTACGCCAGGTTTTTCGCCTACATGAATCTCTTTGTGGCCGCCATGCTGACGCTGGTGTTGGCCGATAATCTCCTTCTGCTCTATCTGGGCTGGGAAGGGGTAGGACTCTGCAGCTATCTATTGATCGGGTTTTGGTATCGCGAACCCGAGTACGGCAGGGCCGCGCAGAAGGCCTTCATCGTGACTCGCATCGGAGATACGGCGTTTGCCATCGGGCTCTTCATCCTCTTCACACAATTCAAAACCTTATCGATCCAACAGGTCCAGAGTCTTGCGACGGAGGCCTGGCCAGTGGGTTCGAACCTGGCCATGATCGTGGCCATGCTCTTCTTGATCGGGGCTGTTGGAAAGTCGGCGCAATTGCCGCTTCAAGTGTGGTTACCGGACGCGATGGCAGGCCCCACTCCAGTCAGTGCGCTGATCCATGCGGCTACGATGGTAACAGCAGGGGTCTACCTCATTGCTCGCATGCATCATCTGTTTGAGATCGCGCCGATGGTGCAAGAGGTTATTGCAGTGCTCGGCCTCGTGACGTTGCTGCTTGCAGCAACCAGCGCCTTGGTTCAGCAGGACATTAAGCGGGTGCTTGCCTATTCGACGATGAGCCAGATCGGCTACATGTTTTTGGCACTTGGCGTTGGAGCCTGGTCTGCTGCGCTCTTTCATTTTCTCACCCATTCCTGCTTCAAAGCCTTGCTGTTCCTTGCGGCTGGATCTGTCATTCACAGTCTCCACCATGAGCAGAACATCTTCAAGATGGGTGGCCTTCGGCGGCACTTGCCCTGGACCTTTTGGACATTCTTAATCGGCGCTGCAGCCATGTCCGGCGTCCCCCTGATTACATCCGGGTTTTACAGCAAAGATTGGATCTTATGGTCGGTCTGGTCTTCACCCCTAAGCCATCGGTGGATCTGGTTTGGTGCGCTACTCGGGGCCATGCTGACCGGGCTCTACAGTTTCCGGCTGATCTTTCGGGTCTTTTTCGGAGAGGTTCGTACACAACCGACCGGCGAGTCAGGTCTGGCCATGCGTCTACCTCTGGTGGTGCTGGCGTTCTTGGCGCTCACAGTCGGTTTTCTCGAGATGCCCCACACACTCGGGAATGTCACTCTGTTTAGCCACTACCTGTCGCATGCGCTCCCAACGACAGCGCTGCTTCCTGGGATGGATGAATCGAGCGAAGCCCGTGAACAGCTGGCAGTGACCGTCGCGGCGCTGCTCGGGATCGGCCTTGCCGCGCTCCTGTTCCTGCCTGGCTCCCTCTTTGGCGCGCGAGGGACAGATCAATCCACGACTCACCCATCGATGACCTTGCTGCAAGGAGGGTGGGGGTTCGATCAATTGTATGATCGTCTGTTCGTGCGGCCCTGGTTTGCTGTAACCAGAAATTCTAGTGATATGGTCGATCGCGGGTACGAGTGGCTGGCCGTCTGCGCCGAGTCCTGTCATGGCTGGTTGAGTCACACCCAGACGGGACAGGTCCGGTGGTATGCCGCCACCATTGCAGTGGGAACGCTGATGTTGCTTGGTCTATTTGCGATGTGAAGGCTATGGGTCTCTGGCTGCTCATACTCATCCCAATTCTCGCGGCGCCCTTTGCCTGGATGGGACAGCAATGGTCTCGTCACGCGCCTCGTTGGGTTGTACTCGGAGCGTTGGCTATTGATTTCATCCTGGTGCTTCTGCTCGGAGGAGGACATTCCACAGTACAGGCTTCAGGACATGGGACATGGCTTGTAGAGAGTCACACCAGTTGGATTCCTCGTTGGGGCATCAGTCTCCATCTTGGCCTCGATGGACTGAGCGTCGTCCTTATTCTATTGACGGTCTTCGTCGGGATCGTGGCCACGATTGCCTCCTGGACAGAAATCCAGAGTCGCGTCGGATTGTTTCACTGTCACGTCCTGCTTGCCCTGGGCGGTGTCATCGGGGTGTTCTTGGCCATCGACCTGTTTCTGTTTTTCTTCTTTTGGGAGCTCATGCTCATCCCCATGTATCTCCTGATCGTCATCTGGGGCCATGCAGCCCGCCGGCATGCCTCGTTCAAGTTCTTTCTCTTTACGCAGGCCGGGAGCTTGGTGCTGCTCGTTGCGATTGTGGCGCTCGCGCTTCTGCATCAACAGGCCACTGGGCAACCGAGTTTCGACTATGCCGACCTGATGGGACTGACCCTGACCAGTGAGATGGCTCGATGGTTGATGCTGGCATTTCTCATCGGTTTTCTCGTGAAGCTGCCGGCCCCTCCCTTTCATACGTGGCTACCGGATACCTACGCAGAGGCTCCCACCGGGGCCACGATCATCCTCGCCGGGATCTTAGCGAAGACGGGCGCCTATGGTTTGTTGCGATTCACACTTCCATTGTTTCCCGAGGCCCTGAGCGAAGTCGCGCCCATCGCCATGGGGCTCGGTGTGGTCGGGATTCTCTATGCAGCGGTATTGGCCTGTGCCCAAACAGATATCAAACGACTGGTGGCCTACAGCAGCATCAGCCACATGGGGTTCATCCTGCTCGGCGCCTTCGCCGGCACGGAGCTGGCGTTGCAGGGAGTGATGATGCAGATTGTGGCGCATGGGCTGAGTACTGCTGGCCTCTTCCTGCTGGCCGGCGCACTTGAGGAGCGGTATCAGTCGAGGGATATGGGTCAGATGGGAGGACTCTGGAGCGTGACGCCACGTCTTGCCACGATGACGCTGTTCTTTGCCTGCGCGTCATTGGGGTTGCCAGGGCTAGCGAATTTTATCGGTGAGTTCCTCGTGCTATTTGGATCCTATGCGACTCAACCGGTCATGATCATTCTGGCATCCCTCGGCATGGTGATGGCGGCCATCTATTCCCTGGGTATGATGCAGCGCACGTTCTTTGGCCGACAACAAGACACCCGTACAGCCTCAGACCTGTCGAATGTCGCATTTGGAACCTTACTGTTCATCGCAGGCCTGCAGATCTGGCTGGGGCTCTATCCGAAGGCCGTGTTGACCACGACGAAGCCAATCATGGAACAACTGATACAGCATGCACTGGTGTCTGCCAATCCGACTCACGTGCCATCAGAATCCCTGCTGTCGTCCCACATCGTGACCTTGCAGGGGAGTACCCCATGATTCTCCAAGACTTCATCGCTCTTTCGCCCATTCTGGATCTCGGGGCCTTCTGCCTCGTGACGATGCTGGCGATTGCCTTCAGGCGGAATCATGCAAGGATTGCGGTCTGTGCGTTTATGTCGTGCCTGTTCACCCTTGCGACGTTACCCTGGGCAGCCACGGTGGCGCCACGAGCCGTGACAACCTTGCTGGTCGTGGATGGACATGCCTTGTTGTATATGGGGCTCATATTGAGTGCGACGATGGTCATCATTGCACTGTCGTACCGATATCTGAACAGTCAGTTTCATGAGAAAGACGGTGTCGAGGAATATTACCTGCTCCTGCTACTTGCGACGTTCGGCGGATTGGTCCTGACCACGGCTTCGCACTTCGTATCATTTTTTCTCGGGTTCGAACTCCTGGGGCTGTCTCTCTGCAGTCTGATCGGTTATTTACGAACCCGACGAAACCCACTCGAAGCGGCGGTAAAGTACCTCCTGCTCTCTATCACGGCATCAGCATTCCTCCTGTTTGGCCTGGCCTTGTTGTATTTCGAAAGCGGGGCCATGACCTTCCACGAGGTTGGCGTGAGTGTGAAACAGTGGCAGACTGTTCCAGCACTGTGGCTGGGAGGATTGATCCTGGTCCTGGTCGGCATCGCATTGAAGCTCGGTCTCGCACCGTTTCACATGTGGATTCCCGATGTGTATCAGGGAGCACCGACTCCCATCACCACATACATCGCGACGGTCTCCAAGGCAGCGGTGATGGCACTGCTACTCCGCCTCGCCACTGAGGTCGGGATATTGGAATTGCCACCCGTTGTGCACCTGTTCAGTCTTCTGGCTGTTGTCTCGATGGTCACAGGGAATGTGCTGGCGCTCTTACAAGAGAATGTCAAACGTCTCCTGGCCTATTCGTCGATTGCCCACTTCGGCTACGTGCTCGTGGCCTTGCTGGCCGGTGGTCCTCCCGCTGCGGAAGCAGTCACCTTCTATGTGATCGTCTATTGTGCCATGTCGTTAGGGGCTTTTGGCGTCGTCACAGTCTATTCAAGTGAGGGAGGTGAGAAGGACCGTGTCGAGGACTATCAAGGCTTGTTTTGGACTCGTCCTTGGCTCGCGGGCATGTTGGCACTGAGCCTGTTGTCGTTGGCCGGCATTCCAGTGACGGCGGGATTCATCGGGAAGTTTTATGCGATCACGGCCGGTGTTGATGCTGGCCTGTGGTGGCTCGTGTTGGCGCTGATTGGGAACAGCGTCGTGAGTCTCTACTATTACCTTCGATTGTTCGTGACCCTGTTCGGCGAGGTAGCAGTACAGGAAGCACTTCCTCAACAGGAGACGGTGCAGCGGTCAGAGTTCGTCAGTTGGACGGCCGTATGCTCGCTCGGATTTGTTGCATCGATCATCCTCGTACTAGGACTCTATCCAGAACCGCTGATCGAGCTCATCCGTGAATCCGTCAGCAATCTACTCATGGTGGTTGCACAGAAACCATGAGCACTGTGGTTGGGTGCTCATAAGGCAGCCAATAAGCAGCACCTAGCCGCCATGTTTCTTACTCACTGTGTTTCCTCACGGATACCTCTCCAAACTTGTGAGATATCTCCGTGATCTTGATCAGACCCACCTTCAAACACAACTGCAACGGCCTTGGATATACTGTATGGGTATGAACTGATGGTTGACGCTTTGTTTGATAGCAGTGGCCAAACCTACTGGTGTTCAGAAGTAACAGCGCACGATTTGTGAGTGGATGCTCAGGTGAGGAGCGGGTATGAAGGCCAATGGCATTGGCCGAATGGACTGAGGAGTACGTACACATGAGACGAATCTGCTTCGTGCTGCTGATGTTGTTTATGCTACCTGTGTTGGGAGCATGTTCAACTCCCGGTCACCCTCGATACCAGCCGCTTCCAAAGGGTATTATTGCATTCCCCTATCAAGGTTACGGTGATGTGCAGATTGATGAACGTACATATTTTGTACACTACGATCAGTACTTCGTACCTTCGTTCAAGGATTTTCTATGGAGGGAAAGTGGGCTTGATGGAAGGTGGCTAAAAGGAGCTCAGGAGTATGTACTGTATCGAGCTGGAGAATTAACGAAATCGAGAGGGGGCTCACACTTTGTTGTTCTACATAAAGATGACTGGAACGCGATTGGTTCCTATAGACATAAACATGGGCGATCCCCGATGATTCGCCCTGGCGCCGGGATCCTTATGCGTATATTGCATCGCCCTCCCTATTTACTTCCAAAAGATGAGGGCTCTGTCTATGAGGCAGACACGTTGCTAGCGAGCTTGGTAGAAAGGAATGTTGGATTGGCTGAGCATCATGGACAATCCGCGTCTGGGGACGAAACCACTGCGCACAATAACCAATTTACTCGTTGGCGCTCATCAAGCTATGGACTTGATCATGCGTTAGTTCCTTCATTCCGTTGGTTCAACGGAAAGTTTTGGGAGTTCGACTCGCCAGAAACTACTACTGCAAAAGTGTCGGCCAATGTATTCGAAGTTGTGATATCAAGCCGATCTTGGATCTCACCGCTTCAGATGCTTTGGCAGTGTCTAGAGATTGCCGGGGAAGAAGGGTATGAGGTCTTCAGACTGGAAAAGTGGACTGTAGAACAATATGGCCAAGCTTTTCCTTGGTTCCAAACCAGGGCAAAGGTTGTTCTTCAACACCAGATGGAGCCGGAGAGTCTGTTGCCAGTGTTCGAGGTTGAGCAGATTCGAGCAAGCGTCGATACGCCAGATAGATTCAATAGAAAGTATTCGGGGAAGGATCCGATTGATGTGAGATTTGGCAACACTGTACCAACACTGCGCCAGTGACAATCGTGGGGTATGAACTGATCAATTCATCGGAATGATCGTCGCGGAGACTTCGTTGGGGAGCAGTAGGGTAGCCGCCGCGCGATTCTGTTCGTCAGGTTGAATCAACGCGAACAACGGCACCGGCTGAGGGACCTCTCCTGGCGGCATCGACAGCATCGCTGGAAAATCGATCAGCGGCGAAAGTGTAGCTTGGCTGGCGATGCGCAAGAAATAATCTAAGGGGAGGAGTAGACCTTTGGTTTCTTTCTGAAGCTTCAAATTAGGCAGAAATCGTCCGTACAATCAGCGGCAGCTTGCTGAGCGTGAGCTGTTTCAGCTCGACCTTTTGGCTCGCGTTGTCGATGTCGATCCCCACAAGATGTCCCGCGGCATCGTAATCGAGAACGATACCTTCAGCGATCTCTCGACTTTCGACGCTCGGTTGCTCTGAAAGATCGATATACAGCGAATCGGTATCAGGATAATAATTGAGCTTCATGGCTTAAACCCTCTGTCTGGAAAAGCGTTGTGTATTGTGGTCTTATCTTCGAGGGTGATCACCCTCAATATCCTTCCCTCAAGCTCCTCAATCCTACCCCAGAATCGGTATCGATTTCTCTCTTGAGGCTCGCTTCGTAGCGAGTTCTCAAGAATCCGGATGCACCACTCCTTCTTCAGGTACGGACGTTTCCGCAACACTTCCTTTTCGAAATATTCGGTGAAGGTGTACTGCACCATCGACCACACAATAGCGCATTCCCACAGGACTCGCCAGTCTTCGGCCTAACGTTGCAGCTCACCCGCGCCTGCTATAGAAACGGGGATAGACAGGTTTCCCGGATGGGCGAAGATCTATGTCGCATCCATTGCGTGGCGGCCCTGAGCACACCAGGATGAGCTGCACGGCTTTAACAACAGTGGCTTCTTGCGTAGGCGGGTAAAATTGAAAAGAGCCTGAGGAGACGGATCAATTCATCGGAATGATCGTCGCGGAGACTTCGTTGGGGAGCAGTAGGGTAGCCGCCGCGCGATTCTGTTCGTCAGGTTGAATCAACGCAAACAACGGCACCGGCTGAGGGACCTCTCCTGGCGGCATCGACAGCATCGCTGGAAAATCGATCAGCGGCGAAAGCGTGGCTTGGCTGGCAATGCGCAGCCGAAAGGCCATCAACACATCCCGCAACCGCTCAGTCTTCTCTTCCTCCGACATCGACTCTGTGGGCGCGATCCCAACTTCCCAGAGCGGCTTCGTCACCGTGACCGGAAAGGTCAGGCCGAGTTTTTGCGCATCCGTTGACACATCGATCAAAAATCCGGCTTGAATCGCCTGTTGGCGATTTGCGATCAGTTGGTTGGCCGGGAGATCGGCCTGCATTTCCAGCCCATTGCCTGAATGAGTGGGGTTTTCGAGTTTCAGTTCTTCTGCCGTCGGTAACGCCGGAACCGCTTCAAGAGGCGGCTTTTCGCCTAGAGGGTTTTGATTGGGTGGCACAACGATCTCATCCGGCAAAGCGGGAAGCGCATGGATAAGACCTTCATAGACTCGCTTAGCTGATTCAGACCAAACGGGATTACAGGGTCGACCAGCAAACGCTGCTTCGGCAGCTTTTCTCTCGTCGTGAGTCAGGACTCGTGGAGTACGTGTCGCATCCATGTTTCATTAGATAAGCCCGGACTCTAACAAGTCAAGAGCTAGGCAGGAAGGCATCTGCCTTTCGTTTCTGGGGAGCACAAAAGCACAATAAGTTCGAGAAGATAGATGAATGCGAGGATGCTGGCTGCACGTCCGAACGTGCCCAATGTTGTGACCAGCCAACCGATCAGAAGGAGGGAGGCCGACGCCAAGACGCGCCTCGCGTTAAAACAGAATCCGGCTCCTGTCGCTCGTAACTACGTCGGGTACAGTCGGGATCCAGGTGAAGGACTTTGAAGCGCCATGTTATAGTTCCGCGCATGCTCCGAATGGACTACTATCAGGTGCTGGGCGTCTCCCGCGACGCGACTGATGACGACATCAAAAAAGCCTACCGCAAGCTTGTTTTTCAGTACCATCCAGATCGCAACCCCGACAGCAAGGACGCCGACGCCAAGATCCGCGAACTCAATGCCGCCTATGAAATCATCGGTGATGCAGAAAAGCGCCAAAGCTACGATCGGTTGTCTTGGGGAGACGAGCCGCGCGCGGAGGCGGTTGATCCCGGCCTCATTCTCGACGACATCGAACAAAAGTTGTTTGATGAAGGCCGGAAAGAACTATTTTCAATCTTGATGCAGAACGTCGCGCGAGTGCGGGCGGAATTGGGCGTGATTCGAGAGCGAACCATCCGAGAACAGGGGTACGATTCGTTCCTGGAATCAGTCGTGGCAGCGAGGGCATCTGAAATCATGGATGAATTCGTGACAATAGACATGAATCAGCGGAAACAACGGCTTGTCGAGGTCGCCACGGACATGTTGGTGTCTCAGGGACTCGCCAAGCGAAGCGAAGAAAGAGAGATTCGTTCACTCCGATCTCGTCTGGAAGAGCGTTTTCACAAAGGCCGCATCCACGGCGTGGCCTCGGCGCTGGAGCTGTTCTACGAACGGCGATAGCAAGCTAAAGCACTATTCAATCATTCACATTTTGAGTTGAACATTCGGAGGCCTCATCTAGAAGTTGACGCGCATTGTCACTGAGCCGGCGTGGGTAGTGGTTTGATAGGTGCCATTCACGGTGGGATTCGGATTGCCGGTGACGGTTCGAGACTCGAACAGAAGAGCCTGGTACGCCACATCAATCCCAAAGCCTTCCTGCCGAAGAATCCCCCCTCTGATCCACAAGTCAAAAAGCCTAGAAATCGTCCGGTCTCTATGCAAAAGGAAGCCGCCACCGACAGACAGGGTATGGGATGGGCCGTCGGGCGCCGCCGGATTGAAGTTCACATCCGGGATTGCTTGCTGAGAATGGAGACAACCGGTGCGCAAGGCGACACCCCAAGCGGGATAGCCGGGGAAAGATAGCCATCTGTATTCTGTACCGACGCCGATGCTGATCGCGTTGCTCCACTGTTGTGGATTTCCCAGGATGACGCCATTGAAGAGACGGACATCGAAATTTCGAATCGACTCCCATCGCGCATAATCCACATCGACCTCAACCTTCCATTCACGCGCAGCGTTTCGGATGGGCAAGAAGGCCACGTCCCAGGTATAGATTTCTGGAAGGCGAATCGACGAAGAGCTGTTCGCCACCAGAGCCCCGATCACCAGGAAGACCCCGTCAACAGGAAGCACCGCTTGGCTGCGCCTGACAAAAGCCAGTTTGAGGCGGGGCTTACCGACATCGGTTTGCTGCAGCGTATACAACACACTGGCGTTGAAGAGCAATGCTTAGCAGAAGCAGGCGCGGTGCGTGTTTCTGCAACACTTTACCCGTATCTCGGCTTGCTCGCATAGAAGCTCAATACACGTGGTCGGAGTTTTGGAACGCGAGTTGCCATCATTGTCTACAGGAGACGGAGAGTCAATGTTTCATGTTGAGTTGCTTGGTCGGACATGTGATGATGCAACTGCTTTGGTAACCTATCCGTGCGAGGATGCCAAATGCCACGGGCGCATCAGTCGCGCAAGCTCCACACTCCCCTGGCCAAACTTAATCCGCCACGGCTTCCCGCAATAGTCGAACGTCCCCGCCTGTATCGGTTGCTCGATCGGGCGCGAACGCGGCCTGTCATCTGGATTAACGCGCCGCCGGGATTCGGAAAGACTACGCTCGTGGCCAGTTACCTACGTGCTAAAAAAATCCGCCCCTTGTGGTATCAGGTGGACGAAGGGGATCGCGATCTCGCCACGTTCTTTCATTATTTGAGCCTTGCGGCCAAACAAGCGACGCCGCGATATCGATCGCCGCTTCCTCACCTGACGCCGGAATACCTGCAAGGGCTGCCCACATTCACTCGCCGGTTTTTCGAGAGTCTCTATGCACGACTCAAACCGCCTGCGTTGCTGGTTCTCGACAATTATCAGGAAGTGGCGCCGGATTCTCTCTTCCAACAAACGGTAGCGCTGGGCATTGAAGCATTACCCGAAAAGATTGGTGTAATCGTCATGAGCCGCGCTTTGCCGCCGCCGGTGTTTGCTCGCTTGCAGGCGGCGCGGCAGATGAACTTTATCGATGAGGAAGCCCTTCGGCTGACGAATAGGGAATCGCGAGCGATTGTTCGACTCCATGCTCGTGCTCAAACTGCAGAAATAGCGGCTCCCGCAGCGGCATTACATAATCGGCTCCAGGGATGGGTGGCAGGATTGGTGCTGCAGTTGGAACAGGAGGAAGCAGGCCTCCCTAATCTTTCTTCCACTTCCGAGACGCCGCAGGTGATCTTCGAGTACTTGGCTCGTGAAGTATTGCACCGTCTCAGTCCAGAACACCTACGATTCCTCTTGCAGACGGCCTTTCTTCCGAACATACCTCCGGCGCTCGCCGAGCGGCTGACGGGGAATGTCACGGCGGGTGACATCCTTTTCAATCTCTACCGATCCCGCTACTTCACCGAACGGAAGATGGGAACCGATCCCGTGTATCAGTACCATCCACTGTTTCGGGAATTCCTACGGGCACATGCAAAGGCTGCCTTATCCCCGGACGAGATAACAGGAATTCAATGGACCGCGGCCTCACTGTTGGAAGAGGCGGAAAGATTTGAGGACGCTGTTACCCTCTATTATGGAGCTGGTCATCTCCAAGAGATCGTCCGATTGATCCTCTCGCGGGCACCGGGGTTACTTCAGCAGGGACGGACTCAAACGTTGGAAGGCTGGCTCAAGCTTATTCCAGCTGAGCAATACGGTCAGACGCCATGGCTGTTGTATTGGCTCGGCGCTTGCCGCGTGCCGACCGATCCAATTGAAAGTGAACCTCTGTTTGCTCGGGCATTCGAAAGGTTCAAAGCGCAGAACGACAGAGTGGGCATGCTCATGGCCTGCGCCGGTGTGTTGTCATCCATCCAATATTCCTGGCTGGATCTGAGTAAGCTCGATCGCTGGATCGACATCATGCTGGACCTGGTTTCGTCGGATGTCTCCTTCCCTTCCCCAGAGATCGAGTCGCAGGTGACATTTCCCTTGTTGAACGCATTGATGTGGAGATGCTCGCGCGCTTCAGTCATCACCCCTTGGATTGACCGTGCCAAGAAGCTGATCGAAGAGATGCCAGGTATCGAGAAACACTCCACTCTCATCGCCGGGTTGGTAGTCCTCCTCCTATGGCTCGGGCAGATCGTGTTGGCCGACAAATATGCGAAACTCCTGAAATCTGCCGGTGAATCCGAATCCACCCAGCCGTTGACACGTCTGGTCTACCATGCAAATGCATCAATGTTGGCCTGGTTTTTCGGCGATCCCGCACAAACTGTTCATCATGGAGAGCAGGGCCTTGAGATCTCCCAAAACACCGGGGTGCATGTATTTGACTCGACTCTGTTAGGAGTATGCGTCTATGGCGCGCTGTTTCAGGGTGATGTGATTTCTGCCGAGCAGTACCTCAATCGACTCTGCCCTTTAGTGGCGCATCCCGATCATATGATGCGCGCAAACTTTCTCTATCAACAAGCCTGGGTTCATCGAATCAGAGGGGAATTATCCAGGGCCTGGACACTGATCCAGGAAGGTATTGAGGTCAAAGGCTTGAAAGGCAGTCCGTTTCCGGAAGCACACCTCAGCTATGCTGCAGCAGATCTCCTTCACGCGCTTGGTAAAACTATGGAAGCACGACAATACTTGAATCGTGTTGAGAAGATTGCACAAGACATGGAGAGTCTATACGTTCGATACGTAGCGCAACTGCTGAAAGCATTCTTTGCCTTTGATCACGAGAAAGAGGTGGAAGCGAGGGCCATTTTGCAGCAAGCGCTGGCCATTGGTCATCAGCAGGACTTCACCTACATCTACTGGTGGATGCCGGACATGATGGCGCGATTGTGTGCGCAGGCCTTGGAAGCCGAGATCGAAGTGGATTACGTCCGGAAACTGATCTGCAAAACAAAACTACTGCCGGTGGGACAAGCGGCAACAAACGAGGCCTGGCCCTGGGCCGTCAAAATCTATACGCTGGGCCGCTTTGAGATTTTTCTAGATGGCAAGCCGCTGCCATCGCCCCGCAAGGCACCCTACCGCGTACTGGCTTTGCTCAAGGCGATGATAGCAATGGGCGGCCGTGATATCCCGACATCCCGGCTCATCGATGCGCTGTGGCCTGATGCGGAGGGCGACGCAGGCGCGGAAACCTTTCATAAGACGCTCCAGCGTTTGCGGCATCTGCTCTGTCACGACAGTCTCATCCAGATGAAAGAGGGTACGGTGTCATTGAACCGACAGCTCTGTTGGATCGATGCCATGGCATTTCAGAGCCTGCTCAATGGCACGGACGATTCCAAGCCTCGACAAGTCATGCCTGATGCAAAAGTCCGACGCTATGAGCAAGCCATCGTTTTATATCGAGGGCCGTTTCTCGATGGAGATGTTACTTATGAATGGACCGATCGATGCAGGGAACGCCTCAGGCATCAGTTCGTGCAAACCGTGCAGCACGTGAGCGAGTGGAAAAAGGCAGCAGGCCAGGAGGAAGCAGCAGTAGCTTGTTTGGAAAGCGGGCTGGAAACTGATGCGCTGGCTGAACCCCTTTATCCACACTTGATCAGATTTCTCTCCAACTTAGAGCGCCAGGACGAAGCGAAACATGTCTTGGCTCGATATCGCAAGGCAGTGATCATTGCTGGACGAGAACCCTCCGTGGAAATGCAACGCCTCGCCAAGAACCTGTCCTCATCGTAGTCCCGCTTCCTCTTAATCTTACGACCGTTTCTTAGCAAGCGCGCTTCTGATTCTGCACCACGTCAGCACCATTCTTGGTGCCGAAGGATCGGCATTCCTATCTCAGGCCGCGCCCCACTCAAAACAAAAGAGGAATTGAACGGCTAAGTGTCCCTCTATATGTCCGAGTTCGCATGTTATGAAGCACATTTTTTATGATGGTTATGTTACGGCAACGGCGAAGGAGGAAACATGATCAATCTCATGCGGTCAATGCAAGCTCGGATTGATCCCGAAGAGACAGGAAACGGTCAAGTCCGATCGGCTGATAGCGGCTCCATAAAAATGTTTTTCGTTCCTCCTAATGTGTCCCTCTATCTGTCCTATGCTCGATGCGATGATATAAGTATGAGAACGCCGCTTAATTGAGTCGGCGTGGGTTTTTCGTCTACGCCAAGTACATCAGGTGTTGTCATGCGGGAATGGCTGCGTCGGACTGTCAAACGGCATGGCGATTCTATGAACCCGCACTGCGCCACAAAAGCCGTCCGTTCCCCTCATGATCGTTTCCGCACTGATCCGGCACTCGTCCCTATCCGTCCAGTCAGGCTCACAATCGTTTGCCGTGCGATCGTAGCGCAATTCATTCGCTCGCGAGGTGTGGCTGGTTAAGGGGTCCATCCGCGCGTACAACAAGGAGGTCTCTATGACATCCTCTAAGAAATTGCTGTGGGGGATCGTACTGGGATGTGCAATTGGAAGCGCGACGGTGCTGTGGCCGACTCGGGCTTTACCTGAAGCCTCATCGATTCACGTCCCGATCGAGACGGTGGCCGATTACATCCACGCCGTCATTGCGGCTGACCGTGAGGTGTATACCAAGCATGCCGTGGAACGGATGCAAACGAAAGGAGTCGTCTCAGTGTCGGAGAAATGGGATGAAAGAAATACCTTGCCCCTTCCGGCACAATTCCTACAGGAATCCGGACGCCACGTCGGCAAAATGGGCGTTGGGGTGCAGTACCGGCTGATCAGTTTCTGGCCGATCAACAAACGCAATGTGGCGGCGAATGCGCTTGAAAGTATCGGGCTCGGGACCGTCGCGACTCAGCCCGATCGTCCCTACAAGGGCGTCACGAAGGTCGGCAACACCCGATATTTCGAGGCGGTGTATGCCGATTTGGCTGTCGCTCCGCATTGTGCCGGTTGCCACAATGCCCACCCCGACAGTCCGAAGCATGACTTCAAGCTCAATGACGTCATAGGTGCAATCGTGGTCAGCATTCAGTTGGAACAGTAACGGCCCAGCGGCTTGGAGGAACATGGCACTACAGCAAGTCCCAGGTCGGGAGAGGCTGAGCAGTCCCACCCACGAGCCCATCACCTTGTGAGGCCCGACCAGGGCCGGCGAGTCCGGCGCCGGCGGTGATTCCGACCATCACCGCCGGTTTCGTCGTCAAAACATCCTTCTCTTCAGATCTATTCCGGCGTGATCTGCCATCGCAACCAAGTTGGTAGCGGTAAGAGCGTTATGAGGGGAGAAAAAGTCAGTTGCTCAGCGGCCCTGCCACGAACTTGCCGGCCTTCATCACGCCCATTATTTTGTCGCGGTCTCGTAGGACCTCGATCCGTCGAAGGGGGTTTCCTTGTAGGATTACAAGATCAGCGTCCATTCCCTTAGTCACGGTTCCGACTAAGTCCTGAATCCCGATGAGACGGGCTGCCGTGGCGGTTGAGGAGACAATGGCCTCCATCGGTGTCATACCAAACGCGACCATCCGTTCAAGCTCCTGCGCATTGTCCCCATGGTAATTGAATGGGGTTCCGGCATCAGTACCCATGGCAATGGCGATACCTCTCTGATGGGCGGCTTTGAAGCTGGCTCGGTGGCGCTTGGTCATCGCTTTGGCCTTGTCGAGTGCACTTTCCGGGATCCCGCAACCTGGTCGACAGGCCGCCGTCGTCGCCAGAGCTGAAAGGGTCGGGACCATGTAGACTCCATATCGCTTCATGAGTGCTCCCGACTCGTCGTCCAACAAGGTCGCATGTTCGATCGATCGCACCCCTGCATAAATCGCATTCTTCATGCCGGCGGCGCCATGGGCATGGGCGGCGACTCGTTTTCCTGCTTGCTGTGCCGCATCGACCGCTGCCGCCAGCTCCTCCATCGTCATTTGGGCCTCATCCGGCGAGGTGCCGGGCGTCAGCACTCCCCCCGAGGCAATGATCTTGATGACTCCCGCACCGGCAGCGACCTGTTCAGCCACAACCTTCCTGACTTGTTCGGTTCCTTCAACCTCTTGGCCGATGAAGCGTGCGTGGCCACCGATCATGCAGATGGCAAGTCCTGCACCGACGATGCGTGGCCCGGGCATCACGCCAGATTCGATGGCCTGTTTCAACGTGAAGATCGAATGATCTCGAGATCCTACATCACGCACGGTGGTAAATCCGGCGTCGATCGTCGCCTTCGCATGCCGAGCCGACTTCAACAACGTATAGGAAGGCTGCTCTGATTCGAGTGTGGCGACAACGTCCGGCTCTCCGCCCAAGCACAGATGGACATGACAGTCGATGAGTCCTGGGATAATCGAGAGGCCACGGCCGTCGATACGGACAGCTCCTTTAGGAATTCTGACCTCGTTGCTTGGGCCGACCGCCGAGATTTTTGTACCGCGCACGAGTAGCGTCGCGTTATCGTGAAGGTCTCCCGTCCCATCGATGAGGCGCACGTGATGAATGGCAATCGTCACAACCTACCGTCCTCCACTATAGACATGCGCAGCCGCTTGCAGCGCGACGCCAGGAGTTGAAACCCAACCGCGACGAATACCGATCTCCTCCAATGCGTTGAGAAGAGTCAGGACATTGGCTTCCGTCGATGATTCTCCCATCAATCCGATTCGCCAGACCTTTCCTTTGAGTGGGCCAAGGCCTCCGCCGATTTCGATACCAAACCTTTCCAACAACTGGGAGCGGACAGCTGCCTCATCGATGTGCGCTGGAAGGGTCACGCAGATCAGCGTCGGAAGCCGCCGATCAGGAGGGGGCAATGGGTCGAGACCGAGCGCCTTCAGTCCTGCGAGCAACGCACGACTATTCAGTTGATGGCGGGCAAACCGAGTTGGAAGCCCTTCTTCCTCGATCAAGCGCAATGCCTCCCGGAGCGCATAGAGCATCGAAATCGGTGCCGTATGATGGTAGGCTCGGTTGTGCTCCGTCCAGTACTCCGCAATGAGGGACAGGTCTAGATACCAGCTTTGACAGGGGGAGCGGCGATTTTTGATGACAGAAATGGCACGGTCACTGAGCGTCAGGGGAGCCAAGCCAGGCGGGCAACTGAGACACTTTTGCGTGGCGCTGTAGCACACATCGATCCCCCATCGATCGACCTCCACGGGGATTCCACCAAGCGAGGTGACCGCATCGACGATCAGCAGCGCGTTGTACGTGCGACACAGGGAACTGATCGGTTCGAGGGGTTGCCACGCCCCCGTCGACGTTTCTGCATGCACCAGCGCAACGGCCTTCACCGGATACGATTGCTGGAGCGCCGCGGCAATCGTATCGGGCTCGATCACTTGCCCCCACGGAACTTCTAGTCGAATGGCCTTGCCTCCGCAGCGCTCAACGATTGTGGCAAGTCGAGTACCAAACACACCGTTAACGCCCACGATGACGGCGTCGCCTGGTTCGACGATATTGACAATCGCCGCTTCCATACCGGCCGATCCAGTCCCTGAAACGGCAATCGTAAATTGATTAGTCGTCGAGAAGACGCGGCGCAAGAGAATCTGAATATCGGTCATCACTTGCAAGAATGTCGGGTCCAGATGTCCGACAAGCGGAGTGGCCAAGGCTTGGAGTACCCGAGGATGCACCATGCTGGGGCCTGGCCCCAGAAGCAGTCGTCGCGGAGCGAGAAAACTCTCCATCACCAAATAGGCTCCTTCCATCCGCGCGGTTAGTATAGCCAAGTTGAAGGGGCAAGGCTATGTGAGAAATTGTCGCTGGAACTATACTGTAGCCACTTTGAGGGGATTTAGAGCATCAGGAGCGCATGGTATAGTCACGAACCTATGAACGACCAGGCACTGTCGATCGGACGATCATCGGATTTCCCGCAGCATGACCCTCCTATAGTTCCCACGCCATCGATTGCCCCGTATGGCTCTCGATGGTCGCTGGTTGTGAGCGGGGTCTGCGCCGGCATCCTGGTGGTGGCACTCGGCACCGTGCTGTGGTTTTCGGTGACGCTTCCCAAACTCCAGCGATTCGAGGACCCAGATCGCGCGCTTGATCTGATGGTCAGCCGTACGTTGGACGCACAAGACAGCCTTCATCGAGCTCCAAAATGGCAGCAATGGATGGCTGACTGGACGATGGGCAGCGACGAGGAAGCGAGAGAACAAGCAATTCAATGGTACCGGGAACTTGTTGAGACGACCGATGATCCTCTCTCCAAGCTTCGGCTGGCCATCCTACTCGGGGAGTCCGGGCAAGAAACAGCGGCACTAGCTGAGACCAAGAGGTGGCAAGACCGTGGTACCCCTGCACTGCTATTTGGACAACTGATCGATGCGGCGTATGGCACCCAGCCACTTGATAGGACCCAAGAAACAGAACTACAGGCGGTATTGGCAGAGAAGTTGCCGAGCGGATGGTTCTATGATCACCTCGCCGCACGGATTGCACGACGAGCGGGCAACCAGGATCTCCTCGTGACGGTTGAAGAGCAGAGTGCACGCAGAGAAGATCGGGTTCAGCAATGGATCCGCCCGTTGATCTCATTCGAATCGATATGCCTGGTGATGGGGTCGCTCATGCTCTTGGGTATTGCCAGACTGCAGGGACAACGGATGAATATCCTGCGTCTCCATGGACCCGGCGTTCCGCCTCCTTGGTCTGGAGAAACTGCCGGCGCGGTCATCCTCCGTGGCGGTGCCTTAGGAGTCGTTACGACCGCTCTGATTCTGTCTACTCCGTCATTTCAGCATGTGTCGTTGCGCGCATTGGCCATTCCATTGGCGAACCTACCGCTGCTAGTCCTCGCATATATCCAATTGCTCAAGCCTGCCGGCCTGACGTTCACGAACGGCTTCGGTCTCGGAATCAAGCGAGACGACCTTGGACGCCTAGCCTGCACCGTGCTCGCAGTGGTCGCAGCCGGACTCTGGGGTGAATGGGTCATGGGACGTGCCGCCGAGTTCCTGCATTTAAATAACCACTGGACGGAATGGTTTGATCAGGATCTCGTGTGGGGAACTCCACCCGTCATAGCCGTGAGTATACTCGAGTACGTCGTCTTCGCGCCGATCTTCGAGGAACTTGCGTTTCGTGGATTGCTGTTCGCGATGCTTCGTCGCCGGTTCGAATTCCTTCCCGCCGCCCTGATCAGTACCAGTCTCTTTGCGCTGGCCCATGGCTATAGCCTGATTGGATTCATCAGCGTGTTTTGGAGCGGGTTCCTCTGGGCGTGGATCTACGAACGAACGGGGAGCCTGATTCCCGGCATGGTCGCCCACGCGATGAACAATTTGCTCGTGTGCCTCACGGTGATGGCGTTGCTTCGTTGAGCGAGTTCCTCTGTATCAGTTCAAGTGCCTCGAAGAGATCCCCATAGCGCAAACCTGTACCACCCAACTTCAGTAACTCGCACATCCGCTTGTTCAACACCCGCTTCCCTGTTGCGTGGGCCTCTTGAGAGTCGGAGGATCGAATAGCCCATCGTTGCTCGACCATCTGACAGATCTCCATCCAGGTTCTCGGATGTCCATCGCTGATGTTGTAGGCCCCGCCGGAGTCGGCATGCGTGAGGGCTGCGAGGCAGGATGAAGCCAGATCCTCCACGTGAATCAGATTGACATATTTGCGCGAGCGGGTCACTCGACCTGTTCTAATCCATTCGACGGGATTGCGGCCAGGACCATAGATTCCCGCAACTCGCAAGACGATGGCTCCATAGGATGTTCGCAAGAGTTCCTCACCTTGTACGCGAGGTTTTCTCAGGTCGATGGGGGCTGTTTCGTCAACCCAGGACGGGGGGTACTCAGCTGAGGCGTCAAGGTCGTAGGCGGAGGTACTGCCGAGCACCACCAGTCGACGGGTATGAAGAGATGCGGTGTCAGCGAACTGCCGAACCAATTCGATCGGTATTGCGGGAAAACACCATACGATATCGGTTGTTGTCGGAATCGCCTGCCAGGTCTCAGGTTGTGCCAAATCGAATCGTATCCGTTGGTCAGGACTCAGATGGCCGAGATGCCGCTCGGGGTCCCGACTGGTAGCGAAGACATGAGTGTAGCGGGGCAGGGCAAGCGGCAAGAGGAACTTGGCCGTGTAACCTGATCCGAGAATAGTGAGTGAGTGATGCAAAATCAGTTGTATCTCGCGCTGATGTGTACGCAGTGTGCCAGCGAGAACTGATCAGAGTCCAACAAAAAACGTCATTTTAGTTGGTGTACGTATTTCATCGTGCTATACGAGAAATAGATATCTCACGTTGGAATTGGACAAGAGGACATCACATGAACAGACGAATCTCGTCATGGCTCGCCTTGCCACTCCTGCTGTTGACCGGCTGTCCAAGCGGAGGCGGCGGGGATGGGGGATTCGGAAACGGCGGTGGAATAAGCTCGCGAATAGCGTATGTCGCAAATAGCGGGTCCAACAATGTGTCTGGGTACATGATCGCAACAACCGGAGCTCTGACGACCATTATTGGTTCTCCCTTTTCTGGCGTAACGGCCCCATCTGCGATTACTGTGTCTGCCAACAGCGCATTCGTGTATGTCACCAATCAGGGTGGAGCAAACACTGTATCGGCATTCAGGATCAACAGCACGACGGGCGAGTTAACGCTTGTGGCAGGTTCACCCTTTGCGGCTGGGACCACCCCCAATGCGGTGACGGTCTCCCCCAACGGAAACTTCTTATATGTGACGAATGGCAGCAGCGACAACGTGTCGACGTTCACAATTGATGGGGTCACAGGAGCATTGACATCACCGGCGACAATTGCTGCTGGCACATCGCCAAGCGGAGTTTCTATTGAACCGAATGGTCTGTTTTTATACGTCGCCAACGGTGGCAGTAATAATGTATTAGCTTATACCATCACAGCAGGAACTGGCGCTCTGACTCCAGTCAGTGGCGCGTTGGGAAACCCGTTTTCCGCAGGAACGACACCGTCTGGCATCGCCACGCCCGGGCGGCCGTAAGTCTTTTTCTATCAATGAATAGTAGCCAGCGGCGCATTTACTGCGCCGCTGGCTACTTGTGCACAAAGACGCTGAACTTGAAGGTGGCAGTCATTGCCGCTGACATCCAACCAGCGCTCCACCTTTCTTACTCCCACCTCACATCGACTCTGTGTTGATCCCACGTGACAATCGTACAATACTCCAAACTGCGTCGTTGTCAGTGCTTCGTGAGGGTGATATAAAACAAATATGGTCCACCGAGACACTCACAATATTTTGATCCTGAAGAAGGCACTACTGGGAGGGTTCTTTTCATTGGTCGCGCTAACATCAGGCTGTGGCGACGACGGAGGAGAGGGTGGAGGATTTGGAGGAACCGGGGGAACGTTAGGAGGACTTGGAACAACCTCCATCCTCTATGTCGCAAATAGCGGCTCCGATAATGTGTCGGGGTACAGCATCAATGCAACAAGCGGAATCCTCGCAGCGATTCCCGGCTCTCCGTTCTCGAATGTCTCAGGCCCTTCCGCCATGGCCGTGTCCTCCAATGGATTTTTCGCCTATGTGACGAACGGTAGAACAAGTACGGTAGCGGCATTCAGAGTTTCTACAGAAGGCGCACTCCTATCAGTCCCAACGACGCCATCCAATCCCAATCCGGCGCCGGTCGAAGCAGCTCCAGGTGCACTGGCCATTGCTCCAAACACGAAGCATGTATATGTGGGGAATAGTGGCACGGACAAGGTGACCGCGTTCAACATAGAGGCCTCAGGCGCCTTGACGTTGATACCGCAAACGGCCGGCACCACGAATCCTGTATCAGTCAACGGAGCGGATCCCGCAGCCATTGCGATCACTCCAAGCGGAAAATTCCTCTATGTCGCCAACAGCGGGTCCAACGATGTCACGGCGTTTTCGATCGGAGCCACCGGGCTTCTCAGTCTGATCGCTCCGTCTGGAGCAAACGCCAACCCTATCAAGACCAGTGTGACAGCCCCGAAAAGCATGGCCATCTCGCCGAACGGATCGTTTCTCTATGTGGCCAACAGCAGCACTCATAACGTGACGGTTTTTCAGATCGGAACAAACGGCCTCTTAACCTTGGTGCCGCCTGCAGGGGGCACTACTAATCCGATCCCCACAGGCACAGGCGGTACGACTCCCAACTCCCTCATGATCTCCCTTGATGGACGATTTCTTTATTCCGCCAATGGGGGAGGCACCATATCGGCATTCACGATCGGAAGCGACGGATTCTTAACGCTCGTACCAAGCGCGGCAGGGAATCTCAATCCCGTATCAGCCGGAGCCAATGCAAGCCCCGTAGCCCTGACGATGTCACCAGATGGGCGATTCCTGTACGTAGCAACCAACGTGACGACCCTGGGGGGGCGTGTGTCGGCTTTTACCATCAACCCCGAAACAGGGGCACTTGCCCCGTTGACGGCACTGTTAGGTAATCCTTTTCTGGCGGGAAGCACGCCATCTGCGATTGCGACGCCAGGTCGGCCATAGGTCAGGTGTCGGAACCTCTCCAATCGCTGCACCGTTTTTCAGCTGGCCAGGCGATTTCGGAAGCGCTCGGCTGCCATCGATGCGTCTTCGGATCGGCGATCCCGCAGTAGATGCTGCAGCTGATTCGCGGGGACTGGTTTGCTAAACAGGTAGCCCTGGTAGGCGGCACAGCCTTGCATGCGAAGAAATGCCAGCTCGTCGCGAGTCTCCACTCCTTCGGCCACGACGTGAAGCTTGAGGGCGCGACCCATGCCGATGATCGCTCGTATGATGGGGGAATCAACTGTGCCGAGCTTGAGATCTTTGACGAACGCCCGATCGATCTTGAGCGTGTCGAGGGGAAACCGCTGAAGATACGCGAGCGATGAGTATCCCGTGCCGAAATCATCGATGGCCAAGCGAAACCCGGACTCCTTCAACTCCCTGAGCGTGGCGATGGTGGTCGACGCGTCGGTCATCAACACGCTCTCCGTGAGTTCCAGTTCAATATCCTGAGGATTCCCCCCTGCTCATAGACAAGTGTCTTGATATGACCAGCGATATGGCGTTGTCGGAAATGCAGCCCAGAAAGATTGATGGACACGGCTGTCGGAGCTAATCCTCCTTTGTGCCACATCCGCTGCTGCTGAGCCACGCTCGTGATCACCCATTCACTCATCTGGATGATCAGATCCTCTTCTTCGGCGACCGGAATGAACTCAGCCGGAGAGATCAACCCACGAGTGGGATGTTGCCATCGGATAAGCGCTTCAAAGCCGACGACCTTCTCCGAAAGAATATCCACCTGTGGTTGATAGTGGAGGACGAATTGATTTTCGGCAGTGGCGGCGCGTAAATCCTGTTCCAGGCTGATCCGGGCGGCCAGTGAGGTGATCATCGCAGAGGAGTAGTATCGGTAACTGTTCTGGCCCGTGGTTTTGGCGGATTGAAGGGCTGTTACGGCATTGCGCAGGAGAACATCAGCATCCGCACCGTCGGCTCCAGGTATCGCGAGTCCAATATGTGCCGAAAGCGTCACGCTCGTACCGTCGATCACAAACGGAGTACCGAGAGCGCTCATCAATGTGTGAGCCACTTTGGCAGAGTCAGGCGCAGACGGATGGGTGTACAGTATCGCAAATTGATCGTCACTCAGACGCGCCAAGACGGGAATCTCAGCACCGGTGGACTGTACATGGGTGACGCCAGCCGAAAGGGTATGCTGGAGGCGCTCCACGACGTCCTTGATGAGCTGTTCTGCTTTTCGCGAGCCATGCATGTCACGCAGGCGATGATACCGGTCGAGGCCTACGACTAGGAGTGCGCCGATGACATGGCTGCCAGCTCCACAGGTCATCGCTTGTGCTATGCGATGGAGGAATAAGCTTCGGTTGGGAAGATGAGTCACGCTGTCATAGTTGGCGAGAAAATAAATCTTCGCTTCCGTCGCTCGCATATCGGTGACATCCTGGACCGTTCCCACCATACACTCCGCCTGCCCGGTGTCGTCCATGATGGTCTCCCCGAGGACATGGACGATGCGTTCGGTACCATCGTTCTGAACGATGCGATGGTCTAGATCAAATTCTGTTCCACTAGCGACCGCCTCTCGCATGGCCTCGGCAACCAATGCGCGATCCTCTTCGTGCACACGAGCAAGATACGAAGCCTGGGAGTGATCACACAAGGCTGGAGCGATTCCGAGGATCCGGCACGCCGCATCCGAGACGTGCATGCGGTCTTTGACGAGATCCCATTCCCATCCGCCTAATTGAGCGATTCTCTGGGCTTGAGCAAGCCGGGACTCACTGCTGCGAAGGGCGTTGAGCATCTCACTTGCCCGAAGCATGTACCGCACCCGCTGACTCAGGATGAGCCCAGGACAAGGCTTCACGATAAAGTCGGTGGCGCCGACTTCGTATGCCTGCGCGATCGAATCGATGTCATCCAGCCCCGTCATGATGAGAATAGGCACAAATTCCCCGCGCGGCAGCTGCCGGAGTTGCTGACATGCAACAAACCCATCCATGCCCGGCATTTGCAAGTCGAGGATGATGATGTCGGGCATCGTGACCGCGACAAAGTCGATGGCAGCTTGACCCGACGAGGCCTCCTCCACCCGGAGATCCTCTTGTTCCAGGCTCATCCGTGATAATGCACGCAATGCGGGATCATCGTCGACGATCAGTGCGAGGGGAAGAAGTGGTTGGGCAGGGGACGTCATGCGGCTCTCCTCTTGTTGAGTTCAGCTCGAAAACACTGGCTAGCGTGGTCAAATGCAGCATCCAGTTGATCCTGCAACGGTTCGGCCTCTGTGAGCTGCCCCTGGCGACTGAGGGTCTCGAACTGCTGGCAGAGTGTTGTGAGAGAGAGGGCTCCGAGGACCGCGCTTCTGCTTTTCAAGCTATGAGCAGCCTGGTTGACAGCCGTGGCGTCTCCAGCATCCATGCCTTGATGCAGTTTATCGACAAGTTGTTGTGAGTCCGCCAAATACAGCGTCAGAATTTTTGCCAGGATATCCTCTTTGCCTGGCTTTTGGAGGCTCGTGATCGACTTCCACGCCTTCACATCGACAATCAAGCAGACCTCTGACTCCGGTTACGGCGTCGCCGGGACCAGCGTCACGGTCGGCTGTGGAGTAGGCTGTTCGACGGTTGATTGTGTCGGAGCCGGTTGCAGCCAGAAGGTCAGCACGGCCCGCAGATCATCCATGGAAAACGGTTTTGAGATGTACTCATTCATGCCAGCAGCGAGGCATTGTTCGCGATCACCGGGCGTGGCGTGAGCCGTGAGTGCCACAATTGGAGTGGAACTCCGCGAGTTGCTCTGTTCCCATTCTCGTATCAAACGTGTGGCTTCAAAGCCGTCCAGCTCCGGCATCTGGCAATCCATGAGAATAAGGTCGTAGGGGGTTGCCTGTGCCTGATCAACCGCTTCTCGGCCGTTCTGAGCAACGGTGACAGAACAACCCAGAGTCTCCAGCATAACCAGGGCAATCTCCTGATTCACTGGGTTATCTTCAGCAAGGAGGACATGACCGGACAACGATTGCGTCGTCTGGGCTGGGTGTATCTGCTGAGGCGCCGACGGCTTCATATCGAACAGGGTCAAGATCGCATCACGGAATGCTTCGTAACGCACCGGCTTGGTCACCAAGTGCATGCGTGTACTATCAGGCTGCTGAGCCACATCCGCCCGCCGGATGAACGAGACCAACCGCAAGATCCTGACCTCTTGCAATGCGGAGTCGGACGCCAGCGCTTCGAGTAATTGTGTGTCTGTCGTGTCGGCGAAGGTTTCATCGACAAGCGCGATCACCCGACGCTCATCTGTCGCGAGCTCGGTCATGACCAGTTCGAGGAACTCCGCGTCTGTCGCGGCCATGCGTGGGACAATTCCCCAGTGCGAAAGGTAGCGAGTCACCAGCCGACGGGTCGCCGGGTGGCTGATGGCTGAACATACCCGGAGATCGGCCAGCGAAGGATTCGTCGGGACGGCCGCCGCAGCCTCAGCTTGTAGTGGCAGGCAAAGCACAACCCAAAACGTGCTCCCTTGTCCTAGAGTGCTCTCGACTCCGATCGTCCCACCCATCAGTTCGCTCAGTTGTTTACAGATGCTCAAGCCAAGACCGGTCCCTCCATGGACTCGGGTCGAAGACCCATCCACTTGGGAAAACGATTGAAAGAGTTTCGCTTGGCCTTCGGCGCTAATGCCGAATCCTGTGTCCCTGACGGCCAGTCTGATCTTATGTGGAGACCCCTCACCGAAAGAGGACGGATCCAGTCCAACGGTCACACTCACGTCGCCGGCTTGCGTGAATTTGATGGCATTGCTCAATAAATTGGTGAGGATTTGTCGGATTCGGATCGGGTCGCCCATCAGCGCGGTTGGGAAGGTTGGATCGTACTCCACCGACATGGAGAGGTGTTTGCGCTGTGCTCGCTCAGCTAACTGCTCAATGGTTCGCTCGACGAGATCTCTGAGATCGATCGGCACCGACTGGATGTCCAGTTTGCCGGCTTCGATCTTCGAAAAGTCGAGAATGTCGTTGATCAGTGTTAAGAGCGTGTCGCCGGAGTTGTGAATCGTTTCCACATAATGGCGTTGCGTGTCGGATAGGGGAGTGCGGGCGAGAATCTCAGTCATGCCAATGACACCGTTCATCGGCGTCCTGATTTCGTGACTCATATTCGCCAGAAACTCTGCCTTGGCCTTCGTCGCATCTTCCGCCGTGAGCTTGGCGAGGGCGAGGGCTTCCTCGGACTCACGCCGCCGCGTAGCTTCCAACACGAGCGTCATGAAGTTCGCCAAGGCCTGCCCAAATTGCTGTTCATCCGGTGCCCAGTCTCGAGACGAGCCGACATGTTCTATGGTGATGACGCCTATCAGCTTGCCCTGGATGTGAAACGGCGCGTCGATTCTGGCACCGATTTGCTGAGGTGCGAGACTCCCTGTGACCAGTTCTTGCAAATTCAAGTCTTGCTGCGCCTGTGATGCAGCGAGCAGGTGTCCGCGGTACAGTGCTTCAAAATAGATAGGATAGTCTGCGCGGACCAGTTTTCCGCCGAAGGCATGCTTATTGGCCGGTCGATCGTAAGCATCAAGACAATACAGGGACTGTGTCTGTTCCTCAAAAATCCACACACTGACACGATCGACGACAAGCACCTGCGCAGCGACGCTGGTTAGCTGTTTGGTCGTAATCGGGAGAGATCCCTCAAACACCGTGCGCTCCTGCACCAGGGCCAGTGTGGCGCTCTGTTGATGGCGAAGCCGCTCTTCCTTCGTGTGTAACGACTGATTCGTGACCTTGAGCATCGTCGCACGTTCCTCTGCCTGCTGCTTGTCGTCGACGGCCCCCATCAATTCGATCTGCGCCTCTATCTGCGCTCTGATGGCTCGGTTCTTGGCCAGGGCTATAGCCACCTGATCGGCCAAGTGACGGGCATGGGCCAGACTGTCAGCCGGTGGCTTGTGTCTCTGGCGATAGGCCAACACCAACGCGCCGCTGACGATCTCGTTCACGATGATTGGAAACGTGACAAAGAGGGAGAGATCTGGCTTCTGCATCGACGTCAGGTATGGCGGCAGGGTAGAGGCCGTTGCGATAAAGTGGTTTGGGTGGGCCTTCATAGCGGCGAGATCGTCGTCGGAAAACTGGCACGGATAGGTCTGCCACTCATGATCTGATTGACCGGTAATGACTCGCACCCATAGGGCGGCGGAGCCTCCCTCTTCAGGATCGACCAAGGTCATCCCCACGGCATCGCAAGTGATGGTGTCAGTAATGCGTGACTGAATAACCTTGATCATGGCCGCCGGTTCATGGCTCGAAAGAATCGCTTGGCTGATCGCCGAAATGGTCTCCAACATGTGAAACTGTTGGCTGAGCTTTCCGGTCATACTATTGAATGCGCCTGCGAGATCGTGGAATTCATCGTCGCTATTCACGGTGACACGAGTCGTGAAATCGCCATCCGCGAGGCGGGCCGTGCCTTCCTGCAAGAGTGCGACCGGTCGGAGACTGCGACGGATTTGCGACAGGCTGAGCAGAACAACAGCGCTCAGTGCGGACGCGATGACGAGCAGGAACGTGTGGCGGAACTGCTCGAGAGGAGCCAACGCCGATTCACGGGTTTGGTTCAGGACGATGACCCATGGTTCGACAAGAAACGTATGCCGGAGCGGCATGGTCCAGGCCCCTGCGACATACTCCTGTCTGCCAAATCGCCACCGGATCCCTTCCCCCATCGGAGCCGCCACGTCATGTCTGCGAAGATCAGGAAGCGTAACCTGTTGAGGAAAAGTCGAGTAGAGGCTCTGTCACTGGCCGTCTTCAACGATGAGATCCGTATCGCCCGGGAGGGTATCTTTCACCTGAGTGCTCCACAGCGATGTCTCATCGATCTGGGCGATGAGGAGCCCTGCCTCCCATCGGCCTGGGTTCACGATGCGAGTGAGAGTGAGGCGAGGATCGCGATCGGGAACAGCCTGAATCTCCAACAAGGCCTTCCCTTCTTGAAGGTGGGCGACCTGTGCCGGCGTGAGGGGCGTCGGCTGGGATCGGAAGCCGCAAGGAGACGAATCTCTTGGAAGCGCTGACCCAACTCTTTCACCGAGGCCGTGATGGTTGTGTCTTCGCGGACTATTCCAGTCTGCGGCAATCCGGTGGCGATCCGATCTAGATCGGCGGTCAAGGTCAGGAGATGGCTATACAGAACCATCCCTTGGGATTTGCTCTCCTGTTTCAGCCGGGCCGAGGTTTGAACAATCAGTTGTTCCGTGACTTGGCGATAGGAAACCCATCCGAGAATGGAGGTCGGCAGGAGGGCGCAGAGCACGAACAGACCAAGTATCCGACGTGCGATACGGCTGTGGAGGAGTGGGTGGGAGAACGTCGTCTGCATGGGCTCCACGCGTTACACGCGTTAGAAGTTCTTGGCCAAGCCGTAAAATCCGCCGTCACTCGCGCGAATGATATCATCATGACTTTTGGGCGGATTCAGTGGGGCGACGGTGTCTTTATCCTTTCCCATGCTGTAGATATCAAAGTCCGAGTTGATCGGGACGAGGAACCGGTCCTTCCGTGCTCCTCCGACACCTCCACAGGGTGGGCCGCCTCCACCACCATTCCCTCCACCTCCATTACCACCACCAGCACCTTGAACAAAATGGAGAAGATGTTGATGGCCCCCGTTATCAATGGCGAAAGAAATATGCCCATTGCTATGCGTGAAGGGGGAGTCGGCAGCAGGAATAACACGGGGACTGTTCTTCTTACGTAATTTCAGTCTGGCCAAGCTTCCAATGTCCGTAATGGTCCCGCAGTTGATTTTGTAGTACTGATACGGGGTTCCCCATGGATCCAGCATGGTGCTCCGTCCGATGTCCGCGAGGGAATTTGGATATTGTTGAGCAACAAACGCAAACCGTTTGATCTCTTTCGTGAGGCCGTGGAGTTCCGAAACGGTCTTGGCCAGGCGGTCTTTTTCGACAAAGTCGAGATAGTTGGGGACAGCAAGGGACGCCAGCACCCCGACGATCGAGACCGCGAGCATGAGTTTAATGAGGGTGAAGCCTTCAGCCTGCTTGAGCACAGACTGCGACGACGTTGTCGTACAAGATGGGCGCCTCGGTATGACTCGCACTGTCCCGTTTCCCATCCTGACCATCTATCCGCTATAGGTTTTAAATGTATCGAGGGAAGTCTTGAGCCCGGCCAGGTTCTGTTCCATCTGCTTAGCTAGAGCCGTCAAGGCTGGATCGTTCTTCATGACGGCCACTTCTTTGAACCGCGCGGTGTCAAGTGCCAGCATGACCTGTGCATGTTTCAGCATGTTAATCTTCGTTTGCAGCTGGGCGGTCATCTGATTCACAAGATCGGCTTCCGGGACCAGATAGTCACCTTCTCGAAACGTGGCCCTCATACACAAGTTCCCGTCACCGATTTGAGGAAACACCCGTGTGAGACGATAGAGCGGGCCGGCGACACGTTGCATGAGCAGCAAGGAATGAACGCAATGGATCAGGACCACGACGCTCGCGCCAAGCGCCCAGGGCCAGAATCTGTCGTGCAGACCAAGCAAATCGTTGGCCACGATGGCGCGCTCCTGCCAAGAGAGGGCTGGATTGTCGAGCGGCTGAATGAGTGGTTTAAAGACCGGAATGGCCAATAGCACGAACACGATCAGCGAATAGGCAATCACGTGGCTCAGGACTCGCGCTTGGAGCGGATGCACGAAGCTAATCCATCGGCGTTTGTGCGTTCGACCGCTGCTCGGCTTCGCTCGCGCGTCTTGCGATGGTACTGACACCAGTGCCGGACGTGGGCCGGAGGATTCCTTGGAAACGTTGGTGTCGATTGGAGTTTCGGCATGTTGGCCGGATGGGCTTGTCGCTCGAAGTGGTTCTCCCATGATTACGCGGCCTTCATTGCATTGGAGGATTGACTGGTGCTCGATCCGGCACGTTCAGAGCACTGTTGTGCGAGTGGCTGCTGTCTGTAGCTCAAATTCAGCCAGACAGGTCTTGAAGCGATGGATTTCCTCTTCAAGCGTCTGCAGAGCAGCTGTGATCTGTCCTGGCGCTAGCTCGCGAACTTGCAGGGCAACGGTTTCGTAGGCTTGCGTCACGAGTGCAGAATGCAGGTTGATGGTCTGCATCTTGTTTTCAAAATGGTCCAGCATGCTGTTAAAGGCCTGGGCTTCCCGATGCAAGTAGTCATGCTTCCTCAAGCGTACGCGCTGATGCAGCTGACCGGTTCCGATCGACCGAAAGAGTGCCGTAAAACGATAGAGTGGGCCGGCAATGCGATGCATGAAGTACATGGAATGGAGGAGCAACACGAAAAACGTGATGATCAGCCAGGGCCAAATCCTCCCATTCAAGTCGAGGAACTGCGTTGCAGTTTCTGCACGTTGTTCCCAGGAAATAGACGAATCATAGAGCGGCTGAGCCATGGGCAGGAACACCACGGCATAGAGCGTGAGCAAGAGACAGGCGAAGTAGAGGAGGGTGGTGATCACAAACCAGTATTGAACCGGATGAACAAAGAGCTGTCTGCGGTGAAACACTCCTTTCATGATTGCATCGCTTTTCTAGTCCAGACGAGATGCGACTGGTTCTTGAAGTTGATGGTTTGTTCTTCGTGTGGTATTAGAACGATAAGGTTTGCTCGTCGCGTCGCGAGTCGCCATAGATCACCGTGTACAACGTACGAGAACCTTCTGGAATCGTCTCCAGGCCACGGACGGCCTGTGCGTCTATGTGTTCTGCCCCCACGCTGAAGGCCACGCCGGTCTTGATAAACACCAACATGCCGTCTTCGTATCCTTTCGCGGATGTTTCCCATGCGCCGATCAGTTCGTTTGGACAAGAGACGGCTTCGTCCCGTACTACCACGGCATAGATCAGGCCGGCCAGCATCACGCAGGCTACCGCAAGGAGGACCCTGGTGCATCGATCGAATCCTGTGTCGACAGGCAACGCAGTGGCTGTCGTCGCTTCTCTCACTGGAACCTCATTTCGTCGGACTGTGAATGACGTAGAAGGAATTAATTGCATACTAACGCATTTGTCTTATTGGTCAACAACTTGGCTACTCTGAGCGGGATAAGACAGCGGTGATAAGTGACGTAGACTGTGGAGGTTTTCACTCGGCCCATACAAGGCGGGAATTGGGCGCATGGAGAAAGATAAAATCATGATGAGGCACGTAGTCGAATGGGGCTTGCGCGTTGACGCGCATCAGAAGGAGAAGGTGTATGGCGGTTCGATGAGGAAGGTCAGCTATTGCGTCTATGAATTAGGTCCGCTCGTGATTCTGCAACCACATCAACATTTCGCGCGTGACCAGTTCCGGCTTGTCCTCATGCACGAAATGTCCCGCGTCGGCGACCCTCACCACCGTCAGGTCGTCGACGACCTCATTCAACCCATCAAGATTCTCGCTGACGAGTGCCTGATCTCGTATCCCCCAGATCACCAGTGTAGGGACGGAGACAGGAGGATATCCCAACCTTCGCTGACGCAATGCCCCGCCACCGCGTAGGGCCGCGCGATAGTAATTCAGCATCGCTGTGAGCGCACCCGGCTCGCAAGCTTGTCGTCGATACAGTTGAATAAGATCATCCGGCATCTGCTCGGCCATACGTCGAAAGATCTCACCGATCACATAGCCATGAATAGCTGACAATGCCGCTTCCGGAAGCCAGGGAGCTTGAAACAATCCCATGTACCAGGAGCGGTGCAATTGCCGCCAATGTCGTACTTCCCGTTCGAAGCAGGCGGGATGGGGTGCGTTCACAATTACCAACGCTTCGGCACGCGCGGCGTGCCTCATCGCATAGTACCAGGCGATGATTCCACCCCAATCATGCCCGACCAGGATGGCGCGTTCAGCCTGAGCGGCATCGAGAAGTCCGGTGACATCGTCTATCAAGGATTCAATTCGGTAGGCGTCTATGCCCGTAGGTCGTGTCGTGCCACCATATCCTCGGAGATCAGGCGCCCAGACCCGATACCCTGCCTGTGCCAGCGGGTCAATTTGACGTCGCCATGAGATGGCGGATTCTGGAAAGCCATGCAGACAGAGTATCAGCTTCTCGCCGGACCCGGCCATGGCCACTCGAAAGGAGAGTTGATGGGCCACTACTTGATGAAATGACAGTGGTTGTGGGAAAGGACAATCGGGAACCATGTCAGTCTAGACGCCATGTCAGGAATGTATGCCTGCGACGGCAGAAGCACGGATTCCTAAATCGGTAAAAATTTTGAAATTACTGGTCAGATCTTGAACGCCTCGCTATGATCGCCAACATGGAACGACCAAATTGGGTGTATTGGCAAGATCAGGGCAAGTGGCGCGCCTATCCGGAGGGCTCTCCCGACCGCGAAATACAAGCGGCGTCATTCGATGAGCTGCAGTTCAAGGTTCAACAGCTGAGCCGTGATACCACCAAAAGCTCTCGAGAGATTCCCCGCATAGGACGACCCAAGGCAGGCCTTCCTGACTTGGATACACCAAGATATCTTCTCTCACAGGATCAAGGCAAATGGCGAGGCCATCTGGAGGGCTATCCCGACTCTGTTGTGCAAGGGGAGTCCTTTGATGAGGTGCAGTTCAAGCTTGGCCAGCTCTGCCGCACCCTGATCACCGGCAAGCCTTCCAACCTTCGAATGATTGCCTGAGAGAGCGTCTGCGAGGGAGCGCGCCAGCTTCGCGCACCATTCTCCTCACGTGGAATAACCACGTTTCCTGCTTGAGGATCGTCACCACGGTTCCGCTCGATTCATCGATGCCGCACGGTATAACGTCCTGAGAATGTCTCACCGGGAACGAGCCGCTTCAGCCCCCAGTCCGAATGATTGAATGCATCACTCGCGCAGGTCATCGGCTCGATGGCAAGTGCGGCTCGTGGCGCGTCGGCAATGGCATCTCCGGTATACACGACCACTGCGGAAAACGCGTGATCCATTGTAATGTCGATCGCTCGATCGCGTGCCTTATGACGCAGGGATGCCGTGGCCATTCCCTGTGTGTCGCGTTCGAGCTGCACATAACAATGGTTGAAGCGTTGACGACCGATCTCACGAAATCGTCGATAGTCCCACGGCGTACCGGTCACGCTCAGAATCTTGCCTGTTGGAACAAGCCGCTCGTTGAATTCCACATAGGCGGCTCCCGGGATCTGAACCTCAGCCTCGTCGATCACAGACGTTCCAACGGTGAAGTAGGGATGAAATCCGACTCCGACTGGCGCTGCCTGTTGCCCGAGGTTTTTCACGGTGAATGTGCAAGTAAGCCCAGAGGCACCGAGGTCATACATCACTGAGATGGCCAATGAAAAGGGATAGCCTCGTCCAGTGTACGTCTCAGCATCGAGACGAATCTCAAAGGTCACCTTGCTTGCGTGAACATCCTGCACCTGCCACGGCAGACTGCGAACGAACCCATGAATGGCGTTCGGCGCTTCCTTATCGTTGCATTCCAGCTGGAATTGCCGCCCATCGAAGGAGTAGCGCCCATCTCCGATGCGGCCGGGAAAGGGGATAAGCACGTCGCCCTGTCCGCCTCGTTTTCCGCTGCCACCCGAATAGCCCCAGACAATATCGATCTCCTGCCCGTCTGCATCAATAAAGAAGTATCGTCGTAACGACGCGCCCCAGGGGGATACGACAGCTCGCTGATTGTGGTACGAGAGAGTGAGTTCTGTGTCTGGCGTCACCAGTGTCATCGTCTGGGTTCTCCGTGCGGGTGCGGTTGTGCCAACGTCGATCTTGGAGGGGAATCTCTGGATGTCCCATCCAGGTCTTCGTTCTGACAGAGAGCGACCTATACAGCCACCTATCGCACGACACCGTATCGACAGATCTGAGGTTCAGATGCCAGAAGACCGGCCAACTGCTGCAACGTGGCCAACAGGTGGGGAGTCACAAAATGGGCCTGTTCTGCTGCCGGACTGGCCCATCGTTCGACAAACGCAAAATCAGTCGGATCGTCGTGGTTCTGCAAGAGCTCGTAGCTGAGACAGCCAGGTTCCCGGCGAGTCGCATCAACTAAGGCGGTCAGGATTTCTCGCACTTGAGCCACCTGCTCAGTCTTTGCCTTCGCACGGGCAATCACACAGAGAGAGCGGTCGACGCTCATGGGATTCTCCACAGTTGGGATCTGAATACCTAAACGACTACTTCACGAAAGGATTACCGGATGTTTTCCATTCGTCGAGGCTCATGATGACCGCAGAGGTCTGCGTGAATCCGAGCTCACCAAGGGTTTGAGCAGCAAGGGTCGCACGCTTTCCACTTTGACACTGGAGCACAATCGGGCGTTCCACATCGGCTTTCTCCGCAGATCCGACGTGGTTCCAGATTTGGGATTCGATCACGCCGCGGGGAATGTTGATCGCACCTGGGACGTGTCCGGCTGCATATTCTCGAGGCTCACGGACATCGACGATCAAGGCTGGTCCAGGATTCTCGACGATCTTTCGATACTCTTCCATACCGATGGTTTTGACAGGTTTCGGTGCGACTTGAACGTTCTGTTTGACGGCCGGTGGGAGGCCCTGAGCGAGAGCGGGAGAAGATATGGACAGGGAGGGGCCGATGAGGGCAGAGACGAAACAGAGGGCTAACCCATTCATGGTCTTCATACAATAATCTCCTTCTGATGACTGTACCGTACTTGGGTTTGGGAAGAGCGCAGGAAGCTCAGTGTACCCTGACTTCCGTTGTTCCTCAAGGGCTACATTGTTGCCCCCTCAAGAGCGGACCCTGTCAGCTGATTTCACGCCCTGCGGGTTCGTCAAACGACTCTCCCGAGATGATGCCTCAGCAATCTTCCGTCGATGATCACGCTTCCAATCAAAACGGATCGGAGCATTCTCGATCTACCGCAGAAGATGCCGACCAAGCTGACCTCTAAACTGAGAGACCTTCGACACAACATCGCAAGCAAGACAACACACTCGCTACACCCACAGAGAAGGCGCCTCGGGCTTAGGTCCCCGGCTAGTCCAAGCAGCTGTGGATCACAGATCTTCTCGACCTCCCCCCATCTAAGATTCGGAAGTCATTGCTCCCGCCAACATCTTGGGAGATACTGGGGCACGATTCAGAAGCGTTGCAATTCGCCAAGATATTCAGAAAAGAACCGGAGGGGACATGAAAGAGCGGAAGGGAAAGGGAAGGGGAGAGGATACAGATAAGACAGCCGAGATGCGCGCAGGGAGCGACCCCTTTCAACGTCTGCTCGGGCTGATGTTCAAGGCGCACCCGTGGCACGGCGTGTCTATCGGGGAAGAGGCTCCCGATGTGGTCACGGCCTACATTGAAATCGTCCCGACCGACACGGTCAAATATGAAGTGGACAAGAACAGCGGGTTTCTCAAGGTGGATCGGCCGCAGCGGTTTTCAAACTTCTGTCCCGTCTACTATGGACTCATTCCGCAGACCTACTCAGGAGACCAAGTCGCCGGCATCTTTGCCAAACGAGCTCGCCGCAAGGGCATGGTCGGAGACGGCGATCCACTTGATATTTGCGTGTTGTCGGAAAAGAGCATTCCCCACAGCGACATCCTCCTCACAGCGCTGCCGATCGGCGGATTGAGCATGGCCGACGGCGGTGAAGCCGACGACAAGATCATCGCCGTGATGCGGGACGATGCCGTGTACGGAGGATTCACGGACATTTCACAATGTCCGTCGGCACTCATGGATCGCCTGCAGCATTATTTTTTGACCTATAAGAGCGCGCCAGGGACGACACATCACAAAGTAGAAATCACCAGTGTATATGGACGGGAGGAAGCGCGGAAGGTCATCCGTGCCAGTCACGCCGACTATCGCGCGAAGTACCCGGAGTTGGGTTCATTGTGGCCGAAGAATCTGTAGCGTGCGATTGCCTTTAATCGCTGTTCCCTTCGTAAAACGTTCCGTTTCTGAGTACCACGGTTAGACTCGGAAGACCGAGGGATGGCCGACGCGGGATAATGACACCGTACAGAGACCAGCGATTACAAGCCGGAGACGGTATGTTCCGGTAACTCTCGATTCTTGGGAGCGTTAAGAAACTGAATGAGTGCGGTTCGCAGCGTACGATTGAGGCGCAACCTTGCGTGCAACGCCAGCTGAATAAATTCTACTCCACACTCACGGCCCTGCACCCAGGTTACCCGGCCCAGCTCAATGGGTAAGGACGACGTCTGATCCGGCAAGAGCAGATTCACGCGCACCTTGCAGTCAAGGGCCAATTCGCGATCGCACACGATCGAACAACCATCCATCGAAAGGTTTCGAAGCATCCCCTCACAGATATGGGATTCGCCACCTATGATGAGCGGAGCATGGAAGGGGAACCGTTTGTAGGTGCGTGTATGAGGAAACTGGGCCATTGCGTCTCCGTGATGGAGACTGATTGTACACAGCTACCATGTGGTGCGGTATCCCACATTGGGAGGGCAGGGGCAGTTAGAGACGTTAAGGGTGTCTAGACTCTTTGACGCCCGCGGCCTCGTACGTAGATTCCATCCAAAACCGTTTCGCCATGCGGTTCAGCGAACCTTCCTCGCCAAAATGGGAGGCCACGCTATACGGGCTCTCAAGAGCCTCTAACTCCTCGCCAATTTAAGACGACTACCTGCACGACCTAATTCCGTGAAAGGTCGACCGGCCAGTTACTCAGCCACGCGGTGAGGTTCACGTCTCTCTTCGTTCAGCGCTTCAAGCTTGGTCATAGCCAGTTGTTTTTGGCCTTTCTGACCAGTTTTACCTGCGGCGCATTACGCTCCACGTAGCGCGTGACAGTCAGGAGATGTTCATCCGTCCTCCTTATACCATGGTGAGCAATATGCACCACACCTCCCATTTGAGACAAACCTAGAGCCATTCATCTCTAAATAAAAATACACAACAGGGCTATTAGGCACTAATTACTGCCTCACATTCAATGTTATGTATCAAGATAAGACGCTATGCGGAGATTTTGAGTGATAAGTAGAACGGAGCAAGTACTTTGACTAGAGCCATAGTGCCTCTTTGTAGTATAAACCAGACCTATCCGTATCGAGTATCGGCTTAACTAGCACGGCATGATTCCATTCATCACCAAGACCATGATTTAGAATAAGGCCATTCAGGCCTATTGAGGTGAGGGCCATGCAGGACCGTATCGTGGAGACGTGATTGAGGAGGACAAGATCTTAGAGATGTCATTCCAGGAATCCACACCGGGGAGGTGTTTGTGGAAACCGTGAACGAAATGGTGGGATCGAGTCCCGCCATCTGCGCAGTCTTTGACTTGGTTCGGAAGATGGCGACCACCGAGATGCCGGTGCTGATCACCGGCGAGACAGGCACGGGCAAGGAATTGACTGCGCAAGCAATCCATGATCGAAGCCTCAGGAAGCACGGACCATTCGTGCCGATCAACTGCGGAGCCATCCCGGAAACCTTATTGGAATCGGAATTATTCGGTCATGAACGCGGCGCCTTCACAGGAGCCGTCCAACAAAAAAAGGGCAAACTGGAAGCGGCAGCTGGCGGGACATTGTTTCTTGATGAGGTCGGCGATCTGCTGCCCACCCTACAGGTCAAGCTGCTTCGTTTTTTACAAGCTGGCACCTTCGAACGGGTTGGGGGGCAAGAGACCCTCCATGTCGATGCGCGTGTTCTTGCCGCAACCAATGTCGATCTAAAGACGGCAATCGACAAGAACCTCTTTCGGGAAGATCTCTATTATAGGCTTGGCGTGTTACGCATTCATCTGCCACCGCTACGGGACCGTGGCGAGGACACCTTACTCATGGCAATGGTCTTTCTCAAGCAGGCCGCCATGACCTACCGCAAGCCTATTCAAGGCTATAACGCCCAGGCCGTTGACGTGCTGCGTACCTACTCCTGGCCAGGAAATGTGCGGGAACTCAGCAATCGGGTCCGACGAGCCGTCGTCATGGCGGAGGGGGTGGAGATTACTCCCCAAGATTTAGATCTGGCCGGCGAAGAACTCCAAACGGTGGACTCACTGGATTCCCTGCGGACCGCTCACCGTCGGATTGAGATGGAGTTGCTGGTGAAGGCGATCAGTCTACATCGAGGGAACTTGACCCGGGTGGCCAGAGACTTGGAAGTAAGCCGCTCGACCTTGTATCGGAAACTGCGAGCCTTTGGACTTGAAAAGTTTGTGCCCGCCGCAACCCCGCATTCTCTTGGTTTCAGAACCAAGTCCAAGAAACCCGCGACACTCTCCGCGCAGGAGAGCAGGCGCGGGAAATCGCCTGAATCTTCTCCGGTGGGTGCCCCATTGGAACCGGTGCACGAGCTCTCTTAAACAGCTTGCAGAGCTGTTTCATTACAAAAGAGTCGCCTTCCTCCAGTACATCTGCTCCACAACCATCAAGGGAAGGTTTGAAATTCCAGAGGGCAATCAGCCCCATTCCCTATGTCTTCTATGCGATACAGAGAGATCTGTTATGGTCCATGTCAACGCCTGACTTCAACATACATTCGATTGTGCATGAAAAGGTTGATTCGTCGAACCTCGTACACTTGAGAAGTGTTTCAGGATGAAACACTATGAAGAAGCTGGATTGTCCGCAACATCTAGGTACGTCTTCATGATAATTCGCATTCCATGTGGTAAGCACATCACATTAGACGATGATATGGGTCATATCGTGTTTGAAAATTTAGCATGAGTGTCCAATAACGAAACAGTTCATGTACGTATAATATCATCATGCGTGAAATAGAATCTGCGTCAGACTCTTAAGAACATAGGCCATTCTCTAAATCTTATCGGAGAAATGAGTCTGCTCAATTCGAAACGAGGAGTCAAACGCGAAAGAAATCAGTGTCCCAAAATAATACATATGGATACGATTTCATACAATCGCGTCACACCCTCTATGATGAATCTCTCACATACCAGAGCAAACAGAAATATTACGTATCTGGCACCTGAATTGCTTAGCACTTCAAGCAATTCAGTGTGCAGTACAGAGCGGTATGGGGAAATTGTGGATAACCTAAAACCGAACGAACGAATTGTTCTTCTACATCAGCTAACGGCTACGAAGCGTCATCAGAACGAGATGACACGTAGCCCCATGCCACAACTTCAGGCCTTACGAGCGTCATCAAGAGAAGATGTAGTAGAAGAAGATATATCGCCAGACTGGTGGTTCCATCACTTTGAGCCAGTTTGGAAACCATTTCTTCAATGGCTTCGCAGTCAGAAGAATGTGACTCTACTTGAGTTTGAACGAGCCGCTTCTCAAGTTTCCGGTCTTACACATATGGAGAAAACCATTGCCATATCCGCGTTCCGTCAACAACAAGAACAGGGATCAGTCCCTTCCCACAACGCTCCCGCGTTTCGTCGTGACCACAGCCTGTCTGCCGTTTAACTGACTATTCCACGAGACCTCCCCTCATAGCTTTGAGTTGAGCGCTCAGACCTCAAGAGCCAGGTCCCTAAAACGTGCCTGGCTGGACTCGATGAAGGAGCAGTTCTTATGGAGTCGTGTTCTCGGTGAGACGGTAGTACTGAATCAGGCGTTCTTGCACGAGCGGAAGAGCGGAAGCCGTAGCGTTCGGTGACGGAGAAGAGTGTTCTGCGGTCAGTTCTTTGATCCAGTTGCCCATGTCATCATACTCATAGGTCGTGATCCACTTCTGTTGCTGTTGCTGATCCTGGCCAAACGCTTCAGTCGTCGCTCGCACCCGTCTTCCCATGTCGTCATAGTCGTTCGCGACCCGACCAGACACAGTCCCGTGCCCATTGTAAATGACGAGCTCCTGTAGCCGTCCCCACGCGTCATATTGGTGTTTCAACTCACTGAACAACTCGCCCTTGCTGTACCGAGCGGAATAAATGCGCCGCCCGAATACGTCAAACAGACTCTTGTAGGCGATCGAATCGTCGACCCACAATTGTTCCCAGAGGTGGCCCCGCTGGTCGTACAGAGAAAACTCGGCATGCTGAAAACCACCGTTCTCCGAGGTCGTCACAGACGCGCTGTCGCGGCCCTCTGCGTCTTGTGCATACACAATCTGTTTTCGAAGTATGAGTCTCCCGCTGGGATCGAGCACGAGTTCTTCTTGGAGATGGCCAGCCTGGTCGTACCGAAACAGGGTATACGTGGCAGTATTGGCATGGGCCATGTCGATGACAGCCTCGATAAGGTGACCGGCACGATCGTAGTTTTCCGTTGCGGAGTAGCCCAGTTTCTTGATCGTCACACTGCGAACAGGCCCGATGAGCTCATTCGTGGTTCTGGTTGTCTCAGCAATACCAGCCGTCTCCCAGAAACTCTCCATAAGGGCTGCCAATAGGATTGAGAGCAATCGAAGATACACACACACCTCCGATAACCATCCTACGACCAGACCTCCAAAATGCGAAGCAAGAGAAGAAATTTAGACGGGTGGGGTGAGTGGACCATCGATCCCTTTCGTCAATTCTTCGGTTTCCCTTCGGCCGCTCAAGCGAAGGTGCTAGGCTGGGTTTCAGCCTATGCCTCTGTCATCACTTCTGCCTTCCATCTCCGAAGTCCCGACAGCTCCTCCACGGAATCTCACGCTTCCGCCAGCAACGATGGCCGCACTGTGGCAAGGCCACAGGATGGAAGCCATCAAACTCGTTCGTCTGGAACGGAACATCGGATTGCATGAAGCCAAGGATGTGATTGATACGTATCTCCAGTCACAGCCAGCCCTCAAGAATCGAATCGACGAAACTCAAGCGAATGCGCGAGAGGGTTTGCTTCGCTGGCTGATCTTCCTGCTCATCGGTGGGGCAGGGCTTACCTATGTCCTGACATAAGCGAGGATGTAACCGGCATGATGGACTCCGGACACATTCTACTGACCCTCCTCGGGGCGGGATCGTCCTTCGTCACCTTTTGTCTCATGCGATTTCCTCACATGCGACGACCGCCATTCCAATCATATGGGGCCTTTTCGCTCACCGCATCCTTCCTCGGCGCCCTCCTCATTCTTGTGGCCTCCGTCTTCATGGCCTGCGCACCAGCCATGTGGCACTGAGACTCCCAGCTCGCCTTCAGGATCTTACAAGGCAGACCTTTCGAGATAGGAATGCAACTGCTTCATCCGAACGGGAACCGTTTGTATTCCCAAGTCCGACGAACACCTGTGGAATTTGTACCTCGTTCGGCTGTATTGTTTGAAGCACCGTATTCGGAAGTTTGCCCTTGCAATCATTCCCGAAATAAGGCAACGGGGGAAGGGTGACTTGTGAAATTTGTCCGCTGAACGGCAGCAGTCAATGGAACCAGACACACATCCATCGTCAGGACCCATTACACAGTTTCTCCAAGATGACCACCGACGGCTGGAGAATCTCCTCAACTCAGCCCTGGCCTCCGGAGGCCGGATCGAGCAGGGACAGTATGATGAGTTTCGAGCCGGGCTGCTTCGCCATATTGGGATGGAGGAGAAGATTCTTCTACCTGCGGCACAGCGAGCGAACGGAGGCACACCGCTGTCGATTGCGGCAACGCTTCGACTCGACCATGGAGCCATTGCGGCCTTACTCATGCCCACTCCCACGCCCGAACTCATCGCCGTACTACGCTCAATCTTGAATAAGCACAACAAGGTCGAGGAAGGTCTGGATGGCTTGTACACCACCTGCGACAAGTTGGCGGGCGCTGAGACGGAGGATCTGATGGCGAAACTCCTTGCCGCCCCAGCTGTGACGGTGCTACCACATTCGGATACTCCGCCTGTGCTCGGCGCCGTCCGTCGAGCTGTGGAACGGGCCGGGTATGAGCATCTCTCCGATTCGATGCGCTTCTGATGATCATCCGCTTTAACATGTAATATGGTATGCTGCGCCTCCGATCATGACGACTGAGATGACCCTCTCAACAGAACTTACGGCCGCCACAGGGCGACGGCGCACCTTTGCCATCATCAGTCACCCTGATGCAGGCAAAACTACGTTGACCGAAAAGCTGCTGCTCTATTCAGGGCTGATTCGGACCGCCGGCATGGTGCGCGGACGCAAGGGCGGTAAAGCGACCGCATCGGATTGGATGGGCATGGAGCAGGAACGCGGGATCTCCATCACCGCCTCGGCCATGCAATTTCCTTATAAAGGCGCCGTCATGAATTTGCTCGATACGCCCGGGCACCAGGATTTCTCCGAAGATACCTATCGCACCCTCACGGCGGCTGACAGCGCTATCATGGTGATCGATGCGGCCAAGGGTGTAGAGGCCCAAACGCGCAAACTTTTTGCAGTGTGCCGTCTGCGGCGCATTCCCGTCCTCACTTTGATCAACAAAATGGACCAGCCGGGACGGCCGCCGCTTGACTTGATGACAGAAGTGGAACAAGCCTTGAGCATTCATGCGAGTGCGGTCAATTGGCCGATCGGGTCAGGCAGCGACTTTGTCGGCATCGTGACCAGGGCCGACAATCGGGTGCAGCTGTTCAGCAAGACCGCGCATGGTGGAGCCTCGAAAGTGACGACGCAGACCTTGCCGCTCGCCGAACTCGGTGTCACAGGTCGTGTCTCGCAAGAAACCATGGACCAGGTCCAGCACGACTTGGATCTCTTGGATATCGCCGGCAATCCCTTTACGCGTGAACAGTTTCTGCAGGGCGACATTACCCCGGTATTTTTTGCATCGGCACTCACCAACTTTGGAATCGAGAGCTTTTTGGACGCGTTTGTGGAGTTGGCCCCGAGTCCGGGGGCAAGGCAAGCGAACCGCGAGGACGGAACGGAGATGTCGGTGGAACCGATCGACATGCCGTTCAGCGCCTATGTGTTCAAGCTGCAAGCCAATATGAACCCCAAGCATCGCGACAGTACCGCGTTCCTTCGAGTCTGTTCCGGCCGCTTTGAGCGCGACATGGTGGTGAAACATCATCGGCTGGGGCGAGACATTCGGCTCTCGCGGCCGCATAGCCTGGTGGCGCAGGAACGGAGCACGGTCGAAGAAGCCTATCCTGGCGATATCATCGGGATCATCAACCCCGACGTCTTCACGATCGGGGATACGGTGTCGTTGACAGGGGGCTTCAATTTCAAACCGCTCCCACAATTCCAGCCAGAAATCTTTGCCCGTCTTCGACCGACTGACGTTGGAAAGCGCAAAGCATTCGACAAGGGCCTGTCCCAGATGGCGCAAGAGGGGACTGTGCAGATCATGCGCAGTCTCAATGATCAGGAAGCTTTGGTTGCTGCGGTCGGCCGTCTCCAGTTCGACGTATTGCAATATCGACTGCGCCACGAATACCGTGTGGAAACCATCCTGGATGCGCTACCCTTTACCTGCAGTGCCTGGCTGGACGGCGACCCAGCCACGTTCAAGTCACCATCGGCCTCGATGATGGTGAAGGACCAACGGGATCGAGTCGTCGTTCTGTTTGGCGATCAGCTCATGAAGAATATCGCCCGCGATCGGAATCCCGACCATGTGCTGCGGGACATGGGGTAGGCTCCTTCTTTTCTAGAAACCCGCCTGTCAACTCTCAGCGCTTTCTCACGGTCCAAAGTCAGCACCCTTCGATACTGTTCGGGGCTGGCTCAGCACTTCCACTTCCAAGAACCTTCACTTGAGCCGCTAACTCAGCACTCAGAACTCAGGACTTCCTTTTTCTCTTTGGGAGCGTGATTTCTTAAAGGGAAACGGGTAAGCTTCTGGCCAATTTGCCCGAGGGTGCTGTTGTAAGCTTCCTTCCAAATCAATCGGAGAATAGTGCATGTCGAGATCAAAAAGGGAACCAGAGAAGCCAAAGAATGGCGAATCAGCAGGACTTGAGGCAAAACTCTGGGCTGCCGCCGATGCGTTGCGGAACAATATGGACGCGGCGGAGTACAAGCACGTCGTCCTGGGCCTGATCTTCTTAAAATACATTTCAGATGCGTTTGATGCCAAGCACGCGGAGCTTGAGGCGCAAAAGAAACAAGGGGCTGATCCGGAAGATCCAGACGAATACAAAGCCGCGAGGATCTTTTGGGTGCCCAAGGAAGCGCGGTGGTCACACCTCAAGGCGAGCGCCCCGCAGCCGACCATCGGCACGATTGTGGACGATGCAATGAGTGCCATCGAGCGGGATAACCCGTCTCTCAAGGGCGTGCTACCGAAAGACTACGCTCGTCCAGGCCTCGACAAACAGCGACTTGGCCAGCTCATTAATCTCGTCTCTGACATCGCACTTGGTAGCCCCGCAGATCGTGCAAAGGACATACTTGGCCGTGTCTACGAGTACTTCCTCTCACAGTTTGCGAGTGCCGAGGGCAAGAAAGGTGGACAATTCTATACGCCTTCGCGAGTCGTTCGCGTGCTAGTCGAGATGCTGGCTCCGTACAAAGGCCGTGTCTATGACCCATGCTGCGGATCGGGCGGCATGTTCGTGAGTAGCGAAAAGTTTATCGAGGCTCACAGCGGCAAGCTCGGAGATATCTCCATTTATGGCCAGGAGTCTAACTACACGACATGGCGACTGGCCAAGATGAATCTCGCCATCCGCGGCATCGATGCGCAAATCGCGCATGGCGACACCTTTCACAATGACCGGCACCCCGACCTCAAGGCCGACTACGTGCTGGCCAACCCGCCTTTCAACGACAGCGACTGGCGCGGCGAGCTGCTCAAGGACGACAAGCGGTGGGTCTACGGTACGCCGCCAGCCGGTAATGCCAACTTTGCCTGGGTGCAACACTTTATCCACCACCTTGCACCCACTGGACTGGCAGGGTTTGTCTTGGCCAATGGCTCGATGTCGTCCAACCAGTCCAACGAGGGGGAGATTCGCAAGAACATCATCGAGGCGGATCTGGTCGATTGTATGGTGGCGCTTCCAGGACAATTGTTCTACTCCACCCAGATTCCCGTGTGCCTCTGGTTTCTCGCGCGGAACAAGAAGAACGGAACCCGTTCGACAGGCTCAGGGCAGGGCTTCCGAGACCGGCGCGGTGAGACGCTTTTCATCGATGCACGCAAGATGGGAACGCTGATTGACCGGTCCATAGAGAATTGACAGACGAGGATGTCGCAAAAATTGCCGGAACCTATCACGCCTGGCGTGGCGACAAAGCTGCGGGCGAATACGCTGATGTACCAGGTTTCTGCAAAGCGGCGAAGCTGGAAGATATCCGCAAGCACAGCCACGTGCTTACCCCTGGACGCTATGTCGGAGCGGAAGCTATTGAGAACGACGGTGAGCCATTCGATGAAAAGATGAAGCGGCTCACGGCCACGCTACGCGAACAACGGAAGGAATCCGCCACGCTCGATGCCGCCATCGCCGCAAATTTGAAGGAATTGGGGTATGGGTAAGGATTTTGACATCGCGCTCCTGCGTGCCGCAGTGGTCGAGGGCCGCATCCAGTGGCATCTCCATGCGTTAGAGCGTTTTCTGGAGCGGGGGATTTCCCGTGCCGAGGTCATAAACGCGATTCTGCATGGCGAGGTCATCGAGGTCTACAACGGATCGGCCCTATCCCAGCGGACTGATTCTGCATGTTGAGACGGAACCGTTGCATGTCGTGGCCGCCGCCGAATCTGTCGACTCGGTATGCCATGTCATCACGGCCTACCGTCCGGACCTTGAGCACTTTGAAGCGGATTACAAGACCAGGAGGAAAAAGCTATGAGCGGACATGGCGGGCGGTGCCCCCTTTGCGGTGGCGAGAAGCAACCAGGGACGACGACCTTTGCCGTGGATTTGAAATTTGGCGTGGTTGTTGTACGAGATGTTCCTGCATTCGTCTGCGGCCAGTGCGGCGATGCCTGGATTGACGATCCGGTGGCGGCGAAGCTGGACCGCATTGTGTCAGATGCGCATAACAAACACGCAGCGGTGGAAGTCACGCAGTGGCAACAGGTCGCCTAGGATCGAGAGTGGACAGTGTGGGAATGACCGATGCGATAGACCTCACAACAGAGGAGCGCACTACGCTGAACGAGCTCCTGCGCCGCTTCCTTCCGGGCGTTGACGTGTGGGCCTATGGCTCCCGCGTGAAATGGACCGCCCGTCCCAACTCCGACCTCGATCTCGTTGCCTTTGCCAGTCCTGCTCAACAACCTCAGGTGGCGGACCTCAAAGAAGCACTTGCCGAAAGCAATCTGCCCTTCCCGGTGGACCTCCATGTCTGGGACGAAGTGCCGGAACGATTCCGCGACATCATCCGCAAGGAATATGTGGTGGTGCAGGAGGCGAAAGAGGCGGATGGCAAAAAGGGTTTGGCGGGTGATTCGCCAATCGAGTATGACCTTCGTTGGCCGGTGGTTGCTCTATCCGAGATCGCTGTTAAGATCGGCTCAGGTGCAACACCAAAGGGCGGAGCAGATGCCTATCTGCCGAGTCGCGCACGGTTCGCTCTTGTGCGAAGCCAGAACGTTTTCGACCGTCGTTTTGACCATAATGGGCTTGCATTCATTTCGGACGAACAGGCGGATGGACTGCGTGGTGTGATTCTCCAGCCCAATGACATTCTTCTTAACATCACAGGAGATGGCATCACATTTGGGCGTGCTTGCATAGTCCCGAAGGACGTTCTTCCCGCTTGTGTCAACCAACATGTCTCTATCATCCGCCTTGACCCTCAGCGCGCGGATGCTGGCTATGTACTGGCATTCCTGACGCACCCAGACGTTAAGTCGTACATAGAGTCCTTCAATGCCGGAGGTTCTCGGCGTGCGGTTACGAAGGGCCACATCGAGTCGTTTCGACTTCCGCTGCCACCGCTCCCCGAGCAGCACGCCATCGCCCACATCCTTAGCACGCTGGACGACAAAATCGAGCTGAACCGACGAATGAACGAGACGCTGGAGGCGATGGCGCGGGCGCTCTTCAAGTCGTGGTTCGTGGACTTCGACCCTGTCCGCGCCAAGGCCGAGGGCCGAAACATTGGTTTGCCCAAGCCCATTGCCGACCTTTTCCCGGATTCTTTCGAAGATTCTGAGCTGGGCGAGATTCCGAAGGGGTGGGAGACGGGCTCACTCGACAGTGTTTTGGTTCTTCAGAGGGGCTTCGACCTCCCCGCGACACAGCGAACCCCCGGTACATACCCGGTGTTTGCGGCAAGCGGGCCAAGCGGTACGCACAACGAATACATGGTTCGTGGCCCTGGCGTCACTACGGGGCGAAGTGGTGTGCTCGGCAAGGTGTTTTACGTTGATGACGATTTCTGGCCCTTGAATACATCGCTTTGGGTAAAAGAGTTCCGGCATTCAAGGCCAGCGTATGCGTTTCACCTTTTGCTGCGAATCGATTTCGCGTTGTTCAATGCTGGCTCTGCGGTTCCGACGCTCAACCGAAATCACGTGCACCACCTGCCCACACTGCTGCCGCCGATGGCGCTCATTGATGTATTTGAGCGAATAGCGAACGGGAGCCTTCAACGGCAGAAGTATAGTAGTCAGCAATCGAACACGCTCGTCTCCCTACGCGACACACTATTGCCCAAGCTCATCTCCGGTGAATTTCGGGTGAAGGACGCGGAGCGAACCGTTCGGTATCCAACGACATGAAGCTGCTTAGCGTCACAATCCACAACTTCCGTAGTCTCCTTGACCAGGAGATCACTCTCAAGAGCTACAGCCTGCTTGTTGGCCCCAACAATGCCGGAAAGAGCAGTGTCATTGACGCCATCCGTGCCTTCTACGAGAAAGACGGGTTCAAGTTCAAGAAAGAGAATGACTTTCCGTTTATTGGGACCGCAGATCAGGAGTCATGGATCGAGCTGGTCTTCTCGCTGACGGATGGAGAGAGCGAGTCCCTCGCCGATGACTACAAAGTGCCGGCGAAGCTGCTGCGCGTCCGCAAGTACTTTCAGACGGCAGGCAAGACACATGATGGCAAACCCGCAGCGGGTTCGATCTTTGGCTACAAGAGCGATGGCACTCTGTCGAGCGAGCCATTTTATGGTGCCAAGAACGTCCAGAGCGGAAAGTTTGGCGACTTGGTGTACATTCCGGCGATCAGCAAAGTAGACGAGCACGCAAAGCTCAGTGGCCCTTCAGCTCTTCGCGATTTATTGACAGACATCATGACCGATGTCGTGGAGGCAGGGAAAGCCTACGGCGATTTCTCTACCAGTGTACAGAAGTTCTCGGACTCCATCCGCGAGGAAAAGACTGGGGATGATCGCTCTCTATCAGGATTCGAGGGTGAACTGAATGCACTACTGAAGCCTTGGGATTCTGAGTTTAAGCTCAAGTTTCCACCGCCATCAGCAGCCGAAATTATCAAGTCTATGCTTGGCTGGGACTTGTTCGACCAGTTCCACGGTAAGGCTCAAGGTATCGACTACTACGGGTCTGGATTTCAACGGCACTTCATCTACTCGCTTATCCAGCTCGGCTCGAAGTACGTAGGAAAGAAGGCTACCAAGAAGACCAAGGACTTCACTCCTTCCCTAAACCTCGTTTTATTTGAGGAACCTGAGGCGTTTCTGCACCCACCTCAACAAGAAATTCTGGCTCGGAGCCTCATGGCTGTGGCCTCATCAGGGCATTGGCAGGTAGTCTGTGCGACACACTCCTCGCACTTCGTCAGCAAGAACGCGGCAGATATTCCCGCCGTGGTTCGTCTTCGCCGAAGCGCGGGCACGTGCGAAGCGTTCCAGATCGACGAAGCTGCATGGGTTGAGATCGTGGATGCCAATCAAACAATCACGGTAATCGCGAAGAAATACCCGAAGATGGCGAAAAAACTTCATGAAGATGACTCCAAGCCAGAAATGGAGGCGGTGAAGCACTTCCTTTGGCTTAACCCTGATCGGTCCAGCGTGTTTTTCGCAAATCACGTTTTGCTTGTGGAGGGTGCGACCGAGGTTGCCCTTGTGAATCGGCTTGTTAGCGACGGAAAGATTGCGAACGCAGACTGCGGTCTTTACGTTCTCGACTGTATTGGGAAATATAATATCCACCGCTTTATGAATCTTCTCAGCCGACTTGGAGTTTCGCATGCAGTGATTCACGACGACGATAATAGTGAAGGCGAACACGCTGAGATTAACAAGCTGATCGAGGAGTCGAAGCACGCGACGCTGACGCTGTGTGTGAAGCAGATAGCGGGGGACTTGGAGACAATGCTCGGAATACCTCCTGCTGGTTCTGAGCACCGTAAGCCACAACACATTCTGTATCAGTACGATTCCGACAAGATTGCTTCTGGGAAAGTCCAAGCTTTCTGTTCGCTTATTGAGGCTTGCTTACCCGTGAAGGCCTCGAAAGCACCAGTAGTTGTGTCGCCTGTGGAAAACGAATGAGTAGCTTCACCGAGTCTATCGTCGAAGATGCCGCTCTTGCCTGGCTTGAAGCGCTGGGATACCAGGTGCTCCACGGTCCCGATATTGCCGTCGGAGAAGCTGGAGCCGAACGCAGCAACCCCTATTATCGTGATGTAGTGTTAGAAGAGCGGCTACGTCAGACGCTTAGTCACCTCAATCCTGATCTGCCCGCCGAAGCGATAGAAGATGCCTATCGCAAGCTAACGCGAAGCGATGCGCTATCGTTGGTTGAACGCAACCGTGCTGTGCATCACATGCTCATGAATGGAGTCACGGTCGAATATCGACGACCGAATGGATCGATTGCCGGCGCACAGGCGCGGGTGCTCGATTTTGATCAACCTGACAACAACGACTGGCTGGCCGTGAACCAGTTTACCGTTGCCGAAGGCCAACACATGCGCCGCCCGGACGTAGTGTTGTTTGTGAATGGGCTGCCGCTGGCGGTGATCGAGCTGAAGAACCCTGCGGACGAAGATGCCACGATTTGGAGTGCCTATCAACAACTCCTGACCTACCAGGCACAGATCCCATCTTTTTTCGTAACCAATGCGGCGCTAATTGTCTCTGATGGTGTTCAGGCCCGCATTGGGACCCTCGGAGCTGGGAAGGAATGGTTTAAGCCCTGGCGAACGATCAAAGGAGATAAGGACGCCGCTCCGTCCGTGAGTGAGTTGCAAGTGATCCTGGAAGGAGTCTTTGATAAACGACGGTTCCTCGATTTGGCGCGACATTTCATTGTCTTCGAAGACGAGGGCCATGGGAAGCTCATCAAGAAGATGGCGGGCTACCATCAGTTCCATGCGGTGAATGTGGCGGTCGAGGAAACCTTGCGGGCTGCTCGACATGCGGTCGAGCATCGAGCCGCCGATCCTTTGGGGCAATACAAGTCTGGCCATCAGCCAGGTGGGGAACCAGGCGATCGTCGGGTCGGTGTGGTGTGGCATACACAGGGATCAGGGAAGAGCCTGACGATGGCCTTCTATGCGGGGCGGGTAATCCTGCATCCGACGATGGCCAACCCCACCATCGTCGTGCTCACCGACCGCAACGATCTCGACGATCAGCTCTTTGGGACGTTCGCTCGGTGCCGTGACCTGCTCCGGCAGGACCCAGTTCAGGCGGCCGACCGGCCTGACTTGCGCGCAAAGCTGAGTGTGGCTTCCGGCGGCGTGGTCTTCACCACGATTCAAAAGTTCTTTCCTGAGGAAAAAGGCGACCGGCATCCCGTGCTGTCTGATCGCCGCAATATCGTGGTGATCGCGGATGAAGCCCATCGGAGTCAGTATGACTTTATCGACGGCTTTGCTAGACACATGCGTGATGCGTTGCCCAACGCCTCGTTCATCGGATTCACCGGCACACCAATTGAAAAGACCGATGCCAATACCAGAGCGGTCTTTGGCGACTACATCAGTATCTACGACATTCAGCGGGCGGTCATCGATAAGGCGACGGTCCCCATCTACTACGAGAGCCGGCTGGCGAAGCTCGAACTGAAAGCGTCCGAGCGGCCAAAGATTGACCCCAAGTTTGAAGAGGCGACTGAGGGGGAAGAAGTCGAGCGCAAGGAGAAGCTCAAGACCAAGTGGGCGCAGCTGGAAGCCGTGGTGGGGTCGGAGAATCGGATCAAGTTGATCGCGCGAGACCTTGTCGATCACTTCGAAGATCGTCTCGCGGCAATGGATGGCAAGGCAATGGTGGTGTGCATGAGCCGACGGATTTGTGTGGAACTGTATCGAGAGATTGCCACCCTGCGCCCTCAATGGCATGCCGATGCGGATGACCAGGGGTCGATGAAGGTGATTATGACTGGCTCGGCTTCAGATCCGATTGAGTGGCAGGGCCATATCCGGAATAAGAAACGCCGCGAGGACATGGCTCTGCGGTTTCGTGCCCCCAAGGACCCGTTCAGGCTCGTCATCGTTCGTGACATGTGGCTGACTGGTTTTGACGCGCCAAGCCTGCATACCATGTACATCGATAAGCCGATGCGCGGGCATGGACTGATGCAGACCATTGCGCGTGTGAACCGCGTGTTCAAAGATAAGCCTGGTGGATTGGTCGTGGACTACCTCGGCCTTGCCGACGAACTCAAGCAGGCTCTTGCGACCTACACCGAAAGCGGTGGGACGGGTAAGACGGCGATTGACCAGGCGGAGGCTGTTGCAGTGATGCTGGAGAAGTACGAAATCTGCCGAGGCCTCTTTGGGTCCTACACAACGCCTGCCGGTGTGGTGCCGGGCTTTGATTGGTCGCCATAGATGACCGGCAAGCCGCAAGAACGACTCTCGGTCCTGCCTGCTGCCCAAGAGCATATTTTGAAACAGCAAGATGGGAAGGCCCGTCTCCTCCGTGCTGTGACCGAACTCTCGCCAGCCTTTGCGCTCGCTGTGCCGCATGAGGAGACCTTCCGGATTCGAGATGATGTGGGATTCTTCCAGGCCGTGCGTTCGGTGCTGGCGAAAAGCATGCCGGGTGAGCAGAAAACGGATGAAGAACTCGACCATGCCATTCGCCAGATCATTTCAAAGGCAGTGGTGTCCGATGAGATCGTGGACATTTTTGCGTCCGCCGGGCTGAAGAAGCCGGATCTGTCGATTCTCTCCGATGAGTTTCTCACCGAGGTGCGAGGGATGCCTCAGAAGAACTTGGCTGTCGAGCTGTTACGGAAGTTGCTGACTGGAGAGATCAAGGTACGGTCACGCAAGAATGTGGTGCAGGCCAAGTCCTTTGCTGAGATGTTGGAACAGGCGGTGCGGAAGTACCAGAACCGGGCAATTGAGGCGGCACAAGTCATCGAAGAAATGATCGGTTTGGCCAAGGACATGCGCCGGGCCCATGAACGAGGGGAACGACTTGGGCTAACCGAGGACGAGATGGCGTTCTATGATGCGCTAGAAACCAATGATAGTGCGGTCAAGGTGCTCGGTGATGAAACGCTACGGACCATCGCGCGAGAGGTGGCGGAAGCGGTTCGCAAGAACGTGACGATTGACTGGACTGTTCGGGAGAATGTACGCGCCCAGCTTCGCGTCATCGTGAAGCGGATTCTCCGCAAGTACGGTTATCCACCGGATAAACAAGAGAAGGCGACACAGACGGTGCTGGAGCAGGCGGAGGTGCTGTGTAGTGAAGTCCTGTGAGGAGATCGTTGCGATTGCAAGTGGCATGAGTCTATACGGAAAAGATCTGCTAGGAGCTTGAGTACGTAGATAATACAGTTCGGCTGCTCAACGACCGGTAGAAGATTTCATGAGGCTGTCGGCCTGAGGGGGGAGGAAGCCGAGGTAGCCTCGGTGCCGCTCCGCCAACTCCAAGACAGAGAACGGCCGGCCGTCGACCATCTCCGGGGAAGAAAAGATCTGCCGGAGATGGCCTCCGCGCTCTCCGACAATGTTACCGGCAAACACCACGCCTTTGTGTTTGAGCCGCTCCACCGCCTTGTCGATATCCTCCACCCGAGCCGCGACGTGGTGAAACACCTTGTCACCGAATTTATCGACCCAACCGGGAATGATGCTGGTTGTGCCTCGTTCATCCGGATAGGCCTGGTCGACAAAGAGCGCCGGATAGCCTGGCTTCCGATAGACCTTCGCGTACCAATCATCGTACTGCAACGTTTCATCATAGCAGTAGCCCAGCTGTACGAATGGTTCAGCGCCACGGTCAATATCGTGTGTTCGGATGGTGACATGGTCAATGATCGGGGAGAAGCCCACGCCGGTCTCATCGAGCATCGCCTTCAGCACCGTAGCAGCACGATTACGCGCCAGATAGTCGGCAACCATCCGCTCCATGAGATCATCGAGTTCTTGAGCCTGATCCATGGTCACACCTCATTTACGATCCAAACTTAATACCTTGAGCCAGCGGGAGTTCCGTTCCCCAGTTGACGGTGTTGGTCTGACGGCGCATATAGGCTTTCCAGGAGTCTGATCCAGCTTCGCGGCCTCCCCCTGTTTCCTTCTCTCCACCGAATGCCCCGCCAATCTCGGCGCCGGACGTTCCGATATTGATGTTGGCGATGCCGCAATCGCTGCCGGCGGCGGAGATAAACCGTTCGCCATGACGCAGATGATTGGAAAACATGGCGGAGGAGAGTCCCTGAGGCACGTCGTTCTGCATCTGAATCGCCTCATCGATCGTCTGAAAGGTCATGATATACAGAATCGGTGCAAAGGTTTCGCGTTGTACGACGGGCCAGTGGTTCTGTGCACGCACAATCGTGGGCTCGACGAAAAATCCAGCTCGACTTAGGACGCGACCACCGCAAAGAATCTGGCCGTCCTCTTTCTTAATCTCGTCCAGCGCAGCGCGATAGCCCTCCACCGCCACCTGGTCGATGAGCGGCCCCATGAGCACATCTTTTTCGAGAGGATTACCGATCTGCACTTGCGCATAGGCCTTCACGAGTCTGCCGACAAGCTCCTCATACCGCGATTCATGGACAATCAGACGCCTGGTTGTCGTGCATCGTTGCCCCGCAGTCCCGACGGCACCGAACACAATCGCGCGCACGGCCATGTCCAGGTCGGCGGTCTCATCAACGATGACGGCATTGTTACCGCTGAGTTCGAGCAGCGTGCGTCCCAATCGCTGACCAACCGCGGCGGCGACTCGGCGCCCAACCGGCACCGATCCCGTAAACGAAATTAGCGGCAACCGAGGATCCTGCACCATGTTGTCCGCCAGGGCCGGTTGGTCGGTGATGAAGAGTGAAAAAATTCCAGCATAACCCTGTTGCTGCATCACGCGATTGCAGATCTGTTGGACCGCCACGGCGCAGAGCGGCGCCTTGGGTGACGGTTTCCAGATGACCGTATCGCCGGCGATGGCGGCCACAAAGGCATTCCAGGCCCACACGGCAACCGGAAAATTGAATGCGGTGATCACGCCGACCGGTCCTAAGGGATGCCACTGTTCGCTCATCCGGTGGGCCGGGCGCTCGGACTGCATCGTGGCGCCGTAGAGCATCCGAGATTGACCAACGGCAAAATCCGCCATGTCGATCATTTCTTGCACTTCGCCATCGCCCTCTGCTTTGATCTTACCGACTTCCAATGAGACGAGCGTGCCTAATTGATCCTTCTTCTCACGAAGAGCTTGGCCGATGAGCCGAACAATCTCGCCACGCTTCGGTGCAGGAACCATCCGCCAAGAACGGAACGCTTCAAGCGATTCTTTAACAATCCGTTCGTAATCCTCTGGCGAACAGGGATAGACGCCGGCAATCTGCTCACCAGAAGAAGGATTGATCGAGGGGAGGAGAGACCCATCATTACGACCGGACCACCAACTACTGCCGGTACTCCCCCCGGAATTCACGGCTTGGATACCCAGGTCTCTCAGCGCAGTGTGACTCGTGCTCATCGGAAGCAGGCTCCAAAATCATTCGCTAAGAAATCTTTCAGTAATACGGATTCCTGAGTGACAAATCCATGGTACGCCGATGGATGGGTCAACACAAGATCCATGACACAGCAGACACTCGATGCGGTCGTCACTTGGATCGCCGACCAGAGTTTTCCCTTGATACATTGCGGATACACTTTTTTCACATAATTCTCCTCAAAGAACCCATCCTCTCTCTTGCCCATGACCGAGGCATAGACCAAGACGACATCCTGAAGGGTCTGGGGAACGGCATGTTCGAGCACACGCTTCAAAGTCCCTCGGTCTTCGTTGAGTTTGAGATCCTTCATCAACAGTTGTATTTTTTCACAGTGGCCGGGATAGCGGAGAGTCTTGTAATTCATGGTTCGGACTTTTCCCTCGTAGCTGTCGGCCAAGGTACCCAATCCGCCTGATGTATTGAAGGCTTCGTACAGCAGCCCGTCCAGCTCGATTGTTTCGTACCCTTCGAGCGGTTGCAGCGGGACTTTCTCGCCTTGTTCGATGCCGTAGCACACATTGCCATATTCATTGATGAGCCCATCGGTCGACCAGGTGAGCGAGTACTTGAGCGCATTACTGGGATGGACCGGCAGCGCACCCACCCGCATCTTGACCGTATCGAGCGTTTCAAAATGCGTCATGAGCTCATGCGCCACAATACTGATGAAGCCTGGCGCCAGCCCACATTGCGGCATGAACGCATGCGTGGCCCCTGTGCTCAAGACCTTGATCTGGTTCGTCACTTCGACATCTTCGGTCAGGTCGAAGTAGTGCAGATGATGAGTCAAGGCCAAACCGGCGACGGTCGGATTACAGAAATAGGGGAGACTCGAGAGAACCGCGTCGAATCGATGCGCTGAGAGATAGGTGCCAACGGCATCCGGATGCCGTACGTCCAACAGACAGGGGGTGACCCGTTCCAAACCGAGCTCTTCGACCAGATGTTTCGGCGCATCCAAGGTCATGTCGCCCAGATGGACCTCGTACTGGCCACGTTGATTAAGGAGACAGGCGATCAGAGACCCGATCTTGCCGGCACCGAGGACAAGCACGCGATGCATCATGAGACATTATACTCCACCGTAACATTCTGACCACTGGCTTTGAGAAATGGAGCACCGAACAGGCTAAGTCGTCAGTGTGGCTCGAGAGCATCGACAACATACTGCAGACGGTCGGTTGGCACGACTGAGGTCTGACTGTACCGGCAGGGAGGAATATCAGCTTGCAATCTTCGTAAGAGCGTCGTCATCTTCATCGTACTGGGCACTTCGCAGATCCAAACGTGCATGCCGGATTCCAGCTCATCGAAATGGCGCAGGACACGAAAGCTGGGCTGCTCCATAAAATAGGCGGAGAGAAAACCGTTCACGGCCGTCACGACCCAGGGCTGGTCCTTGATGTAGCGATAGCTCAGCCGCAGTTCTATCATCGTGGTTTGCGCTTCGGACTCCATCGCCGCACTCTATCAAGTCTCGCTATGAGACCGCCACTGCCCAAACAGAATATATTGTTATTGTCGAGTTGGACTGGAAGATGCAGGGGGCTGTGAAGCGAGAGGCGCGCCGAACTGAGCAGACCGAAACGATTCGTGCCACGATAACAATTGCCAATGGCCATTGCGACGTTCGAGCACCCCGGTTTCCCGCATCGGCAGCACGGTCCGTTTCACGTCAGGTCCGTCGGCAACATAGCGAATATAGTCGAGCTCCATCGCATACCAAGCCAGATCTCCCTTCGTCCAGACCCTCAGCTCATTGATCGGAATTTCAAGCTTCTGGGAATTGACGAATTCCTCCCGCATGCCCTCCTCAAGCTCCGTCCAGCCGACATACTTACGGCCGGCGACCCCGTAACTGATGATATCGACATCGTGGGCCATCAGTCGTGAAAGCGTCGGCAGGTCCTTTTCGGCATTGGCGCGAACCATCCGACGGACGGCTGATTCGGGATCGGACGGTTCCGATGCGATTACAGTGGTAGCAATGCTGCTAAACAGAAATATCAGCAGCCATGCAAGAAACTGAGGATAGATCATGCACCACTCCTATGATTCGCTGGGCGAAGGGAGGAATGTCCAAAACAGGGGTACGCTACACAGCCAGGCACGCCTTGTCAAAGGAAGAAATGAGCGCGGTTGTGGCTGTTGGGTGGGGCCTTGTCAGAGAGAGTCGTTTCCTGCGCTCGTCCCGCACATCACATCAGCGTTCCCATCGATACCCCACAAGCAGTGGCATGGCAGTTAAGCTACCATGTGCTCCGACCGGCAGGACCCCCACGACAAAATCCTGGGTGGCGAAGTACTGATTGAGTGAGAGGTCATGGAGCGGCAAGACAAGCATCGATTCGATGAGAATCATGAGGCAGAGCGCGATAAAACCGATGCCAAGCCGTATACGTGGTAACGGTGGTAAGTGGAATCGGTCGATCACCCACTGTACGCCGATAATCATGGCAAGAAGGGCCGTGGGGGTTTCCATCACTGCGGCGATTCGCCCACTGACATGCAGGGCCACCACTTGAAGCCGAATGATCTCAAAAACCAAACCCGCTCCAAATGCGACAAGGAAATAAACAGCGCCGGCTTTGAGCAGCAGCGCGAGACCTTTTAGTCTTCCGTTATCGCCGGCCATGTCGTCCGGCCCGGAAGTCCCGGGAGGTGTCGTCTCGCCGGCCTGGTCGGTCGAGCACGTCTCCTTCTGCTCACGCATAGTCCAGGTCCTCACTATTTCTAAGGAGGCAGTCTAGCGGACAATTATTGATGCAGCCATTGTTCTGAGAAAATCAGCCAGTGACCATCGTGGCTTGGTCATACTCATAACAGATGAGCATGTGAGGCGTGTGACTCGTGGCCACCATGAGGTATGCCATCCAGGTAGGTATACCGAACGTTCAGTGCGGTGCTAACAAGGATTCCGAGGGGAAGACCTGCAGCGCAAAAGAAACCGCGCCCGTCACGTACCCGGACATGAAGCCGGACAGCATCTGCAATGGGCAGTGGCACACAGCCCTGTCCCTCCTCACCTCGAGGAGGAGGCAGTATGCACGATAGCGATAGATGGCCTTCTAATCCTCAATTCCCTCACAGCTAGCGCGAAGCCACTTGCCTTTGATGTCCAGGTGAGTCTTGCCCGATCCTTTGAGGTTCCTGTCACCGGTTGCCACGAGACGTTCGGGTGTCTTTGCTTCGATCGTGAGGTGTCCAGTTGATGCCGGTGGGCCGGGGCAGATTTGATCGATGACGAGTTTCGACGAGGATTTCGAGATCACCTTAGCCTTGCATTGCCCCGCAGCATTATCATCTTCGTCTTCCATCTCCTTGATGATACGGTCCTGCGATACATCCTCTTTTGTAAGACAGGATGGCACCGTCATCGTGTGAGGCTCTTCGCGGGCTTTCATCATCTGCTCCATTTGAATCCGTTGTGCCGGCGTCATGTTGGCCGCCATCTCCGGTGAGAGCTTCATCCCCGATGCAACGCTTGTCACTGTCATTTCCCATGCACCGGGTTTCACGTTGAGCGACTCGGCTCGTGCATCCAGTGCCAGCATAGGAATGCACAGACCGAGAATCAGCCCCCATTCGACTACGACTAGAACCTGCCCCATCACCCACCTCGGCTTGCGCATAGATGTTCCTCCTTCTCAATGATATCGGCGCATCATCACAAACGCCCGACCGCTTTCTTCCCGAGTGTCTTGAGCTTTTCCTCATCTCCCGCCGTTTCTTTGAGGGATAGCTGGATGGTTATCTCCCCCTTCTTGATGAAGAGATTGACATAATCGAGTCCATGCATGCCACGTTCGATGAACGCATCCTCACCCAGCCCCTTAACCGCCGTAGGCTTCTTGGATTTGTTCCGCCCACGCTCGATACCGTCAGCCGGAAAGACCCAGACCTCCAATGCGTCCTTGCCGTTTGCAAATTCATAATTACACCAGGCAGCACGTCCTTCCTGGTCGGCTTTCGGTGTCCCCATGAGCTTGCCGACGACTTGTTCGACTTCCGCAGCCGTCAAGAGTAAACAGGGCGCCGGCGCGGCGTCGGAACGCATGCCGATGCTGAGCGCTCCGATACCGATCATCACCGCCAGGAAGATCCGGGTGAATTGCATGGCCATCGTGTGAACTCCTTCTCAAACATGGAGCGTGATCAATTAGGGGAAAGAAGCGCTCCATTCTACTGTGTTGACGGAAACACGTCCATGGCGAAGGCGGCCCCATTCGCCCCCTTGACCTGTTTATTCTCCCAGGCGTATAGGTTAGGTTATACGTAGTACTTCGCCGCCTCATTCCGGAGGTGGAAGTTATGGTCTTCCGTGGAGCACAGTTCCAACAGTCCGAACCTGCCGGGTGTAGGTTCCTCACCAGACAGGCCCTTTCCGCTTACCGAGCCACATTCGTGCAAAGACGGTCTAATGCTGACTGTCTGCCGCAAGGAAGGCGGACGACACACAGACGTCTGATGCACTCCCGGTAGGGACCAGTGTTGGCAACCGCACAAAGGACTCGCGTCGTATAGCGCAAGCGGGTGACCTCTGTCATGGACTTATTGGGGAATCGTCATTGGCCTGGCATCTTTACAGGACTCAAGAATCGTCAACCATCAATAGGCGAACTGCATGACGGTGTGGCGTTGGCTCGATCCTTGTGGCACGAGACGGTGGGATTCGGAGGAGTGGGTGTGCCCATAAGCACTCGCTGGATGATCTGAACCTCAACAAGGGGAGGGAGCGATGGGACCGACAAAGGCGATCGCGAAAGGACATGCTCTCTACGAAGCGTTGGGGGGTAAGCTGATCAAGGACGGTTTCACGAACCGGCAGGACATGGAAGAATACGTGAGCCGCCATTATCTCACCCTGCCAGTCGTCGATCAACAAGGGCGGCCATGGCTTCTCGATGGAAAGCCAGTCTATTGCCTGCATGGAACTCAATACGAATCGATGAATGATGCGCGTGTCCACCTTGTCCGCTGTCCGGATTGCGGAGGCATGGGGATTCAATTCGACGAACTCGTCGTCGAATCGGACTGCATCCACTGCACGGCCTGCGGACATGAATTCGATGCCAGGCTGGAAATGATGGAGACATAGAACGGGCTCACCATCAGCGCCTTGGCTCTAAGCACATGTTCAGTTCTTACCGTGAGAGCGTCTGGTCTGGGTGCGGAACCGCGCAGGCGGGACTCCAAACTCCCGCTTGAAGGCACGATTGAAGGACGGTTCAGACTCATAGCCCACGTCGTTCGCTACTTCAGCCACACTCTTGGACGTAGACGTTAGCACTTGAGCGGCAAGCTGCAACCGCCAGCGCGTCAGGTACCCTATCGGCGTGTCTGACAGATAATGCCGAAATCGCTCGGCGAGCACCGAACGAGACAAGCCAACCGCATTGGCCAGGGAAGCGATCGTCCAGGGGTGGGACGGCTGCTTGTGTAAGAGCGCCAGCGCCTTGCCAACGTCAGGATCACGTACACCGGCGAGCCAGCCCGTTTGCGTCGGTGGTAACTTCGCGATGTACAGCCGAACCGTTTCCACGAAGAGGACCTCTGACAATTTGGCGATAACTGCAGTACTGCCCGGGCCAGACGATTCTGCATGATCGACCGAATATTGAAACGTGCTCTCCAACCACTGTCCTGAAGGACTGTCCCGAATATGGACCTTGACGATCGGCGGAAGCCCGGCCAGGAAGACCTGACAGAGTTGGGGATCGCAGGTCAGGTAGCCGCAGACCAGCTTGGTGAGTTCTCCTCCGCCGCCGACTTGAGAAATCATGCGTCCTTCGGCCAGCACCCGCTGCAGTTGTGCCGCACTGTCGATCGGTGTGACGGGATGGCCGTTGCCCATGAAGTGCGCATTGCCTTGCGGAAGAATGACGATATCGCCGGCTTCGAGAGGCACGCCGCGGCCATCCTCTTCGATACGAACGTACCCTCTACCTTCGGTTATCAAGTGAAAGATGATAACGTGCTTCGGACGGGCGGGAAGATACGACGCCATCGTGCATGCGTCGGGTTCGCGTGCGCACCACGGAGATGAAAATTCGCCGTTGAAGAACACCGCGCCATCGAGTTTCACGGTTTTCAAGACTTCAGACAGCACATCCATCGCATGAATCCCCGCCGCGGCCTTTCGGCTAACTTTGCCGGACGCCCCGATAAACGACCAGCTAGCTTAGCACTCTCCAGATAAGAGAGCCAGACGCCCTGATAAGACGCCGGAATGCTTCTCTCGTATAGTGGCGAACAGAAACAGCGCGGCGCATAGACAGCGCCGTAAATCGATAGCACAAGGAGGAGGCATCATGACGAGTGCAGCGATTGCAGAAATAGACAGTGTGAAGTCCCGGCTCAAGTCGATCTGGACAGCCGGAGACTACGATCGGTTTTCACGGTTCATGGAAGGCGGCGCGCGCGAATTTTATGAACGTCTGAACATTGCGCCAGGCTGCAAGTTGCTGGATGTGGCCTGTGGGTCCGGGCAATTGACATTGATGGCTGCGAAGGACGGATTGGAAGTGACCGGCGTGGACATCGCGGACAACTTGGTGGAGCGGGCACGGGCCCGCGCGAAAGCGGAGGGCCTGAACTCCAGATTTGAAGAGGCCGATGCCGAGTCCCTTCCATTCGATGATGCGAGCTTCGATGTCGTGGTTAGTCTAATCGGCGCCATGTTCGCACCGCGTCCTCAATTGGTCGCTCAGGAATTACTTCGTGTCTGCGTGCCGGGAGGCACCGTGGCCATGGCCAACTGGACGCCGCTGGGGTTTGTCGGTCAAATGTTTAAGACGGTCTCAAAATTCATTGCGCCGAATAGAATGCCCTCGCCGGTCTTGTGGGGCGACGAAGCCACCGTCCGTGAGCGACTTGGCCGCGGACTCTCGGAACTCAGCCTCACGAGGCGGCAGTACCTTTTCAGCTACCCCTTTCCGCCGTCGGAGGTGGTGGAATTCTTTCGTCTCTACTATGGACCGATTCATCAGGCATTCGCCTCGCTCGACGCCGACGGCGGTGAGCGTCTCCGCCGTGAACTCGAAGCGCTCTGGTCCGCTCACAATCGGGCGGGGACGGCCTGCACGACGGTGCTCGCTGAATACTTGGAAGTGATCGGTGTTCGAGTGTGAAGAAACATGGAGGGCACAATCTCGTTCACCAACCGACAATCATAAGGAGGCAGTCATGTATGGCATGAAGAATTTGACCAAGATGAAGGATCTCGATGCTCTTGCTCCCGAGGCAATGAAAGCGTTTGTGGCCTTCGACAAGGCGGCTCTGGCGGCCGGAGCTATTTCGGTCAAGTACAAGGAGTTGATCGCGCTCGGCGTCGCCTTTACGACTCAATGCCCTTATTGTATCGAGCTCCATGCGGGAAATGCACGAGGGGCTGGCGCATCGGAACAGGAGATCGCGGAAGCCGTTCTCGTCGCGGCAGCGCTGCGCGCGGGTGGGGCGGTTACACATGGTACTCATGCGCTGAAGGGAATCTAGCAGACTGGGCAATCGGACATTGCCCCTACATATCCAACAGATGATGCACCTAGTTTACGATTCGAAACCTACAAGGAGACTGTCATGACACCATTACGATTGCTCTCGTTAAGTTGGGATTCTTACTCACAGGTGCGGCTCCGGCGTTGGCAGAAATTCTGGGGCTCATCAACTCAATTACGCTCCACGCCCGAGAGAGGAAGGAGGTACGCCATGACGTCTACCCACATCATCGGGTTCGCCGCCGCAGCTATGCTCGCCTGTACCGTCCCCAGTTGGGCCACAGAATCGACGGTCGAGCCGGCATCGCCGACGAGCCTTTCTGATACGGTCCCCCTCTACACAAACCTTGGCTCCCACCATAAACGCATCTCCACTCGAGTCCCGGCCACGCAGCAGTACTTCGACCAGGGCCTGCGACTCGTCTACGGATTCAATCATGCGGAAGCGATCCGTTCGTTCACGCGCGCCGCAGAGCTCGATCCCGCCTGCGCCTTGTGTTACTGGGGAATCGCGCTCGCCTACGGGCCGCATGTCAATGCTCCTATGGACTCGGCGAGCGGAGTCGCCGCGTATGCGGCGGTGCAAAAAGCACTGGCGCTCAAGTCCCACGCCACGGCGCCTGAGCGCGCCTACATCGAAGCACTTGCGCAGCGCTATGAGGCGGACCCACCGGCTGATCGTGCCCGGTTGGATACGTCGTATTCGCGCGCGATGGGGCAGGTCGTCAAGACCTACCCGAAGGATCTCGACGCCGCGACCCTGTACGCCGAATCGCTGATGGACCTCCGCCCGTGGAACTACTGGCGCCCCGACGGAACTCCCTACCCCGGCACGAAGGAAATCGTACGCCGGCTCGAGAGCGTCCTCTCGCGCAACCCCAATCACCCCGGCGCGTGTCATTACTACATCCACGCGGTCGAAGCAGTGAACCCGAAAGCTGCAGTACCGTGCGCCGAACGGCTCGCTCGGCTTATGCCGGGCGAAGGACACATGGTGCACATGCCCTCGCACATCTACATCCGCGTTGGGCGGTGGAACGACGCCGTGCAGGCCAACCACCATGCTATCCACACCGACGAGGAGTTCATCGACGGGCAGCACCCGATGGGGGTCTATCCGCTCGCGTACTACCCGCACAACATCCACTTTTTCGCCTTCGCTTCCACGATGGCAGGCCGCAGTGCGCAGGCGATCGAAGCATCCAATACCCTCACCACCAAGGTGAACCTCGACGCCGCACGCCAGATCGGGCTGCTGCAGGAGATGCTGCCGTACCACGCGCTCACGCTCACGACGTTTGGAAAATGGGACCAGGTGCTTGCTACACCGCTTCCGCCCGAAGACATCCGCTTCTCGTACGCCATGGCCTCCTATGCCAGGGGCGTGGCACATGCTGCCAAAGGAGAGTGGGCGGAGGCGCAATCGGCGCTCGGTACAGTGACGGCGGCCGAGGCCGCGACACTTGATGGCGCCGAGGGGAAGACGGCACTCTCGATCGCCGTGCAGGCGCTGTCCGGTGAGATCGCGACCCGTCGCGGCGACCTGGACGTGGGCATCCACCACTTCCGGGAGGCAGCCAAGCTCGAGGACGGGGGACTCTACTTCGAACCGCCCAAGTGGTACTACCCGATTCGGCACTCGCTCGGCGCCGCACTGATGAAAGCGGGACAGCACGCCGAGGCCGAGAAGGTGTATCGCGAAGACCTGCGTCGCTTCCCCGAGAACGGCTGGTCCCTATTCGGGCTCGCGCAGGCGCTCCGCGCGCAGGGAAAGAACACCGAAGCGGCCGCAGCGGAAGCGCGCTTCAGGCGAGCCTGGGCAGACACCGATGTGACGCTGACGGCGTCGAGATTCTAGCGGATAGAGAACGACGGGGTCGGGTAGCCTTGCGCCTGATCGGCGTAGGCCTTCCGCCCCCTTGTTACGTTTTTGCGTGTTTGAAAAGTACTAGGGTGAGACCTTCGGTTTCGCGTTCCGTCAATTCTCAGGTTGAGACTATGCGCATGAACCGTATATGGTATGAGAACTGCCAAGGAGAGTTCTTCAATGCCATTAATTACCTATAATAAGGTCTCGGTTCCCTCTTTCATGTACGGCACAGCCTGGAAGAAAGAAGCAACCACCGGGTTAGTGCTGCAAGCGGTCGAGGCAGGGTTCACCGCGATCGATACAGCCAATCAACTCGTTCACTACGATGAAGCGAGGGTGGGGGAGGCACTCCTGCAATTGGCAACGCAGGGCATCACCCGCGACAAGCTGTTTCTGCAAACAAAGTTCACATCCGTCAGCGGTCAAGACCATCGGCTCCCCTACGATGCACAAGCAAGCATCACAACGCAGGTGCAGCAATCCTTCGCCAGTTCCTTGGCGCATCTTCACACGGTCTACCTTGACTCCTATGTGCTGCATGGACCCTATTCACGGCGTGGCTTGGGAGCTGAGGACTGGGAAGTGTGGGCGGCAATCGAATCCCTTTATGATGCCGGAAAGACAAAGATGATCGGGATCAGTAACGTCACGGCCGATCAGCTCACCTTGCTCTGCGCCAAAGCCAAGCACAAGCCGATGATGGTGCAGAACCGCTGCTATGCGGCCTTTGGCTGGGACAAAGAAGTACGGGATATCTGCCGAGCAAACCAGATCTTGTACCAGGGGTTCTCGCTCCTCACGGCCAATTCGGGAATCTTTGCCGAGCCAGACTTGCGGGCCATAACAGCCAAATACCAGACAGGTCTCGCACAAATTGTCTTCCGCTTTGCCCAGCAAGTCGGCATGCTGCCGCTCACCGGCACGACGAATGTTCAGCATATGAAGGAAGACCTGCAATCAGCTCGATTCACCCTCCTACCAGAAGAGGTTCAGCAAATCGAAACCATCGGCCTCTAGCGATGATGGGAAAGATCCTTGTGAAACGCGTCTACGAGCCGTCGGCCAAGTCTGATGGCTTCCGGGTCCTGGTCGACCGGCTCTGGCCACGCGGTATTTCAAAAGAGGCGGCCAAACTCGATCTCTGGATGCCCGATCTTGGCCCATCAACATCTCTGCGGAAGTGGTTCAACCACGATCCTGCCCGCTGGTCAGAATTCCAGCACCGCTACCACGCCGAATTAAAAAAGAACACGGCCCTTCTCGCAACGATCACAGAACAGGCCAAGCCTCGCACCCTGACATTGCTCTACTCCGCCAAAGATGAACAGCACAATCAAGCCGTCGCTCTCCAGAGCTTTCTGCCGAAACAAACTATCTCGCGCAAATCCAACACAAGAGTGAAGAAGAACATCCGCACTATGGCCGGCAGAAAGAAGATGAAGACTGGTCTATCATGAGACCTGTCGTTCAATTGGAACGCACCGGTTGCGGCATCGCTGCTGTAGCAGCGTATCCTACCGACAAGCCCAACGGACCGCAAATAAGCTTGGTATTTTCGCCGATGATCGACGATTGTGCTCTGAGACGGCTTACGTACGCCGCCTTCTTCAAAAATATCGACTGCGCCCAGCCTCGACAGAGGAGCCCTTTCGTTCCTGGAGCAGTCTGCCCGATCTGGCTCTTCTTGCCATCAAGTGGCATCGGGAACAAGGGCGACCATGCTGGCATTGGGTGGTCTTCGTACGAGATTCGAAAGGGGAACGAGTCCTGGATTCAAAGAGATCACTCTCCCGTCATGTGCGGAGAGATTTCATAAGAATGAAGCCGAAGTGGTATATGACAGTGGTGAAGAATCAATGAGCAACGCGATCTTCCGCTGATCAACACTATCGATTTTGTTCGCCCACTATCCAGCCAAATTTTAGTGTTAAGGGAGGGGACTGACACCCTTCCCCGCGTCTACGCGTGGTGTCTATCCCACTCGACTGCGCAGGAGTGTTGGAGCCAGAATGCATCGTCATTCCTGCGCCATGCATGATTCAAGATCCCTATGACCACTTGCGAGCGAGCTCGGAGGGACCATTATAAAGCGGTGCTCCTTGGGCGTCTCGGCGCGACTAGGGTTGGGCGGGTGAGAACAGTTTGCGTGCAGGGGGAAATCAATCAGCCTCATTCTAAAAGAAGTAACGAGCAAGCTTGGAGGAAGCATTAACATGCGATGTCATAACTTTCGCATAAGTCGCTGGTCACGGGTCTCCCGTTGACCTCAATCAGCTGGTGACCGAGGATAGACCAAGTTAATCATGACAAAGTAGAATGTTCCCGTTTCCTCGTCCCTATTTCACTACCCGGTTGCATTCTCAAGTCAAGCGTTCAGCAACTGGGTAAAGGATGCCAGTCCGTGACAGGCATTACCCCCTCCGAGCGCTATCTGACCAAGCTATGTCGCCGTTCGTTCCTGCGATTGTGGAGCTGGCCTAATGTATATAGAGATCAAAAGTCTGGCCGATCGGTTATAGGGAAAGAGGTCTGCGATCTACTCGTTGTCTTCGATAATCATGTGTTCATCTTTTCTGACAAGTATTGTGAGTTTCCCAATACAGGCGATGTACGGCAGGATTGGGCTAGGTGGTTCAAAAAGGCAATCCTAAAGTCCGCAATACAAGTATGTGGCGCTGAAAGGTGGCTGCGTAAATACCCGGGGCGATTGTTTCTTGATAAGACTTGCAAACATCCGTTTCCTGTCAGTTTACCACCCATTGAACAGGCAGTATTTCATAGGATGGTAGTCGCGCACGGCTCAGCGCAGCGATGTCGAGACTATTTTGGTAGTGGATCAGGAAGCCTTATCATCAATCCGAGTCTTGCGGGAAGAGATCACTACGATTTCAGCACGCCATTGTTCTCCCCATTCAATATCGGCAGAGTTACTGAAGCCAAAAGCTTTATCCATGTCATAGATGACTTCAGTCTCGACGTTTTATTGGGAACGCTCGACACTGCTCCGGACCTTGCACGATATCTGGATTTGCGAGGGCATTTCATCGAGTCAAGGAAGTTGCAGTTTGCCACAGGAGAAGAAGATCTCCTTGCGTACTACCTGCGCCACGTTGATAACGCTGGATGCCACCACTTCTATCTACCGAACGACGCTACAACGATAGCTGTCGGTGAAGGTTCCTGGCGTTCCTTCAGTAACCACCCACAGTATAAGGCGAAACTTGAAGCAGATGGGATCAGTTATGCGTGGGACAAAATAATCGACAAGTTTACAGAGCATCTCTTAGAGGGGACCCAGTACCAGATTCCTGAGTACCGGCTGCTGGATTCTTCCGTAAAAGTCCAAGAACGTGGTTTAAGAATTCTTGCTAAAGAAGGGCGTGTGCGCAGGCGTATGATTGCCAAGGCAATTCTTGGGGTAATCAGGAACGGAAACGAGAACCCTAGGGCGGTGAGAGTCGTGCCGGGTGACCCATACTACATTTTTCTTTCATTGCAGGCGCCGTCAAGCCGAACCTATGAAGAGTACAGAAAGGGTCGAGCAAGATTGCTTGAAGCATACTGCTTGTGTACACGCTTGGAATTTCCGAATGCGCGTCTAGTTGTGGGGATTGCGACGGAGCCGGAAAACTCAGCCAGTGGGCGATCTGAGGACATGTGTGTGCTGGACGGCGGTATGTGGAATGAAGAACTTGCGAAAGAAGCCGCCAGAGTTAAGAGCGAATACGAAATATTCACGAGTTTACGGAAATCACACTACCATGAATCTGAGTATCCACTAACGCGTCCTCAATTGAGTGGAAAAGGTCGAGACCGCAACAAGCTTTGCCCATGCGGTAGTGGACGCAAGTACAAGAAATGTCATGGATCCCAATCGTCATAGTCGTAGTTAGGTAGGATTGGTCGCTTGCTGGGAGAAAAGTGGGGCTAGCTCAGGCTGATTAACCGATCGATTTGGCTACTCAAGGGTGTCGAAGCCGCCTTCTCATTGGTGCTGTTCTTTCCGGAATGTGCCAGCAGCCACGCTATGATGGCAAAGAGGAGCAGGCTTTGTAGTAGGGAAGGGAACGTGGTCGATCTCTTTGCTTCCGTCAGGGACGATACGAGCGGAGATGAACAGATGCCTCGGACACGCACTCACGACGCAAACGCAATCGGCAGCTCATCCCAGTCTGTGTGTAGGCCGATGACCGTCTGTGAAACTGCGTGCTCCAGGGCTTGGTCGGGCCGCTCCAAGCATATTGCAACGTTCCCATGAATTAAGGTCGCGTCTTGCGATCAAATATTTCGAAACGAAGGAATCCGACCTCTTAATTACTGCTTCACGCATGTCTTGAACTGGCTGGTCGGGGGAGTCCACAGCCTGGCTGACCGCCTCGGATATGGAGTGTCGAAGTAAAGGGGCGCCGGGATAGGCTGACCAGACGTGCAGTGTTGCCATGCTCCCGAGGGCTGAAACTTTTCTTGCTAAGTATGGAAAAAGCTTGTACTAGGATTGGCCTGAACGAAGAAGCCCGTAGGCACGGATAGGATAGGCTAGGTTGACCAACCTACTCAATAGTTGTATGCAAGCTTTATAATCCGTTCGGCAACGCGCTTGGCTGGTTGGGCAGGATATGATTGACAACGAGGACGCGTGCGACAGCCGACGATACGTCTCCTCGGGGTATTCCGGATCGTTCGGCACCAAGATGTTCTACATTTGTTCTCGCCGATTTGTAAGGCGAGGAGGGAGATTCAAATGATCAGACCACTTGGCCGAATTGCGGCCGCCGCGATGTGTGGCGCGATCGTGCAGGTTACGACTCCGGCGATTGGTGCTTGGGAACGTTTCCATGGCGACGCCGCCAATCGGGGGTTCGCCGATGTGGATACGAAACCGGCTGCCGGGGGCTCCCTCAGCGTTCCCGGGCTCGGCACGTTCGCGCTGGGCGCGGGTCCTGTCATCGCACCAGATGGAAGAGTCTATCTCGGCACGCAGGAAGGAAAGCTTCTCGCTCTGCATGCGGACGGCAAGCCATTCTGGAGCCGGGACATCAACAAGGACGAATCGATCGTCGCCTCGCCCGCCATCGGCGCGGATGGTTCAGTCTATGTGATCGGAGCCAAGTCGAAGATCACCCAAATAAAGTTGGGGGTAAAAAAGACGGAAATGGCGTCGACCTTGTATGCGTTCAACGCCACAGGCGCTTTGCTCGCGCGGACGCCCTTCCCGACGCGGACGGGCCTCCGTGGCGCCACCTCGGCACCACCCAACATCGTCAGCGTAGGCGGGAAGGAGATCATTCTCACACCCGCGATCTACAGGAATCGCAACATAAGCGGCGTGGAAATGCGGCTTATCGGATTCTCACCCAGTGGAGGTGTCGTTCTCGATCAGTTGGTGGCCGGACAGCCGGGCACCGCAACCGGCGGCGCGACGGCCGATGGCAAGGGAATCAGCGCGTTCGATGCTCTTTGCCTTATTCCCCCCGGAGGCTTCGTCTATTGCGCGATTTGCGGATTCGGCCAATGCGACTACAATCCGCCTCGGGATCCGGGGGCCCCCCCGCCCATGCCAGGCGTCAGTGTCTTCACGTTCGCCGGCGGCGGCGCGCCGCATGTCATCGTCAGCGACCAGCGTCACGTCATCAGGGGATTCACCGCGACCTCCGCAGCCGGCCTGACCGAGACGTTTCGGGTACGCGATGACGGACGATCGTTCGTTTCCGCGCCGATGGTATTTCCTGACGGCCACACGCTTGTCAGTACCGGTAGCGGCGAAATCGTCTTCGCCGGACCCAATGCGAACAAGCTGACGCCTACCCGCAGCCCGGGCATAGTTTATGGACCGGCGACGCTCACCACGAACGGCTTCGCCGTTGTCGTCGGCGCGTCTGGGCTCACGGTCTTGAACAACGGCACAGTGGTGTCGCAAGCGTCGCTTCCACCGTCTTATACGTCGGCTGCGGCGTCGCGCACGCATGTCTTCGTCTCGACAACCGACGCCTTCATCACTTTCGACGCCGACGCGCAGCAGGAGTTGCAAAGGTTTGACTGGGTCGGGGGCGGAAAATCGCCGCCTGCGATCGGACCTGACGGCCGCGTCTACGCAATCGCTTCCGACATCCTGTTCATATTCCCGCCGCCGCTCAAGGTCTCCAAGCCGCTCTCGAGTGCACCTGGCGCTGTCCTGCAAAAGGACCCCGGTGGACAATAAGCGCCGTTACATGCGGCGTGCCCAGGCGGACGACGCCAGGTAATGTGCCTCGATGGACAATACGGGTTGGATGATTTTCATAGGAATCGGTGGAGTCGTGCTTTGGCTGGTGATTCACCAACAGTATCGCCGCTGGCAGGCCGGCAAGTTAGCCGACAAGATGTTGGAGGATGTGCTCAAAGGCAAGGACGCCTTTCGGCGGTAGCATCTATGGTAGACCACGGGTGATTGAAGACCATCAGCAGGTGCCAGGGTCGGGTCATGCCTCTTAAACCATCACCGCGAACGCGATGCCCATGGGCTGGGGAGAAACCCCATATGATTCGGTATCACGATCGGGAGTGGGGGAGGCCGGTGCATCACGATCAGCGGCTCTTTGAAATGTTGCTGCTGGAAGGAGCGCAGGCTGGTCTCACTTGGGATACAATCTTAAAGCGCCGTGGGAACTATCGAAAAGCTTTTGCCGGGTTTGATCCGGCCAAGGTGGCCACGTTCACAGCCCACAGAAAGAAGCAGTTGCTGAACGACTCCGGCATCATCCGCAATAGGTTGAAGATCGACGCAGCGGTGACCAATGCGCAGGCCTTTCTGGCAGTGCAGAAAGAATTCGGATCGTTTGATCGGTATGTCTGGCAATTTGTCGACGGGAAACCGATACGGAATTGTCGGCGAACGATGGCGGATGTCCCAGCCACAAGCCCGGAGAGCGATATCCTCTCAAAGGATCTTAAGAAACGTGGGTTCCGGTTCGTGGGGAGCACGATCGTCTATGCCTTCATGCAGGCGGTGGGTCTGGTAGACGACCATCTCAGCAACTGTTTCGCCAAGCCCCAGGCGAAACGTAGAACTCCATCATTGAGCTCATCGCCTAGGATATAGAGATAGATCCTCGTTTCCTCCTTCTATGGCTGCGTCCTTTTCTGACCTTCTCCGTCTATAGAGATGAGTATGGAATGACTCGCCACTCTACAAGAAGGAGGTTCCCCATGCGTCCCCATATTTCACTTGATGTGCGTGATGTGTCTAAATCAGTCGCATTCTACAAAAAGGTATTTGGAGTGCCACCCCAGAAGCAGGTGGCCGACTATGCCAAGTTTGACCTCAAGGCTCCCGCGCTGAACTTTTCGCTGGTGTCTTCCTCTGGCGAAGTAAGTGCCGTGGATCACTTGGGGATCGAGGTTGAGACGGTCGAGGAGATCGCTGAGTGGAAGGCTCGTTTGCAACGTGAAGGTATTCTTGAGAAAGTCAAAGATAATGTCGCCTGTTGCTTCGCTCGACAGGACAAACTTTGGTTTACCGACCCAGACGGGAACGCCTGGGAGATCTTTACTGTCCATGAGCAATTGGAGGTGACAGGGCGACTGAGTCAAACCGGCTGTTGCGTGCCGAAGAAGGCCGGTGCTCATGAGCCTGCCACTTGCGGCGCCTGAGCCAGCATAGTACCGTAGGGAGGTTGATGAGGGAGGAGGCCATCATGACGAAGACGACAGAAGAACTCTGGCAACTTGTGCATGATGGCCTCCGTGTCTTCATCGCCAAGCGTGTGAACGACCAGGGGCATGTCGACGACATTTTGCAAGACGTGTTTGTGCGGGTCCATCGGCAGATAGACGCTGTGAGCGATCCAGGCCGGTTGGTTTCATGGATCTATCAAATCACGCGAAATGCGATCATCGATCATTACCGGAATCCAGGAAGACAGCGAGAGATTCCCTCTGGACTTAGCGCAGAGCTTGAAGTTATTGACGAACTTCCAACGATCTTGGACAAGACTCGTCAGGGCGAGGTTAGTGAGTCTCGAACAGAACTCGCCGGTTGCCTGCGCCCAATGATCGATCGACTCTCACAGGAGTATCGGGAAGCGATCACGCTTGTGGAGCTGGAGGGGCTGACACAACAGACCGCAGCTAAACGGATGGGCTTGTCGCTCTCCGGCATGAAATCGAGAGTCCAGCGAGGGCGCAAGCAGCTCAAACAAATGCTCGATGACTGTTGCCAGATTGAGCTTGACCGCCGAGGTGGAGTGATCGACTATCGCTTTCACTCAACGAAGTGCGATAGCTGCGCCTCTAACAAACCCTGAGCAGTGGACAAGTCATGAGTCTGGAGTCGCGACCGAGGGGTATCCGCTTTTAGCGAATACCCCTCGTTGTTATGAGGTAAGGCCTACTGAAGCGGATGAACCACACCGGCGAAGTTCAGCAAATCGGTGATCTCGAAATCGCCGGACTTCGCGGACGGTAAGGTCGGTTTCCAGTTCTTGTTGACGGTGAGATAGGAGTCCTTATCGGCTTTCAACAGGCCGATGAAGACTTCGCCGACGATCCGGCTTCCCACCGGCCCCATCCGCAAACCTTGCTCAAGGACTTCTGCTTCCTTGAGAATGTAGTACCAGAGCGGTGTACTCTTTTCCATGCCGAAGGGTGTCAATTCGGCAAGTTGTTCGGGGGTCAGCACCTGAACACCCATCACTCGAGCAATGGCTTGCCCCGATGGCAGACCAAAGTTGACATGCCTCATAAGATTGCGGGAAGCCAGGGATTGGATGCCGTCTGCCGGCATACCGGGCGCCGGCCCACGTGACCCGAGGAGATGCATGAGCGGAGTCGAAAGCTTCGTGTCGATCCGTTTGTTGGGCCTAAAGTTCTCATCAAACTTGAAAAAGGTTTGCCAGTCAACATAGCGACGTGGGGCGCGCTTGCCTCCTCGCATGTCGTTGGGGTTGGGATCATTCGGATCGGCAGAATCATCGAAAATGAAGGCAAAGAACTCACTACCCGGAGCCGCTCCAAAGTTCAACCGATAGCTGGGACGAACTTGGGAATGACCGAATCGATAGGCCGCCACCGCGAATTCGACGGGAATCAGTGGCTCTCGCCTCGGACTGCGAAAGAGTGAATCTTGAGTCCGGTCGTGAACTCTGTAGAACCGAGGACCGTGCCTCAAGATTTCATCGACCCGATCCTGCCCGATCGTGAGCGGGAGAAACTCATTGAGCACTATCCACTGATAGTGCCACCGGACCTGTTGCTGCGCTTCCTTGAAGAGGTCCTGCGCGGAGCGATTTGCATTGGCCTGGTCGGCACGCAACCGATCGACAACAGCGTTGTGAAACTTCAGCATGGCCAGATGAAATTGGCTAAGGAGGATATTTTCATCGTTGCGGCTGTCGGCGATGATTGCATTGAGGTTGGCGTCTCGGGGCAGATCGAAGCGCTTAACCCCTTTGCGAGAAACTAGTTCAGAGCCTGGAATCTCTTCCACCCTGAATTTGATGTCACGGGAGCTGGTGTCGTACAGTTCAGGAGATCCTGTGGGACCGTTTCCGTAGACACTGTCGAGGTCAAACTCGGCTGTGCGGAAATTGGTGGTTTGCCTAGGCTTGGTATTCTCCAGAATCGGTGCTTTCAACGCGAGAGTGAGATCGTGATCGAGGAATTGCCCGAAGAAGGTCACCCCGGCCGACATGTTCGGATTGTTGGGATTGTTCAGACTTAAGTTCGGGTCTGTAATCGACAAGATCGGATCGTTCAGGTTGTCCTTGGCATCGAGGACCCCTTCTTTCACGCCAAGCTTTTTAGCTTGTTCTCTAGACTCATCGGTCTGCGGAGCAAAGGGCGGGAGCCCGGGAAACATGCGGCTGAAGACGTCATCCGGGAAACGCGGACGAGTAGGTTTTGTAACGTGCAAATTGTTTCGTTCTGACAAATCCTCGGCTGCAATGACTTGTTCGGTTGTGCCGGAAAGCAAGCCAGCAAGACCGAGCACCACGACGCATGTTGCTCGAACGTGCATTGAAACTCCTCCTTTGGAGACCTTCGCCATATCGACGAGTCAGGTCTTGTTAAGAAAGTTGGACATAGGATTCACGATGATAGCCATCGCCACCCGCCTGGTGCGACTGAGCAAGAGTCAGGCCACACAGGGATCAATGCAAATCCTCAAAAAAGTCTCATAAACTCGTTGCGAATATGTTCAGCTGTGTTCATACATAGTGTTTGGAATGTAGCTTTATTCATACGAAGGTGAATTCCTGCGGTTGATACATGTTCTTAAATGTGCAAATTGGGTTAGATCGATCATTCCTCGTCACAAATTATTTGGATCTGGATGGCAAGAGTTGTGATTATCGGTGGTGGACCTGCCGGGCTCATGGCGGGGGAAGCGGCAGCCTCAGCGGGCGTACACGTTGAGGTGTATGATGCCATGCCGTCGGTGGGGAGAAAGTTTCTGCTGGCAGGAAAGGGCGGGCTGAATCTCACGCATTCGGAACCGATCGAACCCTTTCTTTCTCGCTATGGCCAGCAACGTGCATTCATCGAGCCCGCGATTCGATCATTTCCCCCGAGTGCCTTGCGGGATTGGGCTCGCGAGCTTGGTGTGGAAACATTCATCGGTACGTCTGGACGGATCTTTCCCACTGACCTGAAAGCGGCTCCGCTCTTACGCGCCTGGCTACGACGGTTGCGACAATCAGGAGTACAGTTCCATATTAGACATCGGTGGTGCGGATGGGATAAAGAACGCAGGTTGCAGTTCACCACTCCACAAGGGCTGGTTCATGCTCACGCCGACGCTGTGGTATTGGCGCTGGGCGGCGGCAGTTGGCCACATCTCGGCTCCGATGCCGCGTGGATTCAGATTCTGGCTGAGCACAAGGTACTGATCGCTCCGCTAAAGCCGGCCAATTGTGGATTTGACGTACGGTGGAGCGAGCACTTTCGAACGAGGTTTGCCGGACAGCCAGTGAAGACCGTCGAAGTCACCGCGAAGACCGTGGACGGGATCGTGATCCGCCAACGGGGAGAGTTTGTCGTCACGGAGAACGGTGTGGAAGGAGGCGTGATCTATACTATCTCAAGCCATGTTCGCGATGCCATCGCCGCGGAAGGAACGGCCTCGCTGTGGCTCGATCTCACCCCGGATCGATCGCTGCAGCAACTCACAAAGGATCTCTCAAGGCCGCGTGGGAAACGTACGCTGGCAACACATCTCACCCGGTGCGCCGGTGTCGCAGGAGTCAAAGCCGGTCTCTTGCGTGAAGTGGTGTCGAAAGACGTGTTGGCGGACTCTGCTCGCCTAGCCTCAGCCATCAAATCCATCCCGCTCACACTCACAGCACCTCGACCACTGGCAGAAGCCATCAGCACGGCCGGCGGTGTCTCCTTTGAGGCGCTCGATAACCGTCTGATGCTTCGAGCACGTTCCGGTGTCTTTTGCGCAGGCGAAATGTTGGATTGGGAAGCGCCGACCGGAGGATATCTGCTCACTGGTTGCATGGCGACCGGACATCTCGCCGGGACCGCAGCAGCCGCGTGGGCCCAAGAACAACTCGTACAGCCTACCTGAGAGATCATCCTGTTCTGTCAGGCGTGATGCGTCCGCATCACGCCAATAACCAGTTCCAGATTTTGGAAAGCCAGCTGGTGATCATTTCGATCCAGGAGTCGATTATCGACGGTGGATCAATCTTCGCGGAGGGTGATGGTGCTGCAGGTTTGATAGGAGCGATACTCGGCGGGGAGGAGGCAGCTTGTGCAACCTGTGTCAGTTCCGTATTCTGAGCAGGTCCGACTGACGATATGGACTCTTCAGAGATAACCGGCTCGGTTATGACGAGTTTCTCTCTTTCCGAATCCACCATCACAGACGCCTGGGGCCGTTCTATTTTCTCCTTGTACTGAGCGACCTTGGCTTGCAAGGAGACGCTCTCTTGCCGAATATCCACGATCTTACGCGCCAGCTGCCAACTCTGGTTCATCAAGGTCGCCACCTGTGTCTTCAACAACGCGAGGGTGTCCTCCGCTCGCTGTTTCATAATCGGCAGCTGTTCTTCTTCTCGCTGAATCGCGGCCCGCAGTTCAGACACGGCGACATCTTCACGTCGGTTCGAAGCCTGTAGGCTCGCGATCTCCTGATCCAGCTCCCTGAGGTCTCCGCGTACCGCCTCCAAGACTTGAGTCTCTTCTAGAGTTTCCGCCTTGACCTTTTCGTACGTACGCCGACTGACACAGCCGACCTCCAGGAATACAACCGCGGCGAGTACACAGAACACAACCCGTTGAACGGCCAGAGACATGGTACCGGTAGGAGGTGTCATAGGTAATGCCTCATGGGTTAGCCAAACCGAAACCCGTGCGACCGGGTTTGCAGTCGGTCCGGTGAGTAGCTACGCGTAAGATGTACACAGTTGATGGGGATCCGTCAACCCTGCTTGCACTCTCTTCGGGGAACGCTTGGATAACCAGTCGAAGTGTGCGTACTATGGGTCCTGATGTCGTCTGATGCGGCCATGTCCATTCGGCTCCCCCCGGAGTGTGAGACGGCTCTCTTGGAGCGTTTTCTCAAGGCCGAATCCATGGCGCTGTGGACAGTACGGTCAGCGCGTTTACAAGACGTGCCTCCCAACGTCTATGCGTTCCTCCGACAACACGAGGAGGATGAGCAGCAGCATCTGGCACAATTTGAAACCATGATCGGCCGTCAGCCTCGTGAACGGGAACGGCTGCCGACCGTGCCACGACAATGGCCAGCACTGGCCGTTCAGCTCTATGGGTATGAGTCACTGGGACTTGAATTCGCAACGTTACTCGTCATGTTACGGCCGGACTTGGCCTCGATCCGCGAGGACGAACTGGTCCATGTGGACTTCTTCGAGCGCGAGATTCTCCGCATCCTCAGAGGCGAGGCCGCCGCGGCCGAACAGGCCACGGTCTCGGCGCGTGCGTGGTGGCGGAAATTACCGCGAACCCTCGATCGCTATCTTGAAGGAGCAGCACTCGATCCCTATCGGCCAGTACTAGCAGAGCGGATTCTCGCCATACTGGAGCAGCGATTCCGTACAACCGGACTGTTCACATGAACGACGAGCGACGATGATGTCGATCAGGCCTGATCGGGAAGCAGGCCGGCGACGGCCCCCATCCTTCGATATTTCTGATCTCGTTGTGCAAGAAGTTGTTCGACGGGCAAATCAAGCAGGTCAAATAGTTGGTTGGTCAGTGCCTTCCCGACCAGGTCACAAACGGCTCGCGGTTCGCGATGAGCACCGCCCAGCGGTTCAGAAACAATCGTGTCGATCACGCCAAGCTCGAAAAGATCCTTCGCGGTCATTTTCAATGCGGAAGCGGCATCGGGAATCTTTTCCGGATTGTCCCAGAGAATCGCGGCACAGCCTTCAGGTGAAATGACCGAATAGACCGAATGTTCCAGCATCAAGACTCGGTCGGCGACGCCGAGAGCTAGAGCCCCCCCGCTGCCCCCTTCACCGATGACCACGGCAATAATCGGCACGGTCAAGCGCGACATGACAAACAAATTTCTGGCGATGGCTTCGGCTTGCCCACGCTCCTCGGCGCCGATACCGGGATAGGCGCCGGGCGTATCGATAAAGGTCATGATCGGGCGGTTGAACTTTTCCGCCATCCGCATGAGGCGAAGTGCTTTCCGATACCCTTCCGGATTAGGCATGCCGAAGTTGCGTTGCACGCGTTCTTTGAGAGTCTTGCCTTTTTGATGACCGATAATCATCACCGATCGGTCATTGAATCTGGCAAATCCTCCCACGATGGCCCGATCATCTCCGAACACACGGTCGCCGTGCAGCTCAAGAAAATCTCGTGTCAACTCATTGATATAATCCAGCGTGCTTGGGCGTTGAGGGTGGCGAGCCAGCTGCGTTCGCTGCCAGGGGGTCAGGTTTTTGTAGAGCTCATGTTCGACTTGCGCCAGCTTGGTGCGCAGCTTCCGGATGTCGTTCTGAGAAGACGATTTGCCGCTGGTGGCCGCGGCGGATAGCTTCTCGATCTTCTCTTCGATCTCACGGATCGGTTTTTCAAATTCGAGATAGTCGCGCATAGCCCCGTTCACTTCCGTAGAACAATCAGCCACCCGGCCCAACTAAGATCCTTAGGATAGCAAAAAGAGAGCCCCTTTGCCTAGCACTTCCTCAACCTCCGACACAAAGTGATCACTGGGACACACGGTCAGGTTGGGGAGGGGATTGGTCTCAGCTTCCCAATTTGCATCGGTCCGAAACAACATGGAGATCGTGGTGCTCCCGGGATGTCGCATGAAGACGGCACGCAATCGAGGCAATTGTTGAGGGACCTCCGGACGATCCATGAGGCTGATGCGGATGCGCTTGATCGCCTGGACTTGCACCTCGGCCAGCGGCTCGATCTTGCTGCCACGGATTTTGGTGCCTTTGTCGCCACGATCGATGGTACCCGTGATACGAACGATCCGTTCCGGTGCAATCAGCTCACCCGCCGTCCTGAACAAATCGGGGAACACAATCACCTCCGTGGTCCCATGCAAGTCTTCCACCGTGAGGTAGGCCATCCGATCACCCTTCTTCGTCAGCATCGACTTGACCGAGGCGATGATGCCGCAGATCTTCACCTCGCCGCCGTCCCCGCAGTCTTTCAATCCCACGGTCGTCGTAGTCGACAAGGCACTCAGTGTCGCTTCGTAGCGGGTGAGGGGATGGGCGGAAATATAGAACCCGGTCAGCTCTCGTTCGTACTTCAATCGTTGGGCTTGATCCCATTCCGCGATCGAAGGCAGCGGGGAAGTCGGCAAGGCCGTTGTCGTGGTGTGGCCATTCAGCTCCTCACCGAAGATGCTGGTCTGTCCGAGATCGCGTTCACGTTGTGCTGCGGCGCCCTCCTCCACGGCTTGATCGAGCACTGCCATGAGTTGTGAGCGCTTGGCACCGGTGGAATCAAACGCACCGGCCTTAATGAGGCCTTCCAACATCCGCTTGTTTGCCTTATGAAGATCAACCCGCCGACAGAAATCAAAGAACGACCCGAAGGGACCGGTCTGTGTTCGCACATTCAATACTGACTCCACCGCGCCCTCTCCCACATTCTTGATGGCCGCTAAGCCGAACCGGATGGCGCCGTCATGGACGGCGAAGTGCGTTTGGCTGGCATTCACGTCAGGCCCCAGCACTTTAATGTCCAGGTCCCGACATTCGGTGAAATACCCGACCAGCTTATCCTGATTGCCCATATCGGTCGTCATCAGGGACGCCATGAATTCGGTCGGGTAGTGGGCTTTTAAGTAGCCCGTTTGATAACACAAAACAGCATAGGCTGCCGCATGCGATTTATTGAAGCCATATCCGGCGAATTTTTGAATCAGTTCGTAGAGCTTGTCCGCTTTTTTCTCAGGAATATTCTTGTGTTTCGCGCCATCAAGAAACTTGACCCGCAGCTTTTCCATCTCTTCCGGTTTCTTTTTGCCCATCGCCCGACGAAGGATGTCGGCTTGGCCCAAGGAGAACCCGGCCATCTTATTGGCGATCGCCATCACCTGTTCCTGGTAGACGATCACGCCATAGGTATCCTTGAGGATCGGCTCCAGTTCCGGCAGTTCATAGGAGATCGGCACCTTCCCCTGTTTTCGCTTGATAAAATCAGGAATGAGATCCATAGGTCCGGGACGATACAGCGCGATAATGGCGATAATGTCTTCAAACCGGTCCGGCTTGAGGCCCGTCAAGAGATCCCGCATACCGGAGCTTTCCAGCTGGAACAGCCCGGTGGTTTTTCCTGAGCTCAGAAGGGCAAAGGTGGCAGGGTCATCGAACGGCACCTGATCGATCACGAGCGGCGGCACACCGGGATGCGTTTCAGTGATCAGAGTCTCGGCACGTCGAATCATCGTGAGCGTCTTGAGGCCGAGGAAATCGAATTTCACCAGCCCGATTTTTTCGACGTCCCCCATTGAGTACTGGGTTACGATTTCGTCGTTGGCGCCCTTGTAGAGCGGTACGTGGTCGGTGAGCGGTCCTTCGGAGATCACGACGCCGGCCGCATGGGTCGAGGCATGACGAGCCAAGCCTTCGAGCGATTGCGCGTTGGCCATGAGCTCTTTGACCTTCGGATCCGTCTCCACCAACTCGCGCAAGCGAGGCTCGGTTTCCACGGCCTGTTGCAACGTGATATTCAATTGATTGGGAATAAGCTTGGCCACCTTGTCGGCATCCGCGTAAGACATTTCCAGCACACGGCCCACATCGCGAATCGCCGCCTTGGCGCCGAGTGTTCCAAACGTGATGATCTGCGCGACGTGGTCGGATCCATACTTGTCCACCACATAGTTGATCACTTCCCCGCGCCGGTCCATGCAGAAATCCATATCGATATCAGGAAGCGAGACGCGTTCAGGATTCAAAAAACGCTCGAACAATAGGGTATAGACGAGCGGATCAAGGTCGGTAATGCGCAAGGCATAGGCCACAAGACTGCCAGCGGCAGAGCCCCGCCCTGGCCCCACTGGAATCCGTTTTGATCGAGCGAAGCGGATAATGTCCCAGACAATGAGAAAGTAGCCAGCAAATCCCATCGAGCAGATCACCATCAGTTCTTCTCGGAGACGCTGATCGTAGACAGCGGACGCAACCCGGCTGGGCCTTTCTTTTAATCGTTCCTTCAGCCCGGCGAGCGCGAGATGTTCCAGATAGGACTCGCGATCCTTGAATCCTTCAGGAATTCGGTACTGTGGGAGATAGGTTTTGTTCAGCGGAAGATCGAGCTCGCAATGGTTCGCAATGCGGCAGGTGTTCGTCACAGCGCCAGGAAACTCTGCAAACGCCGGAGCGATCTCCTCCGTCGATTTCACATACAGCTGATCCGTGTCGAACTTCATCCGGTTCGGATCGCTCACCGTCTTTCCGGTCTGCAGACACAACATCAATTCATGCGGCCGCGAGTCTTCCTTCTTCAGGTAGTGACAATCATTGGTGCCCGCGAGAGGGATCCCAAGTTTCTTATGGATCTCCATGAGGCCGGCGTTGGCGACCCGCTGATGATCGAGTCCGTTGGCCTGCACCTCGAGATAGAAATGATCCTTCCCGAAGATTTCCTGGAACTCGCCGGCCACCGCTATGGCACCATCCATATCTTTCTGGCCGATGAGATAAGGGATTTCACCGCTTAAGCAACCGGACAATGCAATGATCCCATCGTGGTGAAGCTTTAAGAGTTCTTTGTCAATTCGAGGCTTATAATAGAACCCCTCAAGATATCCTTTACTGACAAGCTTGATAAGATTCTGATAGCCGGTAAGATTTCTCGCGAGGAGAATCAAGTGGTAGTAATCGTTATGCGCGAGCCCACTGTCCTTCTTGGCATGCCGGCTTCCTAAGGCCATATAGGCTTCACAACCGATGATCGGCTTGACACCCACCTCTTTGGCTTTGCGATAAAACTCGACCGCGCCGAACATATTGCCATGGTCGGTCATGGCCACTGCCGGCTGATCGAAGGACTTGATCTGTCGAACTAACGGCTCAATCTGATTGGCACCATCGAGGAGGCTGAACTGGGTGTGGAGATGCAGATGAACAAAAGAGGAAGTCACGAAAGATACACCTCGTTATAGGATTGTAGTGAGGGTACAAGAAGGAGTCAATGATGGACCAGGGAAGTCCTCTCATCGAGACGCCGTCGAGAAACTGTCTTGTTGTATGATTACTAACAGGCCATTGAAAAGCTAATTCATCTCTCTCGCTCTTGACTAGGGGCCGCAGCGAGCGAAGAGACTAGCGTAGACTGTTTTCACCCGCCCACCCATCGCCTGTGTGAACATACGTTTGCCCAGGCTGTACGTTGAGCCTTTAAGCGATGTAAGAACGAAGCTGAGGAACTTTTTCAACATCCTGCTAGAGCCGTTCTCCGTACTTTCGGAAGTGTTGTTCTTTGGCGTCAGCGATCCACTTGTCCCGTTTAATGCGATCTGGATCGGTTTCAAGCTTCTTGGCAATCTTCTCGATATCGTCCGGTTTCCAACGAGCAATTTGGATAAATGTGTAGGTGCCCATCTTATTGAGGGTCTGTGCAAAAACCGGCCCGATCCCGTGGATCTTTTTCAGATCGTCTTTCTGACTGTCCTTCCCCACCCCCACCCCCACCTTGGGTGGGCCTTCTTGGGACCTTAGCTTGGTTCTATTCGGACGAGTCAGAGGAAGCCCCACGGCTGCTGAATCCGGTTTCGTGCGGAGAGTCACCCGCAGCTCTTTGAGGCGTTGCTGCAAGCGATCAATGTGCTCATCTTTCTGTGGAATACCCTGAACTTCCTCGAGGAGAGTTCGACGCTCCGCTTGGAGCGCATGCAACTCACGGTGGAGGCTCGCAATCTGCTCGTCCCGTTCATGTAGACGTTGCTCATTGAGCAGATGTTGGGAACGGAGTTGGTCCTGCGCGGCGCATTGCTCCTGGAACTTCGCCGTTTCGCCTTCAAGCTCTTGCATGGTGCGCGCGTGAATTCTTTCCCATTCCTTGAGCTCTGATTGCTTCTCGCGAAGGAGGTGGGTGACCGGCACAAGCTCTTCGATCCGCCGATCGCGCTCCGCGATGGCCTGTTCCAGCTGCTGGATCACGCCGCGATGGGCGGCTTCCCGATCACTCAGTTCCACCTCCAACTGATGGACGCGGCTCTGCACCGATTCGAACTGCTTCAGGCGGGCTCGGAGCTCGTCCCGATCGTTGAGTTGGGCAATATGCTCCCGCTGCACGCGGACTTCCTGCTCCATCACCTCGCGCGCCTGCTCAGCGGCCTGACACGCCTGTTGGGCCGCTTGAAGTTCTAGAGCCTGGGCGGCTGCGTGGGCAGTGAATTCCCCCTCACGTCGGCGGGCCGCAACTGATTCAGCGTCCAAGTCCGTCAGCCGTTTCGACCGAACGGCCAATTCCGCTTCGAGCGCCTTGACCCGTTCCCCGCGTGCGGTGACTTCTCGTTGGGCTGACGAGTACAGCGTCTCGGACGACATGATCTTCTGTTCGAGAATCTGCATCCCTGACGTCTTCACCTTCAAATCATGTGAGATCGTCTCCAGTGCCTGTTCTTTGCTCCGCAACAGATTGGCGAGATCCCCGTAAGAATGATCGGGCGAATTCTTTGGGAGCCCTCGCAACAACCAACCAACCGCGACACCAATTCCGGCCGCGATGAGGAGACATCCGAGCATCTGGCTCATCAGTGTAATCATACGTCAGTCCGTCCTTACATCAGTAATTCAATCCGCTCATTCCGGTGAAGGCCCGATGGTGACCTCCCCTGAGTCAGGGGGCGTGTCGAACCATAGCCGATTACGGTAAATGGATTCAGGAGTCCGTGACTGGTCAAATACTGCTTGACCGCTTCGGCACGACGGCGACTCAGTTGCATATTGTACTCCGCTTCACCTCCCGCATCGGTATGGCCCGCGATTTCAATCGGCGTGTCGGGAGCTCTCCGTAAAAGTGTGATGATTTGATCGAGCACCACCTGTCCTTTGGTCGTGATCGTCGCGCTCTTGGGTTCAAACTCGATCGAGGATTTCGTCAGGACTTGGTTCAACAGCAGCTGGAGTGCCGACAGAGGAACGGTAGCAGAAGACGATGCTGCCCTCGATACCACCACCACACGGTCTTCAATTCGTAAGCCCGCTCGTATCACCGGAGCCAACGCCTGTAAGATCTCCGCCTTCTCACGGTGACCGGCCACCTGACCGTTGACTAACAGCGAATGTCCATCGATGATGATGGAGCCTCGCTCAACCATCACGCCCAAGACCGGCAAGAGTTGCGGCACCATATCCACCCACACTGCCGTTTTGACCTGCTGATCAACAGCAAACTGGTCGATCACACGCATGCGCGTTTTCGCAGCGAGCGCATGCGCCTGCTCAAGAATCGTGGTCTTACTGCGTTCAGTGGGCAAGGAACCGCGAAGGACCAAGCTGTCTTGCTCGAAACTGATGTGAAGGCTGGCGGGAGTCGCGATCGCGGACCGTGGCGGGGAGGAGAGGTGCCGAGGAAGGCACACCGCGCTGAGAAGCATGAGCGCAACTGCCCCTCCGGTGAGAATCCCTGCACGTCTCATGGGATCAACCCGCTGTGGATGATGGAACAACTGGGGCGCACGGCGCCACGGTACCACGTCTGAGGATGTCTGTACTAGGATGAGAATGGCCAGTCAAGCGGAGAAATCAGGAACATACACCAACACGGTTTGCTGATCGGGCCTGGTAAATATGAAGCGCTGCTAGAGTGGAAAGAACTGGTGAACACTCAACCCCATCAGGGGATCGACTGTCATACCAACTGCAGGCTGGTTAGAGCCGCTCCCCGTACTTTTGATAGTGTTGCTTCTTAGCATCGGCGATCCATTTTTCCCGTTTGATGCGCTCAGGATCGGTCTCGAGTTTCTTGGCGATTTTCTCAATATCTTCCGGCTTCCAACGGGCAATTTGGATGAATGTATGGGTGCCCAGCTTGTGAAGCGTCTGTGCAAACGCTGGCCCAATCCCGTGGATCTTCTTGAGATCATCTTCCTGCTTGTTCTTGGTGACCTTGGGCTGTCCCGCTGGAGTGCTCGGTTCGGCTCCATTCTGACGGGTCTGGCGAGGCCCCTCCTTTGTCGAAGCTGCTTTTGCCGGCACTGCTTTTTCACGAAGTGTCCCACGCAATTCTTTGAGACGTTGTTGCAGGCGATCGATCTGTTCATCCTTCCCAGGAATGCTCTGCACCGTTTGTGCGAGATGCTGACGTTCTGCTTGAAGATCTTGTAATTGACGGTTGAGATTCGCAATCTGCTCGTCTCGTCCTTGCAGCTGCTGCTCATTGAGCTGTAGTTGCTTGCGGAGCTGCTCCTGTGCTGCGCATTGTTCTTGAAACCGTGCCACCTCTGACTTGTGCTCTTGAACCGTACGTGCGTATTTCTTTTCCCATTCCTTGAGCTCTGTTCCCTTCTCACGGAGGAGGTTGGTGGTTGGCATGAGCTCGTCGATCCGGCGGTCGCGTTCTGCAAGGGACTTTTCGATCTGCTTGATGGTGCTGCGATGGGCCGCTTCCCGATCACTCAGTTCGACCTCCAGCTGATGGACGCGGGCTTGTGTCGATTCCAGCTTCTCGACCTGGGCCCGGAGTCGGT
>LNFM01000582.1_pt1 | contig 99142 bp, 80 predicted proteins | sample 596031 | NCBI WGS metagenome assembly LNFM01 (sample SAMN04254537, study PRJNA301005) | activated carbon metagenome | isolation source: dual media filters at the Ann Arbor, Michigan drinking water treatment plant | place: USA: Ann Arbor
CCAGCGCCGCGTTCAGCACTTCCGCCACGCCCGCCGCCGTGAAGCGATAATCGAATCCGGCGCCGGTCTCGCGGCTCGCGCCGACGACGACGCGAGAATCCTCGAACGCCAACAGGTAGTGACTGCTGAGCGGCATCAGGATCGGCCAGTGCGCGGTATCCGTTCCCGGCGACCGCAGATGAATGATCTGGCCGCGCTGCGGTGCCACGCCGAGTGGAACGCCAGCCGGCTCCAGCAATTTCGGCGCCCAGGCGCCTGCCGCCACCACCACCGTGTCGGCCTCGATCGTCTCGCCGTTGACGACGACACCCGCGACGCGACCACCACGCATCATCAGTTCGGCCGATCCGGTCACCAGACGTGCGCCGCGTTTTGCCGCCGCTCGCTGCATGGCCGCTGCGACCCGCCGGCCATCGACACGCGCGCCGCCCGAAATGAATAGTCCCGGCTGATCCGGCCGCAGCGGCGGAAACAACTTACGCGCGTCGGCAGCCGACACACGCTCGATGCTGCCGGCCTCCGGCGCCTCGGCCGCGCGGGCACGCGCGCGGCGTTCCGTGGCGTCGAGTTCGTCGGCGGTGCCCGGCACGTAGAGACCGCCGACTTTGGCGTAGCCGAGATCGCTCTCGCCATCCTCAGCGAGCATTGCAACGAGGTGCGCATAGTAGCGCGCGCCGCCCGAGAGCAGCGCATAGTATGCCGGGTCCTCGACGGCCGAGCCCCACGGACACACGATACCGGCTCCTGCTGCCGTCGCGCGGCCGTCGTCCGCTCGATCGACGAGCGTGACGGACACACCCGCACGCACGAGATGATACGCGGCACTCGCGCCAAGGATGCTTCATCCGCACATTCCTTTGCTGCGGGGATACGGATCAGGCCCGCCGGCCGCTACCCTGCCAGCGTTACGGCGCGGCGGCAACCCGCCGCCCGCTAGCGATAGATGTACGTGACGAGGAACGTCAGATCCGCCGCGTTGGCGTTGCGCGGCGGAAAGGGGAAACTCGCCTGCCGCGTCGAAAACACCACGCTCTGGTCGAGACCGGCGACGCTCGACGGCACCATGATCTCAGTGCCTACAAGACCACCGTCCTTGTCGAGCTTGATCCGTACCGTCACGCGGCCGCGAGTTTCGCGCAATTGCGGCATCGATCGTTGCAGGGCGGCGATGACGCCGCGGGCGAAAGCGTCGTTCTCGCCTGACCGTGTGATACCCGCCGGCCGTTGGATACCGGCGCCACCGCCGCCCGACGGCGCTGAAAACGACGGCGGCAACGACAGGTCGAGCGATGACGTGCGCACCTGACTCTGCTTCGGCGGCGCCCGACGTGCCTGTTCGGTCTTTGCGGGTGTGGCGGGCTTCGCCGGCTCAGGAGGTTTTGGCGGATCCAAGGTGTGCGGCAAGGCTGCCTGCGTTGGTATCTTCAAGAGCTGCTCGACCGCAGGATCAGGCAACATCGCGGGCTTATCCGGCGACGCCGCTTTCGGTTGCTCCTGCGGGGCGGGCGGCGGCGGCTCGGCTGGAAGGGCAGCCGTTTGCTGTGGCGGAGGATCGGCCTTCGGCTGCGCCTGGGGTTCAGGCGGCGGCGGCTCGGGCTGCGGCGCGGGCTTTTGCTGCTGTGGCGGTTCGGGCGGCGGTGTCGGCGGCGCCAGAGGGCCGGCCGCCCGGTCAGCGACGGTACCCATGCTCTTCAGGTCGGCTTCGCTGACGAAGTCGACGCTGATGCCGCCCCGCGCACCGCCAGGGTCGCCAAGGTGGCGGCTTTCGGCTGAAATGAAGCTCACGAGGAATAGGAGGTGTGCGACCGTTGCCACGACCAGGGCAATATTGAACTGGCGATCGGCGTGCAGCAACAGCCCGCCGACGGGCCGCGTTTCAAACGCTGGCAGGGTGAGTTCGTGCTGGTCAACCGCCTCGCTCATCCCCCCTCTCTAGTCGGCTTCGCGCGCATGGGAAATCGCTGGACACCCGATTTGCACGCACATCGGGGCGACATTCGGTCCACCGGGGGGCTATGGTGCCGACGTGTCACTCCGCCGCGCCGTCGTGCATCACCTGAACGGCGGTTCCTCGAAGGAGCGCAGCTTGCGCGAATGGAGTGATTCGCGCCGCTGCTTCAGCAGTTCGATCGCGGCGAGCCCGATCTCCAGGTGCTGCGACACCGCTGTCTCATAGAACGCATTGGCGGCGCCCGGGAGCTTGATCTCGCCATGCAGCGGCTTATCGGAAACGCATAGCAGCGTCCCATAGGGCACTCTGAGACGAAATCCCTGTGCCGCAATGGTCCCGCTCTCCATATCCACCGCGACTGCGCGCGACAGGTTGATCCGGCGGCGCTCCTGGGCATAACGCAGCTCCCAATTGCGATCGTCGTTGGTGACGACGGTACCCGTGCGCAGCCGCCGCTTCAGCGCATCGCCGTGCTGGCCGGTGACCTGCTCGGCCGCATCCTGCAGCGCCACCTGCACCTCCGCCAATGCAGGGATCGGGATTTCCGGCGGTACCAGCGTATCGAGAATCCGATCCTGGCGCAAATAGGCGTGCGCCAGCACGTAGTCGCCGATCGACTGGCTCTCGCGGAGTCCGCCGCAGTGGCCGACCATCAGCCAGCAATGCGGGCGCATCACCGCGAGATGATCGGTGATGTTTTTGGCGTTCGCCGGACCGACGCCGATGTTGATGAGCGTGACACCATCGCCGCCCGGACGTTTCAGGTGGTACGCCGGCATTTGATAGCGATGCCAGTGTGACGTCGCGGCGCGCGCGTCGGCCTCGGCGGCGGACATGCCGCGATCGATCACGACATTCCCCGGCAACACGAGATGATCGAACGCCCCATCGCCCGTCAGATGCCCACGCGCCAGATGGACGAACTGGTCGATGTAACGGTGATAGTTGGTGAGCAGGATCCAGCGCTGCGTGTGCCGCCAGTCGCTGCCGGTGTAGTGCACGAGACGGCGCAGCGAGTAGTCGACGCGCGCGGCATCGAACAGGGCCAGCGGATAGGGCGCGCCAAACTTGAGATCGACAAGTCCATCCGCGATCTCGTCACCCACCGCCGCGAGGTTCGGCGTCGGAAAATGCCGCGCCAGTTCGCTCGCGCTGACACCCGCGCGCGCCACCTCCTCGATCCGCTCGAGGACGTAAGGATAGGGGATCTCCTGCCGGCTGGCCGTGATCTCGATTTCCGCGCCGTACTCCTCGACGAGTGGTTGGAGCTGCTCCAGCAGATACGGCGCGAAAAAGCCGGGATGCGTGATCGTCGTCTCGTAGACGCCGGGCCGCTGCAGCTTGGCGAAGGCGCGGCTGAGTGACGGCGGCGGCTCGGTCTTGCCTTCATAAGTCACGCGCAGCAGCGGATAGCAGAACGCGGCTCGCTCCGCCGCCGTCGGTGCGATGCGCGTCGCGAGGTAGCGGTCGAGCGCCTGTTCAAGCGCGTCTGACGCGCTCGCGTAGATCGACTGGAGCTTGGCGATTGCCGCTTCGGACGTCAGCTTGGGTTTGCTCCCTGCCGTCATCGCGTCACCTCAACGATCGGTGGCCGGTTGTTCAGCGTCTCGCGATCGAAGCCGGCGAGCCGCTTATAACCCGACGCGGCATTTTCCAACTCCTCGATCGACAGCACGTCCTCGATGCGCTCATAGCCGTCAGATGCACGTTCCTCGACCATCTGCATAACCTGCTCGGGACCGTTGGCGCGATTGGCGAGCACGATGCGCGCCGTCGCCGGGTTACGCTCGGCTTCGTAGCTTGCCAGCGCATCAGACGTTAGCCCATGCGCGCGGATTTCCCGCGTCAACACGCGCGCGTCGAGGATCGCCTGCGACGCGCCGTTGGAGCCGATCGGGTACATCGGATGTGCGGCATCGCCGAGCAGCGTCACGCGGCCCTGTCCCCAGCGCGCCAGCGGATCGCGATCGACCATCGGATACTCGAAGCACGCGCGCGCCCCTCGAATGAGCGCCGGCACGTCGAGCCAGCCGAACTGCCAGCCCTCGAACTGCGGCAGGAACTCGTCGAGCCGGCCGGGGCGATTCCAATCCTCGCGACGCCACGCGTGAGCCGCGTCGTACTTCAGCTCCGCGATCCAGTTCACGACGGCGCGCCCCTCGTCCAGCGCGCGCCGCGAGATCGGATAGCACACGAACTTCTGGCGCTCGTGTCCCGCCATGATCATCGTGCGTCCGTCGAGATAGGGTGTGGCCTCGGTGACACCGCGCCACAGGATCGCGCCATTCCATTTCGGCGGCCCCTCACCCCGCACCAGCGTCGCCCGCAGCGTCGAGTGGATGCCGTCGCAGCCGATCAGGAGCGCACCCGTCGCATTGCCGCGCGGAGCCCCACTGCGTCGATCGATGAAACGCGCGCGTATGCCCTCGCCGGTCTGATCGAATTCCGCCAGATGATGCCCCGTGCGGATCGCATCTCCCCCGAGCCGCTTTAGCACGGCGCGATAGAGAATCATCTGCAGCTCACCGCGATGGATCGAAAACTGCGGCCAGTTGTATCCGGCGTTGCGGCCGCGCGGCTCCGACCAAATCGTCTGCCCGCGCTTCGAGACATAGGTCAGCGTCGACGTCGGAATGGCAGTCGCCGCCAATTCGTCCGCAAGGCCAAGCTCGGTCAGCTCGCGCACCGCATGCGGCAGAAGGTTGATGCCGACGCCCAGTGGTTCGAGCGCTTCGACGCTTTCATAGATGTGCGCCGCGATGCCCACCTGATGCAGGCTCAGCGCCAGCGTCAGGCCGCCGATACCGGCACCAACGATCACCACAGTCACGGCGAACTCTCCCCTTGGCGAACCACTATCGGGCCCTGTCGATCCGCGCACCATGCCACAATCGGCGCTGCTCTCCCAAATCGATATGGGCCTGCGCCGGGCGCAGCCTATCTGGATTGTGCGCGGCCGTGTTATCGCGCTAGATACGCCAAAGAAACCGCTTGGAGGACACCGTGGCCGAAGGATCTCGCCCCCTACCCGCACCTACGCCCGAGACCAAACACTTCTGGGAGGGCACGAAGGCCGGCGAACTGCGCCTGCAAAAGTGCGACGGCTGCAGCCACGTCTACTTCCCACCGCGCCCGTTCTGCCCAAGCTGCGGCTCGCGCGGCGTGTCGGTGATGAAGGCGAGCGGCAAGGGCAGGCTCTACAGCTACGTGATCCACGCCCGCCCGACACCGGGTTTCACCGCGCCCTACGCGATCGCCGTCGTCGAACTCGATGAAGGCCCGCGCATGATGACCAACATCGTCGGCTGCCCGCAGACGCCGGAAGCCCTGGTTCTCGACATGCCGCTCGTCGCGACCTTCGAGAAGCAGAACGACGACATCACGCTGGCGCTGTTCAAGCCGGCCGGCAAGTAATCGCGGGGACACCATGAAACAGAAATCCGTAGCCGTCGTCGGCGCCGCCGAGACGACCGACCTTGGCGTCATTCCCGGCATGTCGCAGATCCAGCTCCATGCCGACGCCGCACTCAATGCAATGAAGGATTGCGGGCTGAGCCCCAAGGACATCGACGGCATCGCCACCGCCGGCGAAACGCCGGTCACGCTCGCGCACTACCTCGGCATCACGCCGACGTGGGCGGACGGCACCGCAGTCGGCGGCTGCTCGTTCATGCTGCACGTCCGCCATGCCGCCGCCGCCATCAACGAAGGCCTGTGCAAGACCGTCCTCATCACCCACGGCGAGAGCGGCAAGTCGCGCGTCGCCGTGACACCACGCCCACCTTATCCCGGTAGTCTCGCCGGCCAGTTCGAGGCGCCGTTCGGCGTGTTCGGGCCGCCGACGATGTTCACGATCCCCGTGCTGCGCTACCTGAAAAAATACAACATCACGCAAGAGCAGCTCGCGATGGTCGCCGTCGTGCAGCGCGAGTGGGCGTCGAAGAACCCGCGCGCCACCTTCAAGACGCCGATCACGGTCGACGACGTGCTGAACTCGCGCATGATCGCCTACCCCTTCCGCATCCTCATGTGCTGCCTCGTCACCGACGGCGGCGGCGCGCTCATCCTCACCAGCGCCGAACGCGCCAAGGACTTCCCGACCAAGCCCGTCTACATCGTCGGCACCGGCGAGAGCGTCGAATCCCCGATGATCAGCCAGATGGCGGACTTCACCTCGTCGCGCGCCTTCCGCGTCGCAGGCAAGAAGGCATTCGAGGAATCCGGGATCAAGCACTCCGACGTCGACCACCTCATGATCTACGACGCCTTCGCCCATCTGCCGCTCTACGGCCTCGAGGATCTCGGCTTCTGCAAGCCGGGCGAAGCTGCGGCATTCATCGGCGAGCGGCATTCGGCGCCCGGCGGCAAGCTGCCGATCAACACCAACGGCGGCGGCCTCAGCTACATGCACTCCGGCATGTACGGCATGTATGCGCTGCAGGAGAGCGTGCGCCAGATGCGCGGCACCGCGGCGGCCCAGGTCCCCGGCGCCAAGGTTTCGGTCTGCCATGGTGTCGGTGGCATGTTCGCGGCGAGTGGCACGATCGTCTTCAGCAACGAAACCGGATGATCGCTCGCATTCGGTGGAGCGGCGACATGAGTCGCGGTTTCTCTTTCCTGGCGGATATCACTACCGCCTTATGGCAGCGACTGCGGGGCAGAGCCGCGAGTGACGACGACCCCACCACTGAATCGGAGGCGAGGAGGCTTGCGCTGGTACTATGTGACCGAGCAATTAGAAACTGGAATTATAAGATCGGCAAACAGAGCAAGAAGGCAATTGAATGCAACAAATCTATAAACTCCATAGTGAAGTTGAAATTCACAGTTAGTTTGAATACAATTGGCTCCAGGTGGTCAATCGTTCCTGCATTCACCATGCGACACGCTGAAGCGATCAAAATATATCACTGCGATTGGGACAGACGTTTTGATCAACCGCTTTCCGTGGCGCCGCTGATTGGCACTTCAATTTCCAGTATGGCGGGGGATCGGAATGACAGGCATTTTTTCGTTGATGTGGATACGAACGTTGACGAGCTGGAACGCGACCTAATCGAAGTGCTCGATTCAGCTCATGAGTATCTGGAAAAATTCATATCGAGTCGCGAGAATATGCTGAGAACGATCACTGACGATCAGCATTGGCGGCGCGTCTGCCTCAATCATTACCAGAGGATCCGGGCAGCGGTTGCTTTAAGCGTTCTGGAGGGGCGCTCGAAAGCCGAGGTCATCGATCTTTACCAACGTCTGTTAGAGACGGCCCAAGCTGATCGCTTTCCAATCAACAGGCTGCCCGAGTTTCTTTCGTGCGTCCTTCGGCGACACTTCGATGAGTGAGCAGAGTTCGCACCCGGCGCTTACCCACTCTTGAATTTCGGCGCCCGCTTCTCGGCGAACGCGCGCGCCGCCTCCTTGTGGTCGTCGGTGAGGCGCGCCTCGGCAAGATTTGCGCTCTCCATGTCGAGGCATTCCGCGAACGTCGCGTTGAGCGCGCGGTTGAGATTGTCCTTGATCAAACGATGTGCGACGCGCGGGCCGCTCGCGAGCCGCTTCGCCAGCTCCTTCGTCTTGGCCGCAAGTTGATCGGGCGGCACCACCCAGTTGACCAGCCCGAGCCGCAGCGCTTCGGTCATGTCTATGCGATCGGCGAGCAAATAGAGTTCGCGCGCCTTCGCTGTACCGACGATCTGCGTCAGCAGATACGTGCCGCCGTAGTCGCCGCTCAAGCCGACCTTCGCAAATGCCGTCGTCATCGCCGCCTTGTCCGACGCGATCCGCATGTCGCACGCCAGCGCCAGCGACATGCCGGCCCCCGCCGCCGCACCTGGCAGCGACGCGATCGTCGGCTTGCCCATCTGCGTTAACCGCAGCGACGTCGCGCGATGAGCCATGCGCTGGCGTTCCATGCGTAGCAGCGGATCCATCATCACGCCCGTCGCGTGCCCCTGCGCCATCGCCTTGACGTCACCGCCAGCGCAAAAAGCGCCGCCCGCCCCGGTGAGCACGATGCACCCAATGCTCGGATCGAGTTCGGCCGCCGCCAGTTCCTCGCCGAGGGCCGTTAGCATGTCCGACGTCACGGCATTGCGGAAATCGGGCCGGTTGAACGTCAGCGTCAGCACCCCGTCCTCGCGACCGACGAGGAGATCGTTTCCGGCTGTGGCCGAGGCCGTACTGGTGGAAGTGGTCAAGGGTGTTGCTCCCCGGATGTGTTTGTTGATTGATTGCTGCCACCAGAAATCACATTCTGGCCACGCCTGTCGAGCCACACCTTGTCGGGCGCCGCCGTCACGGCGGAACGGCCCTACTTGCCCCCAATCCCACATCCTCGAAAGTGACCCGCATGACACCTCCCGAACGCCTCCGCGCCCTCCTGGCCAAGCCCGATTTCGTCGTCATGCCCGCGGTGTGGGATGGATTGAGCGCCAAGCTCACGTTGTCCGCCGGCTTCGAGACCGCGTTCATGTCCGGCTCGTGCGTCGCAGCCAGCCGCCTCGGCGGTCCCGACCTCGACGTCATCTCATTCGCGGAAATGTTCGACTCCCTCAACATGGTGCGCGCCGCTGCCCCAGATCTGCTCGTCCTCGCGGACGGCGACCACGGCTACGGCAATGCGATGAACGTCCAGCGCACCGTTCGCGCCTACGGCCGCCTCGGCGCCGCCGCCATCCTCATCGAGGACAAGATCACGCCGCGCGCGCTCACGTCCGGCGGCAAACCCTGCCTGCCGCGGGAGGAAGCGCGCATGAAGGTCCGCGCCGCCGTCGCTGCCGCGAAGGACTCCGGCATCCTGGTCATGGCGCGCACCGATTGCCGCCCGACCGCCGGCATGGACGAGGCCGTCGCCCGCATCGAGATGTACGTCGAGGAAGGCGCCGACATCCTGTTCCTCGATTCGCCTGCCGACGAAGCCGAGGTGCGCCGCGCCGTCGCCGCAGCGAAAGGGCGCCCCTCTTTCGCCGTGCTCTCACCGGGCGCGCCACGCGAGACGCCGACGCAGGCCCGCGCCGCCGAACTCGGCCTCAAGATCGGCACCTTCCCGACGGGAATGCTGTCGCCGGCCATCGCCGGCATGAAGGCTGGGCTCGCCGCGCTGAAAGCGGGCAAGGCCGAAGCGGCCGGCGCGCTCACACCCGCAGAGTTTCGCGACACCATGGGCTATGCGGACTACGACGCGCAGGCCAAGCCGTACGTTCTACCGGGTTAGCCTCAGACCACTCGATCACTGCGGCGCCCACTTGTAGATGCGCTGCAGTGATCCGCCCATCAGCTTGGCCCGGTCGCTATCGGATAACCCGTCCGTGACGCGGAAAGCCTCAACGCCTTGCGCGTAGGTCAGCAGCGCCACCGCGCGCGTCCAATCCGTCCCCCACAGGCAGCGATCGAGCCCATACGCATCGAAGATGCGGCAGAGCGGATCCCAGATGTCGTTGTACGGGAACGCCTCGTGGGAGAGCGTACAGGCGCCCGAGATCTTTATCGCGACATTGTCGTGCGCGGCCAGCGCCAGCACCTTCTCGAGATCGGCGAACGGCTCTGGCGGCGCTGGTGGTTCGAACGGCTGCTGCAGGCCAACGTGATCGATCACAACCTGCGTGTTGGGATTGCGGGCCGCGAGCCCACCAGCCTGCTCGAGACGCCCCCAAGCCAGCAAGTTGACCGGAAATCCATGCCGCGCGCCAGCCGCGAGCACGCGATTGATGCCGGGGTCGGCAGGATCTTCCGACAGGTCCCGGTTCAGCATGATGCGCACGCCGACCGTGCCGTCGTAGCCCGCCCATTCGGCGATCTGCTCGACAACCGCTGCATCATTCGGGTCGAACGGCTTGATCAGACCGAACCGGCCGGGATGCTTCTTCTGTACCTCGCGCGCGTAGCTGCCGTCGAAGCGATACATGGCGTAGGGCGAAATGAGCAGCGCACCGTCGACGCCGACCGCGTCCATCGCCGCCACCATGTCGTCGCCGGTCACTTCCGGCGGTCCCTGCAAATGGCCGACCCACGGCCGTCCCGGGTGGTTGCGCTCGTAGGTGTGCACCTGACAATCGATCGTTTTCATGTCGTCCGGCCTTAGAGAGTTTCGTTTCCGGCCACGCTACGTCCTCGACGAGCGATTGTCGACGCTGCCGGGTGAGGCCAGCGTTGTCGTGAGCCGCGATGGGAAATGAGTATTCACCCAAGCCTCAATTCACGAGTGCCGCCCGCCGGCAAGCACCCGGCGTGCCTTCCCGCACATGGATTTCATGCTTCAAAGCAAGTGATGGCGGCTTCCGATGCGCGACCACCACGAACGTCGTTTGCGGGAGCAACCGCGCGAGCGTCTCGAACACAAGTGCTTCCGCGTCCTCGTCGAGCGCGCTGGTTGGCTCGTCGAGGATCGCGAAGCGCGGCTTGTGCAACAGCAGGCGCGCCAGCATCAGGCGTTGCTGCTCGCCACCCGACAGCGTGACCATCCCCGCATGAGCCGTCGCGCCCGTCCCGCGCGCAATCGGCGGCGCCGCCGCAATCGCGTGCCGGTCGAGCCCCAGCGCCTCGAGCGCGGAGGCAATATTCGCTTCAGCGAGATCGTCCGTTCCGGGGTAGACGGCGGCGGCACGCGCCCCATCGATCGGAATGTAGAGTCGCTGCGGCACGATCATGACGTCCGCGCCCGGCACGCGGATGCAGCCGCTTCCTTTCGTCCACAGGCCACCAATGGCGCGCACCAGCGTGCTCTTGCCGACCCCGGAAGGGCCATGAATCCAAGTGTGTGCGCCAGGCGCGATCTCGGCATCCGGAATGGACAGTCGGCGCTCACTGTCGGGGAAGGCGAGCGTCAGCCTTTGCCACGACAGCGCGGCATGTCCGTTGACGTATGCACGCTCGATGCGGTCGTCACCGTCTCTCGCCATCGCCGCCGGCGATACCGCCGATAGATCGCCGACGAACAGACCGAGCCGCCGGATTGCCGCCGCCAGCAGCGCCAGATCGCGGTACGAGAAAATGAAATACGAAAGGTTCGTGACCACCTGTTGGAAAGCGGAGCGCAATTGCATCAAACCGCCGAGCGTCACCTGTCCCGCGAGGAACGCCGGCAGCGCGAGGAACGTCGGAATTTGCAGCACGGTCTGCATGTAGGGCCGCGTGAACAAGCCGAGGATGAGGTTGCGGTTGATCAGCCGGTGAAAATTTTCGACGATCGCACTGTAGCGATGTTCGAACGCCGTGCGCTCGGCACGCTCGCCTCCCGTCAGCGCGATCGGCTCGGCGTACTCGCGGGCACGCGCCAAAGAAAACCGGAAATCAGCCTCGCGGTGCTGCTGATCGACCGTGAGGCGAAGCAGCGGCGCACCGAGCAGATGCGTCAAGCCGGTCGACAGTGCCACATAGATCGGTGCCGCCCACACCATGTAGTGATGGATCACAACGTCGAAGCCGAGCAGTGAGAACTGCAACGGGAAATTCGATAGCGACCACAGCAGCGGGATGTAGGTAAAGAGCGCCACAATCGCTGTCAGAATATCCAGCGCTTCTTCCGTCAGCTTGTCGACGAAGATGCGGCTGTCCTCGGCGATCCGCTGATCTGGGTTGTCAGTCGCCCGCGTTCCCCCGGACTGCTCGAGCTTCCAGAAGGTATGCCCGGCAAGCCAGCGGTCGAGCAGCGTCGCGGTCAGCGCCGTGCGCCAGCGGATCTGAAGATGCTTCGTCAGGTAGTCGGCGATCAGGAACCGGCCCGCGCTTGCCAATATGATCAGTGCGAAAACACCGATCTGATGGATGGCGGCGGCGGCGTCGACTTTCTGCAAGGCGTTGTAAAAGTCCGCGTTCCATTGGATCAGCCACAAGCCGATGGGTATCGACGCCAGCCGCAGCGCAGCGATGACGACGAACAACGGAATGCCAAGACGTCCACCCGGACCCTCGCAGCACAGCTTGATGAGCGTCCAGAAGGATCGAGGAAGCGATGGTTGCGCCGTCATGAGCACGTCTGCTGGTGCGCGAAGCGCCCCACCCTTCGACTAAGCGCCAGTAGACGGAGCAAAAGCGGTGGCCGATCCGCTGATCGTGAGCCCGGTCGGATTTCCGTCCGCGTCGAGTGCGGCGTACGTCAGCTCACTTGAAGACGATGCCGGCACCGGCCGCCACGCGGAAACCGAGCCATCCTTCAAGTGCAGGTGGAAATCCGGATCGATGATGTTGATGAAGCCCATGGCGGGCTTCAACTGACCGATCTTGCCGCGCCATTCCTGGCGGAAGCCGTCCGTGCCGTGGCGGATGACGACCTCCTCGCCGGACTGCTGCGCCAATTGCAGCGCGTCAAACGGCAGCGCAGGTGCCGGCGACGTCCCGCCCACCGGAGCAGAACGCGGTGTCGGTTCGGCGGCCGGAAGTGGATGCTCCGCACAGCCGGCCATCGCGGCATCGAACGGCTCCAGCCCCTCGAAGCCAACGATCGAGAACACCGCCTTACCCGTAGCGTCGCAGAAGACGAGCCGCGGGTAATATTTGTCCTTCATCTTGCTGCTACGATCTGCCTCGACCGAGTTGAACAGCGACGGCGTGATCAGGCTCGCATGATGCGCGCCGGAAATTCGCAAACCGTCCGCGCCTTCCTCGACCCGCTCGATCACGCCGATCCGCTCGTGCGTCGCGCCGCCGTGCGAAAACGTCACCATCAACTTGCCGAACCGCGTCGCACGATCGAGTGCTTCTTTCACATTTGTCTGTACGCGGGTTCTGGCGGGCGCGGCTTCACTCATGTTGGTTTTCCTGTTTTTCAGAAGTCGACGGTGAGGCCCACGCGGAACGTCCGACCGGGCGCGACCTGCAGTTCGAGCGGATTGACACCGGAGACGCAGTTGCCGGGAGTCGTGCACGTCGGCACCCGGTTGTAGCCGGCGACGACGCTCGGCGGAAAATACCGCGTGTCGAAGATGTTGAGGACGCCGGCGCGGAAAGTGACGTTCTCGAGCGGCTTCCACGTCATGAAACTGTCGAACACCGCATATCCCGCCGGCATGAACTTCGCGGCAGTGCTGGCGCGCTCCACCGAGGCTCCCGCGATCACGACGCCCTCGAACTCGAGCTTGTAGTCGGGCATCGCGTAGCGCAGACCGAGTGTGCCGTTGAAGGGTGTCGCGCCATCGAACGGAGTCTCGGCGGCGCCGGGCGAAGCGACCTGATCGCCGATCTGATAGGACGCAGCAAAGTTAGCTCGCAGATTTTCGCTCACCTGGTACTGACCGGAGATCTCGATCCCGTGCAGCGTTACCGACGACAAATTGACGTAGCTGATGTTGGTCGTCCCCGGGATGGTGACGAACGACTGAATGAAGTCCGTGTAGTCGGCATAGAACGCGCCGAAGGACACGTACCCCCTGGCCAGCTTGAACCGTACGCCGGCCTCATACGAGCGCACGCTTTCCGGCTGCAGATCGGGATTCGGGACGAGGTTGAACGCGGGGACGGATATGAAAAGCTGCTCGGCCGTCGGCATCTTGAAGCCTTCGGCGTAGCGCGCGTACAGCGACGTCGCGTCGGTCATCTTGAGGATGGCGCCGATCTGCGGGATCCACCGCTCAGACTTCATCTCCTTGGGTTCCGCACCCGGGACCGGCACGTAGCTGGCGTCGGGCCGTGGTTCCATCGTGTAGGTCGCGAAGCGCACGCCCGGCGTGATCGTCAGACGGTCACCGAACAGCGATATCTCGTCCTGGATGTAACCGTCGGCACGCGTCGTCGTGGCATTGGCGAAGTTGAAACCGCCGCCGCGCGTGATCGTCGTCACACCCGTCGTCAGGTTTGTCGCCCGGTCCTCGCGAAAATAGTCGCTCTTGGTGTGGTCGCCCTGAAAACCGTAGGTGACGACGTGGTGTGTGCCGGCGAATGCAAAGCGGCTCGTGAGCTGCACATCGGCCTGCATGAAGTCTTCGGCGAAATCGAGCGTCGACAAGGTTCGCCGAAGATCGCCGTTCGCCAGCGTCTGCATCCGATCGCCGGAAAGCTCGCGCTTCTGTGGAGAATAACCGATCTGCCAGCGCACAGCGTCAATGAGGGGCGAGCCCACCTTCCACTGGTGCTCCAGCGACAGGCGCTGCCGGCTCAGGATCTGCTCGCGCTCGTAGCGACCGTTTGTGATGCCGCCCGAGGTGACGCCGAAATCGTAGAGTTGATTGACGTCGGTATCCTTGTCGAAATACTCGCCCGTCAACTTGACGGTGTGGTCCGCATTCGGCTTCCACACGGTCTTTGCGAGGATGTTCCAGGACGTCGACGACTGCGGATCGAACCGATTGCACGGCAGGTATCGGAACGGCGTCGGCGGTTCCGTCGGGCACCCCCAGATGCCGCCATCCGCCCGCGCGGTGCCAAGCTTTGGTTCGCTCGACGTCTTCTGATTGACGATCACGAGACCTTGCAGGGTCGGCGAGATCTGACCGGCGACAGACAGGCTTTTCGAGAATGTATTGTCGAAGCTGTCGAACCCGGTGTGCAGCCTCATTGCCCAGGGCTTCGTCTTGCCGGCGAGGAGGTCTTCGGGATCCATCGTCTGGTAGGCGACGATGCCGCCCAATGCATCGGCGCCCCAGAGCACCGACCCCGGACCGCGCACGATCTCGACCGCTTTCAGATTCGAGAGATCGACGAAGTCACGGGTGCCATCGGTGATGCGCTCCTGGACGCGAAAGCCGTCCACCTGCATCTGGACGCGGTTGCCCGAAACGCCGCGAATGGTGAAGCCCGTGTAGGTCTTGAAGGGATTTGTACCCGAGGTTTGCCTGTCGACGATGACGCCCGGCACGTAGCGCACGAGGTCCTGCGTATCGCGCGTCTGCTGCTCCTCGAGTTGCTCGCGGCCGATCACCGTCACCGTACCCGGCACATCGAGAAGCTGGCGCGTCTGCCGCGTCGCCGTGACCGTGATCGGGTCGAGCAGTATGCCGCCCTCGAAATCGCTCGCACCTTGCGCGAGCACCGTCGTTGGCGCGGCGGCCAACATTGCAAGTACCACCGGCGCGCAGGCGCGCGGTGTCGATCGGACACGAGCCGTCATGCATAACCCCACAGATCAAGGATTTCTGCTGGCTGGCATCCTGATGTGCAGGGGCGGCTGGCTAGCTGGAGCGGTCGTCCGGTCTGATCGTCGTGCGTCGAGTGGCGCCACGTCGTGCCGAACACCAACAGTCGTATTAATGTATACTCATACGGTCAACAAACATTGTGCAGATTTCGCGGCGGAGCATTTTTAGAGTTGCGCAATAGACACATCGCAACTCCTTTATTTGGATTGCTTCTAGTTCTACCCGGCCGCGCCTTTGCCGCCGAATGCGCGTGTAACGCACGTCTGCATGGCGTCTTCTACGTTTATTGAGATCGCGATCACGCCAATAAATGTCGCGCACAAAGCGTCACATGCATGCGGCTCAACTCGCTCACGCCGATCAATGACCGCATCCGACACGTTAATCGCGTCCGACAATCGGCAATGCGCGACAGTCGCGTGACGGCGTATAAGCAAATGCAAATCAGCTCGGGCGACCATGACCAAAGATCCCTCCAAGATTGCCAGCGCACGCGCGTCCGCGGTCTACCGCGCGCTGCGCCACGCCATCATCGAGCAGGCGCTAGAGCCCGGAGCCAAGCTGCCGGAGGACGCTATCGGCGAACGCTTCGGCGTCAGCCGCACGCTCGTGCGGTATGCCCTCGGCCAGCTCGCTGCCGAAGGGCTCGTCGAGATGCGGCGCAATCGCGGCGCGGCCGTCGCGAAGCCGAGTTGGGACGAGGCCCGCGATATTTTCGACGTCAGGCGCGGGTTGGAACGGCTCGTCGTCATGCGGCTTGCAGGCCAGCTAACGCGTGAGCAGGTGGCGCGGCTCAAGCAGCATGTCGACAGCGAAGAAGCCGCGCGCGGCACCAACGAGCCGCTGTCGATCCGTCTCGCCGGCGAATTCCACATCGTGCTCGCGGAAATGACGGGAAGCGCTTTACTGACGCGCTACGTCAGCGAAGTGTCGTCGCGCTCCGGGCTGATCCTCGCGATCTACGGTCGCCCGCACTCCTCGGAATGTGCGGTCAGCGAGCATCGCGCCGTAATCGATGCCTTGACCGCAGGCGACGCAGCGACTGCCATCGACGTCATGGACCATCATCTCGCCGCGGTCGCCGATCGCGCGCTGATCCAGACCACGCCTCAGAAACGGCGCGACCTGCGCGACGTCCTCGACGCCTACGTCCCGGCTGCCATCACCGGGCGGCGCCCCGCCACCGCCCGCCGCAAGCGTCCGGGGACGCGCTAGGCCAGCGGCCGCCTACGCGTCGATACCGTTGCGGGTGAGCAGGCGTTCGGCACTGTCGTTCCACACATCCATCTGGACGATCTTGCCGCCGCGCACAACGAAGCGGTCGACGTAGCGGTTGCCTTCGAACGCCGTCCCATCGTGCCACTCGCCGTACAGCGTGCCGAGATTGTAGACGATCGTTTCGTCGACACCCGGCACCACATCGGTGCGCTCCATCTTCTTCTTCACCCACTTGTAGCGTTTGGCGTTGAAGGCCGCTGTCTCGCTGGGGTGGCCGTATTTCCGCCCGCCGGTGAAGGTGATCTTCAGTTCGGGACTGATGTAACGGGCTGCCGTCTCGGGATCCGGCACCATCGAGGCGACGAGGAACTTTTCGACGGTGTCGGCGGCATTCGCGGTCTCGTCGGATGCGCTGGTGTCGGCACGAAGTGCGGTCATGATCGCTCCAGAGTTGGCGGCTCACCGGAAAACAGCATGCACACTGGGTCTATATCGTATCCAATACCTCGGATCAATTCTGCCTGTTAATCGAGCATGAAGCCGAAAATATCGCCACTTTGCAGCCACTATCGCGATGCTGGAGGCTCGTTTAAAGTGTATGCAATTTAGCGTGGAATTTGACGCGATCCGATCGTCCGCGCCAATTGCGAAAGGGGCTTCCCATGCCTGCTCATGTGCGTTCTCTGATGCCGATCAGCCTTTTGACACGTCGCGCGCTCATTGCCGGAACCGCCGCCGCAGCCTTTCTGATACCCGGCGCAGCCTCCGCGCAAGACACCATCAAACTAGGCCTCGTCGCCGCCATGTCCGGCCAGTCGGCCAAGTCCGGCGAGGCGATCGTGCGCGGCCTCACCATCGCCGCCGACGAGATCAATGCCAAAGGAGGTGTTCTCGGCAAGAAGATCGAGATCCTCGTGCGTGACGACGAGAGCAATCCTGCCAAGGGCGCCATCGCGGCACGCGAACTCGTACAGCGCGAGAAGGTCGCGGCGTTGTTCGGCGGCCTCGACACGCCGGTGTCGCTCGCCATCGTGCCGTTCGCCAACAGCAGCAAAGTGCCGTTCATGGGCGTGTGGGCCGCCGGCACGCCCATCACGCGCAACGGCGCAGCCGAGAATTACGTGTTCCGCGTCTCGGCCGTCGATGAGATCGTCGACGAAGCGCTCGTCGCCTACGCGGTCAAAAAGTACGCAGCCAAGAAGCCGGGCATGATCCTGATCAACAACCCGTGGGGCGAATCCAACGAGAAGGGCCTCCGCAAAGCACTCGAAGCCAGCAAAATACCGTTCGCCGGAATCGAAAAATTCGAGACCAACGACGTCGACGTCGTCCCGCAGTTGACGCGTCTCAAGGCGGCCGGCGCCGACGCGCTGTTCCTCGTTGCCAACGTCGCGCCATCCGCCCAGGTCGTGAAATCGCTCGACCGCATGGGCTGGGACGTGCCGATCGTCTCGCATTGGGGGCCGGCTGGCGGGCGCTTCACCGAACTCGCAGGACCGAGCGCGGCGAAAGTCCACTTCATCCAGACCTACACCTTCGCCGGCAAGCTCTCGCCGAAGGGCACCGCTGTCCTCGATGCGCTGAAGAAGAAGTACCCCGAGATCAAATCGCTCGCCGACGTGACGCCTGCGGTCGGCATTGCCAACGCCTACGACGCGATGCATCTCACCGCTCTCGCGATCACCAAGGGCGGCGGTGTCGACGGTCCCAAGATCCGCCAGGCATTCTACGACATCGACAGCTACGACGGTTTGATCAAGACCTATAAGAAGCCGTTCACGGCAGAGAACCACGACGCCATCGGTGCGTCGGACTATATTTTCACTCACTTCGTCGCCGGCGAGATCGTGCCGCTGACGCAGTGAGCCGGCGCGCCGCCCGCACGCAACCAGGGCGGCACGTTCATGGCCCACTGATGGCTCCGTGACCAACGGAAAGCGCGAAGCATGCTTGTCACGTCCGCGCTGATCTCCGGGATCTGCCTCGGCAGCATGTACGGTCTCATCGCGCTCGGCTTCCATGTCACCTACGTGGTGTCGAGCACAGTGAACTTCTCGCAGGGCAGCGCCGTCATGCTCGGCGCCGTCCTCGGCTACACCTTTGCAACGAGGGTCGGCCTGCCCCTCCCGCTTGCGCTCGCGGCGTCCCTTCTCGTATGCGCCGCGTTCGGCCTCCTTATCGAGCGCCTGCTCGTTCGTCCGTTTGCGTCCCGCGGCTCCAACGCCTGGCTGATGGCGACCGTCGCCGGCGGCATCGTGCTCGACAACGCGGTGCTGTTCACCTTCGGCAAGGAGCCGCGCAGTTTCCCGCCGATGCTGTCGACGTCGCCCATCCAGATCTTCGGTGCCGGCGTCTATCCGCTCCAGCTCATCATTCCGCTCGTCGGCCTCGGCGTCGCGACCACACTCGCCTTGTTCCTGCGACGCACCCGCATCGGAAAATCGCTGCTCGCCGTCGTGCAAAACCCTGACGCCGCGCGCCTGATGGGCATCGACGTGAAAGCCGCCATCGCTGCCTCGTTCGCTGTCTCAACCGCACTCGCTGGCCTCGCCGGCCTGCTCATAGCGCCGCTCTTCAGCGTCCATTCCGACATGGGCACACTATTCGGTCTCAAAGCATTCGCGGTCGCCATCCTCGGCGGCATTGGCTCCGCGCCCGGCGTGATGATGGCCGGATTGCTCTATGGCGTCAGCGAAGCGTTGATCACAGCGCTGTTTGGATCGAGTTACACTCAGATCGTCATGTTCACCGCCGTGATCGGTGCGCTGGCATTGATGCCGCAAGGCCTGCTCGGCCGTGCTGCGATCAAGAAGGTTTGACCCGATGAGGCGTGACGCGTTCGCCGTGCCGGGTGCCATCTTTGCGCTCACCGTTGCCGGTCTCGCCCTCGCGATCAACGGTGACGGTTACACGCCGTTCCTGCTGGCACTGGTAGCGCTGGCGACAGTCGTCGGCGCTGGCCTCAACATCCTCGTCGGGCTCGCAGGGCAGATCTCCATCGGCCACGTCGGATTTTACGCGATCGGCGCCTACGTCGTCGGCGTCATGACCACGAGCGACATCAGCTTCTGGCTGGCGTTGCCGACGGCGGCTCTCGTCGCGGGCGCGATCGGGGCACTGCTTGCGATACCAGCGCTTCGCGTGTCCGGTCCGTACCTTGCGATGATGACCATCGCGTTCGCGTTCATCGTCGAGCACCTGCTCATCGAGTGGCGCACGATGACGGGCGGCCAGAACGGCCTCATGAACATTGCGCAGCCGGGCTTCGGGTTCGGCCTTGATGGCGAGCGCGGCCTTGCGGCGCTCGCGGTCGTGATGGCCGGCGCCGCGCTGGCGTTCTTTCACCGCCTCGCGCTGAGCCCGCTCGGCAAGGCGATGATCGCCGTACGCGACAGCGAGACCGCCGCCCAGGCGATCGGCTGCAATCCCGTCGTCGTCAAGACGATCGCGTTTGCGCTTTCCGCGGCCGTCACCGGCGCCGCTGGTGGCGCGTTCGCCTCGCTGATGGCCTTCGTCGCGCCGAGTTCGTTCCCGTTCTCGCAATCGATCCTGTTCCTGCTCGCCGTTATCGTCGGTGGCGCCGGCTACACGCTCGGCCCCGTGATCGGCGCCCTCGTCATCGTCCTGCTCCCGGAGTCGATTTCGTCGCTTGCGGAATACCGCCTGTTGATCTTCGGCGTGCTGCTGCTCGTCGTGCTGTGGCTGGCGCCGGAAGGCATTCTCGGAACGCTTGCGCGTTATCTGCCGCGCCCGTCGTCACGCCCAGCGATCAGCGGACCGTTCGACCTCGCGACATTCCTCGGCGGCGGCGGCGACCGCCCGCCGCTCGTCGTCAACGGGCTCACGATCGCATTCGGCGGCGTCAAAGCAGCGACCGACGTCGCCTTTACCGCGGTCCCCGGCAAGGTCACCGCGCTGATCGGCCCCAACGGCGCCGGCAAGACCACCGTCCTCAACATGATCGGCGGCTTCTATCGCCCCGACGCGGGGCGCGTCGATCTCGGCGGCACCGATCTCGCGGGCGCGCCGGCATGGCGGGTCGCACGCGCCGGCATCGCCCGCACCTACCAGACGACCCAGCTGTTCGGCTCGCTGAGCGTGGTCGACAACGTGCTGTCCGGCGCCCGCGGCGGCAACATCGGCCATCCCTTCAGCGGTCCGGTGTCGGACGCCGAACGCGCGACGGCAGAGGGCCTCCTCAACGTCGTCGGCTACCAGGGCGTCCTCGACACGCCGGCACAGGATTTGCCGCACGTCGACCGCCGCCTCGTCGAGATCGCCCGCGCGCTGGCGACGAGGCCCAAGGTGCTGCTGCTCGATGAGCCCGCTGCCGGGCTCATGCGCGCGGATAAAGTCGCGCTCGGCGCCGTCCTGCGACGGATCGCGGACGCAGGCGTCGCCGTGCTCCTCGTCGAGCATGACATGGCGCTCGTTATGGGCACATCCGACCACGTCGTCGTGCTCGACGCGGGACGCCCGATCGCTGCTGGCGCACCCGCCATCGTCAGCGCCGACGCACGCGTCAAGGAAGCCTATCTCGGCAGCGGCAGCACGACGGTGCGCACGCGCGCCACGCCGCTCGCTGCCACGCCGCCGCTCGAACTCGACACCGTGGGGCTGGAAGCAGGCTACGGCCGCGTCCCCGTGCTTCAGCGCGTCGGATTGGAAGTGCGGCAGGGCGAACTCGTGGCGCTGCTCGGCGCCAACGGTGCCGGTAAATCCACGGTCATGCGCGCGCTCAGTGGTCTCCTGCGACCGGTCTCCGGGACCATTCGGCTCGACGGCGCGCAGATCGAGCAACTCGAAGCGCACCGCATTGCCGCGCGCGGCCTCGCCCTCGTGCCCGAAGGTCGACAGGTGTTCCCGGAGCTCAGCGTCCGCGACAATCTCGAGCTCGGGGCCTACACGCGCGACGGCGCCACGCTCGATGCGGACATCGAAGCGATGTTTCAACGGTTTCCGCGCCTGCGCGAGCGGGCGTCGTCGCGTGCCGGCCTCCTCTCCGGTGGCGAGCAGCAGATGCTGGCGATCGCACGGGGGCTGATGGCGCACCCGCGCATCCTGCTTCTCGACGAGCCGTCACTCGGGCTCGCCCCCGCCATTATCGATGAACTCTTCGCCGTCATCGCCGAGCTGCGCAACCGCGGCGTGACGCTATTGCTGGTGGATCAGATGGCGACGCAAGCGCTGGCCGCCGCAGATCGCGGCTATGTCCTCGAATCGGGGGCTGTCGTACGATCCGATCTTGCCGCGGTGCTGCGTGAGGACCCGGCATTGGAGGCCGCCTACTTCGGCGGTCTACAGGCGACAGAATAGGAGCGCCGCCCATGGCTTTCGATCTCATCCTGCGTGGCGGACGCCTTGATCACGAGAGCACACCCGTCGACATCGCCATCCGCGATGGCCGCATCGCTGCGATTGCGCCCAATCTCGCCGCTGGCGACTCAGCCGTCGAAGACATCACTGGTCACGCCGTCTTGCCGGGCCTCGTCGAAACCCACATCCATCTCGACAAGTCCTGCATCATCGATCGCTGCAACATCGTCGAGGGAACGCTGCAGGAAGCGATTGGCGAGACGGCGCGCGCCAAAGCCGCCTTCACCGAAGCGGACATCGACACTCGCGCCCGGCGCACTCTCGAGAAGGCGGTCCTGGCCGGCACGCAGTTCATGCGCACGCACGTCGAGGTCGACCCGCGCATCGGACTCAGAAGTTTTAATGTGCTGAGACGCCTCAAGCACGACTACGCGTGGGCGCTCGACATGCAGATCTGCATCTTCCCGCAGGAGGGACTGACCAACGATCCCGGCACCGAAGAGCTTTTGATCGAAGCCTGCACAAACGGCGCCGACTTGATCGGCGGCTGCCCCTATACCGATACCGATCCCGTCACCCACATCGATCGCACCTTCACGATCGCGCGACGCTTCGATCTCGACATCGACTTCCATCTCGACTTCGATCTCGATCCGTCCTGGATGCACCTGCACGAGGTGCTTCGGCAGACCAAAGCGCAGCGCTATGGCGGCCGCGTCGCCGTCGGCCACGTCACGAAACTTTCCGCGATCCCGCTCGCCGAGCAGCTCGACATGGCCCGCCGCCTCGCCGACGCCGGAGTCGCGATCACGGTGCTACCGTCGACCGATCTCTTCTTGATGGGTCGGGCGGCCGACCACAACACACCACGCGGCGTTACGCGCGCCGATCGTTTTCACGCGCACGGCGTCACGTGCTCGCTTGCGACGAACAATGTGCTCAATCCCTTCACGCCGTTCGGCGATGCGTCGCTTCTTCGCATGGCCAACCTTTACGCCAATATCGCGCAGCTTGGCCGTCCCAAGGATCTCGACGATTGCCTCGACATGGTCACCGCATCGGCGGCGCGCCTCCTGAATCTTCGCAACTACGGCATCGCCGTCGGCAACAGCGCCGATCTTATTGTCGTGCCGAGCGTGCGTGGCGGTGATGCGATCGCCGAGATTGCGCGGCCTATTCTAGGCCTCAAGCGCGGACGACGCAGCTTCGTCAATGCGCCGGGTCGTCTCCTCTCCCCAACGCCGTAATAGAAAGCAACGGGGCCAGCAGCCTCTCGGCTGCCGACCCCGTCGATTCAAATTTCATCGATCTCACGATGCCGCCGGTCAGGGCGTCGCGATCACCACGTCGACCGACGGTGCGGCGACGGGCAGCGCCTGCCGGAAATCGTCATTGCTCGAGCGCGGCAGAGCCTGGCTGAACTTGTCGCCGCCGGCGGACGTGTCGGAGTGCGGCAGAGCCAGACGCGGATTGTTGAACTCGTCAAATACTTTTGCCTGAGCGGCGCCGGCCAGTACGCCAAGTGCGACGAAGGTGCCAAAGAGGATTTTCATGTGCTGCTCCTGTGGTGTTGCCAGAACGATGAGGTCCCGCGCGATACCGTTTGCGTGCCGCGATCTCCGATAAGGTTCGGAGGCCCCGGTGGTACGCGATGTCGTGAGCCCAAAAGGTGAGCTGTAGGAGATACGGGAGCCCATGCGATGGGTTTCGCGGAGGCTGCATCACGCACATCACGCTTTCGCGAGAATATGGTGTCGCGCCTTTCGCGCGGGTTGCGCCCCACGGCAGCAATTAGCGCCAATTCGAATTTGATTTATCGGAACGACAGCGCTTCCGGCTCACGGAACGCGGGGTGGTGGCGCGCCTGGCGGCGGCAAATCCGGCACAGGGATCGGCGGGGGCGGAGGCGGATTGCTCTCCGGTCGCGACGGATCGATAGAGGGAGGCAGCGGCGGCGGCGGATTGGGCCGCGGCACCGGATCGCGCTCGCCACCCGCAGCGATCCATCGATTGGGATCGAGGCGGGCAACAATAGCGGTGACACCGGATATTGCTTCGTAGTTCTGCTTCATCATGTCTGACCCCGCAGCTCTACCACATTAAACACCGCTTCAGCCTCGCGATCGCATGACAGCGGATGCACGTTCTGCAAGCTGACCTGCAAGGTGGCTGGCCCGATCCTTCAGCGCTTCCAGGTGCGCCGCGTCCCACGTGCCAATCCGCGATGCAACGGCCGTCGGCAGTTCCGCCAAGCCAGTCATAAAACCGGATCTATCTACGCTCTTGCGCAGCGTTTTCTCCGCCGATGCGATCTCTCGCCGGATGCGACGCTCGAATGCGCGTGCACGAGACGGAGGCGCTGACTTGCGTGCCGTCACGGCCATGACCACCAGCGCGCCAACTGCGACCGCACCACCCACGACGAGGACCGGATTGCTCCGCGCCGTATCCGCCACCCAGTCGTACGCCGACTGGACGCTCAGGCTGTCGCTCTGGCCATTACCGGACCCGTTCCCCATATGGGAATGCTCAGCCGACTGCTGAGGAAGTCTTGATTTCGTTTGCTCAGTCATTTTGCCCACCTGCGAAAATGCATATCTCAGCACATAACGCCGCTGCGGGAGATCGGGTTCCATGGGCGGGGATAGAGGCCGATCGTACGTGGCACCCGAACGCAAAAAGCGACGAGGACTGCCGCCCTCGCCGCTTCAATGACTTGTCGTCGCCCAGAAGCCTACCGCGCCAGGAGGATCTCGCGCGCCTGCGCAATCGTTGCGCGAGCATACGCCTCCAGTAGATCATTCGAGGCGCTGCTGATGGGATGGTCGATGACGGCGAACCGGAAATCCGGCACCCCGAGCACACGGCTCATGAGCTCAGCCGCGCTCGCAAAGCGCGTCGTCATTACGCCGACCGCGGGCACACCCTGACGTTCCGCTACAATCGTGTCATGCAGACTGCACGACGAGCAGGACCCTCAATCTCCAACACCGGCGAACACCGCATGCCAGTTCGTGATCTCCCGCACGATGTGGGCATCGCACGGGGCGCTGTAGTTCGACTTTTCGCGCCACACAACGTCAGCAACGCCCATCTCCTGGCGCAGCAGCCGTTCGAGATGGGTGAAGTAGCCCTTCGTGCCTTCCTTGGCATTGGTGATGATGCCGACCGTCAGCCCTTCAAGCGACGGGAGACGCGCCGCGAGCTGTACGCCCGCGGTTTTCTGCTCATTTGTCGGATCGAGTATTCGCATTCCACCTGTTCCCGTATTTAAGTGACGAGCGCGCTCACCCCTTTGGCGGCTCGCAATCGACGCAAACCCCGATCGCCGCCGTGACGGCCCGGGTCTTGCTGCCCATCCACGGCGGGATCACCGCGCCGAAGCCGCCCGCCGGGCCACCGGCCGCGACCACCAGCAGATCGTCCGGCGACAGCAGCGCCGGATGCACCTTTTCAGCGCGATCACGGACCACGGAGCCTTTGCCGACGTTTGCCCATTCGCCGCGCTTGACCCGCGCCCGCTCGAACAGAAATTCGGCGATGTCCGTTTTTGTCCAGCCGGCTGCTTGGATGTGATCGCGCAGTTGCTTCGGAATGACGATGACGTAGTTGCCGCCGTAGATCGAGTAATGGAGCTGGTTCGCCCGCATCTCCGCGGCGAACGTCTCCAAGATCTCCTTCGGATCGGTCGTCCACTCGTTCATGATCTGGCGCGGCGCCAGCGACGCGAACACGGTGACGCCCGACGTCCCCTCCGGCATTCCGCGCTGAAGATGCAGCGGCTGCCACGTCATATCCTCTTCGTCCTCGGCGAAGCAGTAGGAATACTTGCCGGGGTGGCCGAGCGTCGCGCGGTCGATTTGGCCGGGGCGCACATCGAGAATGTTGATCAGCCCTAGCCGGATCGCACGACCGATTACCGCTGTCGCGCGATCGCTGTTTCCGAGCACATTGAATGTGCCGCTGGCGCCGATTTCCAGGCGGACGGGACCGTTGATGATCACGAGAACCGCGCAGCCGCCGGTGCTCGACGTCACGCCGTGCAGCAGGAATTCGTCCTTGAGCATCGCCTGCCAGGCGGTCGCGACGACCGGGAAGTGCATCGGCAGGCACCCTGCCATGACGGCATTGATCGCGAGCTTCTCAGCGGTGATCGGCTGGGCGCGCACGGGCTCGATACCGATGAGCTGATCGGGCGGCATCCCCGCCCACTCGAGGCACGCCTCGACGGCAGCCTCTGTCGGCGGCACCACCGGGAGACCGTCGGTCCATCCGCGGCTGTGAAAAAATTCTTGCGCCGCGGCGAAGTCGTCGACCTCGTGCGCTCTGGATGCCAGGGCCGTCTTCACGTTGAGTTGCATGGCCGCTCCGGAATGCGATGGCGGCAGGTGAAAACAATCTGCGCCGCCTGTCAATGTCACCACGGGCTGACATCCACGCGCTCACGGCATGGGTCGAGAGCACCGGCGCCGCGGTATTCACCACGACCGATCGAATCCGGCCTGCCATCGAGATGACGGCTTGAGACCAGCCTTTTGCCGCAAAGAACCGGCACCTTGCGAGTCGGTCTGGCGCACGCGGTTCGGCTCGCGCCACCGAATCGGTCATACTCCGCGTTGGTTGCGAGTTGCTGTGCCAAGCGCGATGAAGGGACAAGATTGCGCACTCCTGCACTCCTGGCGCTCAGCGCCGCAGCTTTGTTGGTGGGCGTCACGCTCGCGGGCAGCCTAGGTGTATTCGCGATCGGCCAGCCCGGGCCCGTCGCCGAGGAGCCGTCGGACGCCACCATTCGCCCGGCGGATGGCCCGTCTCGCATTACTGTTGCGCGCGTGGTCACCCTCGTTGAAGGCCCGATGCCTGCAAAGCCGCCCCGGCTCGATCGCTTCATCTTCATCCAGCCGCACGATGTCGCGATGCTCGTGCTGCCATCGTTACCGGATGATACCGTCGCTCCCCTCCGGGACACACTCGAGCCCGAAGTCGCATCACCGTGGTCGACTGAAACGCGCCCGGAGTTGGCGCCGCCTCCGTCCGAGCAGACGCGAGTCTCCGCCTGGAACCTCGAAACGCAATTGCGGCGCCTGCCGCAGTCCCGCCCACCGATCCGGGACTTTGCGCTGGCGCGGCGCCTCGCGCAGATCGCACCCGGCGCCAGCAAGCGCGTGATCGGCCGTTTCGCCACCGCGAAAGTGGTATGGCCGCCGGCGGAGATCGCCATGGTCGCGATCAAGGATGAGAAGACCGTCGACATGTACGGCCGCGACGAAGCGGGAAAGTGGAAACTCGTCCATCGCTATCGGGTTCTGGCCGCCAGCGGTGGCGCTGGACCCAAGCTGCGACAAGGCGACAAGCAAGTGCCGGAGGGCATCTACGGCATCTCATACCTCAATCCGCACAGCCGCTATCATGTGTCGCTGCGCGTCAACTACCCGAACGCCTTTGACCGCAAGATGGCCGCGGCGGACGGACGGCGGGATCTCGGCGGCGACATCATGATCCACGGCAAGGCGTTGTCGGTCGGCTGCTTGGCGGTTGGCGACGAAGCCGCGGAGGAAATCTTCTGGCTCGCCGCCGAAATCGGCCAGCGCAATATGCGGCTCATCATCGCCCCGACCGACTTCCGCCGCCGCGGCATGCCGACCATCGAAGCGAGCGCACCCCAGTGGCTGCCGAAGCTCTACACAGAGGTTGCGTCGGCGATGACGGAGTTCCCGACGCCCCCGCCCCAGAAGACCACGCCCATCGGTCTCTTGTCCTTCTTCGGCAACTGAGGCACAGCATCTCTCCTGACCCGCCCGCGCGATGGGGCCGGCAACGGGGAGCATGTTCCATGGCGAGCACCGACAACTGGGGCGCTGACGCCCGCATCGGCATCTTCATCGTCGGCAACGAGTGCGTGCCGGAAGCCGAGTGGTGGGCGATGGTTCCGGCGAATGTCTCGGCGCACGCCGCCCGCGTCACGGCGCGCGCGCCTTGGGCCCGCTGGCGTGCCGACCGGAGCGGCGTCGACCTCGAAGAGGATGTGATACGCGGTGCCCGCCAGTTTGCCGCTATGCGGCTCTCGGCGGTCGTTGTCGGCCACAGCTCCAGCAGTTTTCTCGGCGGTAAGGGCTGGGACGAAGCGGTCATCGCCGAAATCACGAAGATCTTGGCGACCGGCACCATCGCACCAAAAGTGAACGTCACCACCAACGGCCTCGATTGCCTTGCCGCGCTCCGCGCCTCAGCCATCGCGCGACCGTTCCTCGTTCTGCCGCCCTGGTTCGGTGACGATACGGTCCAAGCGGGCCTGCGGTACATGTCCGATCTCGGCATCACGCTCGCAGGTCACCTTCGCTACGATCCCGGGCCGCGATGGCGCGACGTCCCGCCGGGAGACCTCTACCGGCTCGGAATGGGCTTTGCGCAGGAGATCGAGCCGCTTCGGGCGCAGATCCTCGCGTCCTGTCCACCCGCCGCCGACGGCGTGCTGATTGCCGGCACCGGCTTTCGCTGCGTCGGCATCATCGACGCACTGGAGCAAGAACTGCAGCGGCCCGTCGTCTCGGCCAACCAGGCGAGCCTGTGGCATTGCCTGCGCTCAGCCGGCGTCGCCACCAAGATCGCCGGCTATGGCCGCTTGCTGCGCGACTAAGTCAGGACCCCGGCACGACGCCGGCCGGCAGCGCCGCGACGTGCGCCGCGATCTCGCCGGGCCTGGTGAGCCAGATTTCGTCGCGATGCTTGAGGATGTGCTGCATGGCGCGCCTGAGTTGCCGCAAGCGGAAGGGCTGGCCGAGAATGAAGGTATGCAGCACGAACGGGCAGACCAGCGCTTGTCCTCTCCGCGATTGCTCCAGCATCTCATCGAACTGATCGATCCAAGTCGTCGAGAGTTCCTCGGCGGTATGGAGGCGCATCACCATCATCGGTGAATCGTTGGTTTCGACCGGATATGGCATGTTGAGGATCCGGCCCTTCCTCGTGCGCATCCAGATCGGCTGATCGTCCAGCGGCCAGTCGCACTGATAGAGATATCCAGCCTCCTGCAGCAGATCGAGCGTCTGGCGGCTCTGCGACAGCCACGGGCTCATCCAGCCCACGGGCGACGCGCCGGTAAATTTGCGGATCGTCTCCGTTGTCTCCGCGATGAGGCGCGCTTCGTCCTCCTCCCACAGATCGCCCTGGCGCTCGGCATTGCTTCGCCCGTGAGCCACGAACTCGTCACCACGCTGCATCATGCGCTCGCCGATCTGCGGGTGATGGTCGAGGATCATCGAGTTGAGATTGTGCGCGAGCGGGCAGGCGAGTTCGTCGAAGAGGTCGAACATCCGCCAAATGCCGACGCGGTTGCCGTAATCGCGCCAGGCGTAGTTGCGCTGCGATTGCGCTGCGGGACCGCCGGTCGAATCGGAACCGAGGCCAGCGCCGAAGGCAAAGAATTCGATGTTGTTGCAGAAGTAGACAGCGAGCCGCTTGCCGCCGGGCCACGTGTAATCCTCGCGGCGGTTGATCGGCACGTAGTCGTAACGGTTATGGGTCGGTAGTTTCATGGCGCACCTCCCGGCGGTCGTTGCCGTTGGCGCGCACTGTAGCATTCGAGCGATTGCGAGCGACAACCGTCGCGCACCTACGCAAGCGAAGTCCGAATCCCCATCACAATATTGATTTTATTAGGATTTGTTCGCAGCGGCACGGCGGTGCCCCCACAGCCCATTATCTCCCGATCCACCGTCGATGTCGAAATGGGATACGGCCATGCCTTAGAAAAAGCCACGCGGCAAACACCGCCAGATCAGCTATCAAAGTGCCGTCCTCAGCGTCAGCGCCCTGCTGCGTAACAAACAAAATGGGAGATGAAACAATGCGACCGAACAAGATCAAGCAGATGTGGCGCGACGGTAAATGCGTGACGCTGGGTTGGCTCTCCGTATCCCATGGATTCACGGCCGAGGTCATGGCACGTCAGGGCTTCGATGCCCTCTGCGTCGACCTCCAACACGGCACATCGGAGATGAACAGCGTCCTGCCCATGCTGCAGGCGGTGTCGCAAACCGACACGACGCCGATCGTGCGCGTCGCCTGGAACGAGCCGGCGGCAATCATGCGAGCGCTGGATCTCGGCGCCTATGGCATCATCGTGCCGCTGGTCAACACCGCCGCCGAGGCCGCGATGGCCGTCGCCGCGTGTCGCTATCCGCCAGTCGGCATGCGCTCATCTGGACCTGTGCGCGCCATCCAGTACGGCGGCGCCGACTATCAGTCGAAGGCGAATGACGAGATCATTGTCATGGCCATGATCGAGACCAAGGAAGGTCTCGAGAACCTCGACGCGATCTGTGCCACGCCCGGTCTCGATGCTGTCTACATCGGTCCGGCAGACCTCTCGTTTGCCCTTGGCCTTGCGCCGCGCGGCGACAACCCCGACCCGCTCCATCTCGCCACCTGCGACAAGATCCTGAAGGCCGCCCACAAAGCCGGCATCAAAGCTGCCATGCATTGCGCCAGCGCGTCGTTTGCAGCAGGAGCCGTCAAGCGTGGGTTCGACATGGTGATGCTGACGTCCGACCTCTCGTGCATGATTGCCGGCGCCCGCCAGCAGCTCGACGAGCTGAAAGCCAAGACCAGCTAACACCCCTCAGAAATTCAGCACACGCGGTGCACGTCACGCCGCGTGTGCTGATAATCCCTTCCAGGTTGCATCCGGAACGATCGGCCGCCGCGCTCGTTCGACCGTTATGTCAACGGTTGCAAATGGAAGGAGACCCTTATGACCAAAACACATCTGTTACGCGCGGCGTCCTCGATTGCGTTGATCGCCGCGATGAGCACCGCAACCCTCGCTCAATCGAGCGGCCCTTCGTCCGGCGGCGGCGCTCAAGGGCCGGCCGGTGGCAGCACCACCCAGCAAGCGCCGACCCAGCGTGAGAAGGCCGGACCTGGCTCGGGCGACAGCACCGAGGTTCCGAAAGATCGCAGCGGTTCCGCCGAGAGACCGTCTGACCGACCAAAGGCCTCCGAGCGGGCTCAGGAGAAAGCCTCACCTAAGTCCGCCGTGCAGAGCGGCGACAAGGGTGATGACTCGCGCGGCAAGCGTGCCGCCGGCGATCGCACAAAGGATAAGGACGACAACGCGCGCGCTCCCGGCGATCGGTCCAAGGACGGCAAACAGCAGACGCGCGACGGTGATCGGGATCAGTCGCGAACGGTCGGCCAGAAGGACGGCAAGGACGATCGCGGCGACAGCATGCGGCGTGAGAAGGCCGCTGACTCCAAGCGCGGCGATGGTGGCGAGCGCGTTCAGATCTCTCAGCAGCAGCGCACGACGGTCCGCGAGCGCCTATCGAAGCACGGCCAGCGCAACCGCGTGAACAATGTGAACTTCGACATTCGGGTGGGCGTCAACGTCCCGCGCAACGTGTCGCTTCACGTTTTGCCGCCCGACGTGGTGGAGATCGTGCCGCAGTATCGAAACTACCGCTACGTCTACGTCGGCGATCAATACCTGATCATCGATCCGAATGACTACGTCATCGTCGCGGTCATCGGTGGAGATAGCCGCTCGGCTACTCGGCGCAGCGGCTCGTTCACGCTCGCGGCCGACGACCGCGTCTTCTTCCGACGCCACGTCGATCGCGGGCCGTCGCTCCGATTGGGTATTGGCGGCATCAGCATCGGCATGAATTTGCCCGATAGCGTCGAGCTGCGCCCCGTTCCGAGCGTCATCGTGGATCGGATGCCGGACCTCGAAGGCCACCGCTATTTCTTCTACGAGGACGAAATCGTCATCGTTGATCCGGACAGCCGCCAGGTTGTTTACGTCATCGAGGACTGAACCTGATCCCGCTCGAAAACACGGCGGCGCCAGAAATGGCGCCGCCGTTCCGTTTTAACACTCAGCCAAAGCTGCGCTTAAAGCCACCCGTCTTCTCGGCGAGATACTGCGCAAAATCGTAATTCGGCCGCTCGAGATGGCTCAGGTGACCGGCCCGCGCCGCACCCGCCGACGCTCCGCGATATACCCGCTCCGTGCAGCCGCGATCCTCGACGTTCACTTTGTCGAGCAGCGTTTTGAGCTGCGCGAAGCTCGCTTGTGCATCCGGCGAGTTGACGAAATCGGGCGACATGCCGCCGCCAAAGATCATGTGCACCTGGCCAACGCCATGCGGGTGCAGCGACAGATACCAGAAATAGCCCGGCGTGAGCGTCACGAGCATGCTCGGGTAAACCGCGAGCAGGAACGTCGTGCGACGGCGGTCACCCTTCATGCGCGTGTTGTCGGGATGCGCGAGCGCGATCTTCAGCGTGCCGTCCTTCAGGATCGTGTGGTAGTTGAACGTCGGCAGGCCGGGCGGACAATCCATCTCCTCGAGCTTGGAGAGGCCACCGATGGTGCCAGCGTGGCACATCGGCAAATGGTAGCTCTCCATGAAATTCTCGGCGAGGATCTTCCAGTTGGTGTCCCAGATGTGGGTCTCGCGGAAGGTCTCGGTGTAGTTCTCCATCCCGTAATCGTCGATGTAACCCTGAACTTCGGCGAGATGCTCCGCGACGGGCGGCAGCTCGGGATTGAGTGTGACCATGATCCAGCCGAGCCACTCCTCACAGCGCACGGCCGGCAGCCGATAGTGCTCGGCGCAGAACTCGCGATTGAGCTGCATGGCCGGCGCTGCCCTGAGGGTGCCGTCCAGGTTGTAGGTCCATGCGTGATAGGGACAGACGATCGCCCGCTTGTTTCCAGCCCCCTCGAGCAGCGTCGACATCCGGTGCAGGCACACGTTCGACATGGCGCGTAGCGTGCCGTCGTTGTCGCGGATAACGAAGATGGGATGGCCCGCGAGTTCATAGGTCACGTAGTCGCCAGGCCGCTTGAGCGCATCGGCTCGACCGACCGTGACCCACTCCTTGGCAAACACGTCGGCCAGCTCTCGCTCCAGGAATTCCGGGCTCGTATAGACGCTCGGCGGCATGGCGCGAGCGCGCTCGAATGGCTCGCTGACGTTGGCAATCAGCTCTCTGACGGCTGGCGTCACGGGCATCGTGCTCGCATCCCTGCTTCGGTCCTGGTGATAACGATCGTCGCGTCCCACGGTATCCGGTCGCCATAGCCCTCACAACGGCCGTCCGGCGCCCGTCCGCTTGGAAACGATGATCCATAGCTCTCCATGGCGTCTATCGAATTTCCGAGTATGATACATTTGTGACAAATGCCTCCGACCACCCGGGCGGTAAAGCGTGAGCCAGCAGGACCCCGTACCGCCCCCTCCCCGGATGGGTGCCCCCTTGAACTCGGCGCCCCCCGCAGGCACCGGCCGGCGCCGCCGGTGGTCATTCACCATTCCGACGCTCCGGGCCACCACCGTCAACGCTATCTGCGCTGTCGTCGCGCTCGCGCTGATCTCCTGGATCGCGTGGACCGAGGGGCCGCCGTCGACAGTCCTTCTCACGATCTTCGTCTGCGCCTCGATCGGCGCGCTTGTCGCGCTCGTCACGCGGCGCCTGCTGCTCGCCATGGTGCTGACGGTGGCGCAGGTGACTCTGGTGACGACGATCTCGTCGCTGAAGCACAAGTACATGAATATGGCGCTGCACGCCTACGACATCACCTACTACCTGATGTCGAGCGCCAACCTCAGTTTTCTCGCCGCCAACTATGGCCGCTCGGTCCTCGCTGCGATCCTGGTGCTGGCGCTGGCGGCGCTTGCATCGGCCGTCGTCTGGCGCATGGAGCCGGTGCGAGTGAGCCGCCCAATCGCTGCCACCATGTTTTTCATTTTTGCGTCGGGCGCGACAGCCGCCGGTCTCTCGGTCGGTGAGCGACGCCATATGCAGTTCGAGTACGACGGCATGTACGTGTCGTCGTTCTATCGGTCGTGGGCCGAGACGATCGAGACGCTGATGCGCGGCCAGCTCATGGAGGCGGCCGTCGCCTCGATGGCAATGCCGCCCTTGCTCCCCAAGGTCAGTTGCACGCCGGCCCAGGCTCCGCCGCACATCATCCTGATCCATCACGAATCCGCGGTTCAGCCCTCGCTATTTCCAAGTCTCAAGTATGATCCCCGGCTCGATGATTTCTTCCGCTCCGATAATGGGCAGGCATACCGACTGAGAGTCGAAACGTACGGTGGCGCTTCCGTGCTCACCGAATTTTCGGTGATGACGGGCCTGTCCAGTTATTCGTTCGGCGGCATGCGCCTTTTCGTGCAGCGCCTGATGACCGGCAAAATTACCGAGGCGCTGCCGAATATCCTGACGAAGTGCGGCTATCGCAACGTCATGTTCTATCCGATGCTACGCTCGTTCACGGGCGCCGAGCGGTTCTTCAAAAGCGTTGGCATCACAGATCTGCGCGATGCCAAGGATCAGGGCACGACGCGAGAGAACGAGCGCGATCGCTTCTACTACGACAACGCGCTCGGAGAGATCGCGCGTCACGTCGAGACATCGCGCGCGCCGCTCTTTACGTTCATCGAAACGATGGCCGGCCACTGGCCCTACGATGACCGTTATGAGCCGCATCTCGACGTGCCCGGCGGTGGACCTGGGACGCATCCCGAGATGAACGAGGTGCTGCGTCGACTATGGCTCTCAAAAATTGACTACGAGCATCTCGCCAGCGAGTTGGAGCGCCGCTTCCCCGCCGAGCGTTTTCTGATCGTTCGCTACGGCGACCATCATCCGATGGCAACGCGCGTCCTGCTCGGCTATGGCGACGGGACCGAAGCCGAGGACGTACTCGTTGGTCGCGGCTCGATCGGGTTCCAGACCTTCTTTGCCATCAACGGTGTTCGATTCAAACCGAAGGTGTCGAGCCCTGACATTCTCGATGTGCCGTACCTCAGTACGGTTCTGATGGAGAGCGCAGGGCTTCCGCTGTCTGATGCGCACGCGGGTCGAAAGCGGCTCAAGGAGCTTTGCGGCGGACTGTGGTTCGACTGCCCCAAGCGCGACCACATTTTGAGCTTCCACCGGCAGCTTCTCAACGACGGGATCGTCGTCGCGCGCTGAAGCTCATCCCCGGAGCGTACGTTCGGCGCAGCCAATCCGGCGCCGAGGCTCGCGGAGTCCAGCACCCGGGCATCGCACAGCGCACACGCGGCCGAATGGCGTCCGAGACCATCCGTCCTTCTTTTCGTCGCGATTGCGTGGCGACACTGTTCGACGTCACGAAGTTCAGGCGTCCCGCACGCGCCACATTCGGAGGCATTCCCTTGCCAAAAGCCGAAGCGCGGTTGTGCGCGATTGCGACTGCAGTACCTGAGCACATAGCAACCCAGACAGAGATTGCGGAACGCACGCGGCGCGTGTTCGGCCTGCGCATGCCCGAGTTCGAACGCATCGCACCTGTGTTCGAGAATGCCGGCATTGCACAGCGCCATGCGGTACGGCCGGGCGACTGGTACGAGCAGGAACAATCGTGGTCGGAGCGCACGCAGGTCTATCTGACCGAGGGCACTCGACTGTTTGTGAGCGCTGCGCGCGACGCACTGAAGCGGGCCGGACTTTCGGGCGCGGATGTCGATTGCGTGGTGACGGTCTCATCGACCGGGATTGCAACGCCGAGTCTCGAGTGCCGCGCGGCAGCGGAATTGAATTTCCGGGCCGATGTCTTGCGCGTTCCAGTGTTCGGATTGGGCTGTGCCGGCGGCGTTACAGGGCTCTCCATCGCCGCGCGATTGGCCGAGGCACGACCTGGCAGCACCGTACTCCTGGTCGCCGTCGAATTGTGTTCGCTGGCCATTCGGCTCGACAAGCTGACCAAGGCCAACATCGTGGCGCTGGCGTTGTTCGGTGACGGCGCCGCGGCGGCCGTCATTCGCACCAACGCGCACGGGCACGCCCGTATCGCGACGGCCGATGAACATACCTGGCCCGATACGCTCGACATCATGGGCTGGGACATCGATCAGCAGGGCTTTGGCGTCATCTTCGATCGCTCGATACCAGAGTTCGCGCTGGAGCACTTGCGTCCCGCTGTCGACGGCATACTTCAGCGCCAAGGGCTGTCGCGCAGCAGCGTCGACCGCTTCGTCTGTCACCCCGGCGGCGCCAAGATCGTCGAGGCCATCGAAACCGGTCTTTCATTGAAAGTCGGCGGCCTCGACCACGAGCGCGCGGTGCTCGCGCGCTACGGCAACATGTCGGCGCCCACCGCGCTCTTCGTGCTCGAGCGCGCCATCGCCGAAGGCCTGCCGCAGCAGTCGTTGCTGATGGCGTTCGGGCCAGGCTTCACTTTGAGCACTGTAACGCTCACGCGAGCTGCCGCATGATCCCCGATTGGCTCCACCTTGATCCTCTCGCCGTTGTTGTGCTCACACTCGTCACAGTGCAACGCCTGGCCGAGTTGGTCTATTCGCGCTTCAATGAGGCGAGACTCAAACTCAGCGGCGGCGTCGAGCACGGCGCTTCGCACTATCCGGCCATCGTCGCACTACATGCGTCATGGCTGATCGGGCTCTGGATCACCGCGATCGGCACGCAACCGAGCCACGGATGGCTCGCGATTTTTCTGGCGCTGCAGATGTTGAGGATTTGGGTTCTGGGCACGCTTGGATCGCGCTGGACAACGCGGATCATCGTACTCCCAGGCAAACCACCGATCCGTAGCGGACCGTACCGCGCCCTGTCGCATCCAAACTATGCCGTGGTCGCGGCCGAGATTTTTGTCCTCCCCATGGCGTTCGGGCTCATCACGTATGCCGTGATCTTTTCCCTATTGAACGCCGCTGTGCTCGCGCTCCGCATCCGCTCCGAGAACGCCGCACTTTCGCCGACCCACTGATCGGTCATGGAGCGATCTCATCGAGCCCTACTCGATGGGATTTTTGGTATCCATCATCGGCGTTGTCGCGCCCTCGACATGATACTTGTGGCACGTCAGGCAATCCTGGCGCGCCATGCTGCTCGTGTGGCACGTCTGGCAGAGATCCTTCTTGACCGCACCGAAGTTCGACACGAACGACTGCGGATTGCCCTTCTCGTAGGTCTTGAGATAAGGGCGACCTTTCTCGAGGCTATGGCACGTCAGGCAGCCGCGATTGTCCATGACGCTTAAATGCGGCTCGTGGACGAACTGCGTGAAGCGTCCCTGCTTGCTCTCGACCGACGCTGGAGTGAAATTGACGACACGACCCTTGCCGCCCAAGTCATCGACGCTGTGACATTTCGTGCAAGATCCCTGCGCTTCCTTGCTCGCGAGCGCATCGAACACTGCGGCGGCCGGGCTCTTGGTACCCTTTGGCGCCTTCGGACCGCTCAGCGAGAGCCAGGAGTAGATAAGTTTGTCCTTGTGGCCGGTGGGCCGGTAGAAGATCGCGTAATCCTGCCGATACCAGCCGCCATACTCGGCCCAATTCTCCGGATCGACATCGCTTTTGATGCTGATGACCGGAGCAGCAAGCGTCTGCGGCTTGGCCGCTGTGTCGGCTCTTGTGGGTGCCGCTGCTGGAGGCGCGGTTGGCTGACCGTGATCCGGTGCCGCGTCCGCGGATCTGGGAGCGGCCTCCTTGGCTGTGTCCTTCGCACCTGACTTGGTCGCGCGGAGCTCTTCTGGGGTCGGGAACAGCAGATCGTCGGTCTGGTCGGCCGCCTTGGTCCGAGGCGGTGCATCGGCGGCAGCCGTTTCCTTTGACGGCTTGGCACTCGCGGGTTCGGCCTTTCGAGCCGCGCTGTCCGGCGGATCGGTGGCAGCCTTACCGGAACTCTCCACCTCTGTTCGCGGCTCGGCTGCTTCGCGGCGACCCGATCCCGTGATGCTGGCCGTTCCGCTATCGACAGCCACTCTCGATTCCTTGATCGTCGTCGTCCAGCCACCCTGCTCCGGCGCACGCGCCTCCATGCGACCGGCCATCTCTGCTCCAAGATTCGGCAACCATTGCTGATGCGCGCCAATCACCACATCCGACGGCAGGCTCGCCGTCAGATCGGCGATCAGCGACGCACTCAGCCTTCCCATGCCGTCGATCGTCAGGTCGGCAAGCACGTCGGATGCCTTGCCCTTGATCAGCGCGTAAAAGAGCCCTTTGATTTCCCAGACGAGCGCCGCAACTGCCTTGATCTGGGCATCGTTGGCGCGACTTAGATCCTGGAGATTGAGGCGATCGACGGCCTTGATCACGGCGCGGCCGCGCTCGCTCCGGCCGATCATGACCTTCATGAAGGGTGTGAGTTCGGCCTCGGACGCCGACGGCCATTCGCCGATCGTGGCCTTCTTCTTTTTCAGCGTCGCGAGGTCGAGACCGGGTAGCGCGAGGAACGCAACCCCCTTCGGACCGCTGACCCGATCCTTACCGGTGATCTGGTCGAGATGGCACGAGGTGCACGTCTGCTCGAACGACGCCACCCCCATGACGCGCCTGTCCTTGCCGCTGTTGTGACAGGTCGCGCATGTCTCGGGAATGCGCCGCGCCGGATCCTTCTTCGCCACTTCGGGGAAATGCTTACCGAAATGACCCTCGTGGTCGTAGACGAGACGGGTACGTTGGCGGAACGGGTAGTTCTCGAATTTCGGATGATCCCCGTCGAAGCTGTCGAACTTCACCACATGGCACGATTGGCATTGCTCGTTGGAGATCGTGCTGAGCTTGAACTTGGCTCCCTGATGCTCCTGGTGACACGTCGAACAATAGAGACCGCGCATTGCCACATCGTGTGTCGGAAACGCCGCGCGCTGCGCACGTGCTGCGTGCGGCGCAGGCGTTACTGCTGCGATCTTTGCCAATCGATCGGTACTTCGCTTCAGCACATCGGGTGAGGCGCTGTGCGCATTGAAAGCCGTATCCGGCATCTTATGACAGCCGAGGCATGCAGTGCTGTCGGCGTGACGGTCGCCCGCGATGAGACCGTGCAGCCAGCTCAATTTTCCGCTGCCGCTGTTGGTGTGGCAGGTGCTGCAATTTTCGATCGAGCCGTGCGCGCTGGCCAGCGGTCCCGGCATCAGGAACTGCATGTTGTTGGAAAGGATAAACGCGACGGCGATGCCGACAACGGTCAAGAGCGCGAGCCGCGTCGCAATGCGATCGCGCCGAGAACTCGGCGGCGCCGGATTCCCGTCCTTTGGCTGCCGCGCCAATCTTGTCCATCCCGGCCGCCGCATCACCACCACGCCGCCGACGAAAACGCATAGACGACGAGGACGTGAAGTGCCGTCAGTACAATCAGGACATAGGTCGCGGGCACGTGCACAAACAGCCACGCCCTGGAGAGACCGAGAAAAACGCGTGCAAAATCGAGCCGATCTTTCTCGGCCACCAGATCCTTGATCGCCGCGAGCTTCGCCTGACCGAACGTGTCGACATAAGGTGTCAGGCTGTCAATCTCATCGGTCAGCCGCTTGAGTGGGCGCCGCGAACCGATCAAATGCGCCGAGTAATTGCGCGGTCCCTGAAAAAATGAATGCACGTGGGTGGAGTAGAGATCGGCGATCCACGCATCATGGGGCGTTGCCGGCAATGCAAACTCCGCCGCGTTTGGATCTGGCGTGGCGACGACGTCGTGGACCTCTTTCGCCAGCTCGCCTCGACGCGTCGGGATGCGGTCATAGGTAACGCCGTCGTCGATCCGGCGTGCGGTCTCCAGTGACCAAGTGAGGTAGGTGCCGATGATGCCGCTGAGCGCCACCAGTACAAAGCCCGACCACAGCGCCCATTCGAAAGCCGTGTCCGGCAGCGAGAAATCTGAATGCGATATGAATGCCGCGATCAACAGATAGCCGAGGAAAATATGGCCTTTCCTCCAGCGCATGTCGGACTGGGGCGATAGGCGCGCCTTCTTTCTGGCAACGTGAAAATAGACCTGCGCCGCCATGCCACCCGCCAGCAGCCAACCATCGAGATACCGCGGATCGCGCAGCGCGTTGCCATAGATCCAGACGAGCCAGAACAGGCCGCCCGAGATGGCTGCGATCAGCAGTACCTGGATCGATCGTCCACCAACCGATCCGCTGGACGCACGGCGCACCGCCGATCTCATGGTGCCCCCTTAAAGTCGGTCATCGCGCAGGTCGCATCCTCCAAAAACGCCAATCCTGTTGTTGGGCGGTCGCGATCAATCGACCACCCCCGCTTTCCGTGCGGTGCCCTTGAACTTGTCCGGTGTGGGAATGAGGCTATCGAGGCCGGCCATTGTGCTGCCGTCGTACTTCGCGGTGATGCTCGTAAGCAGCTTCGCGACGCCATCGGCCGCAGCCGTCAGAAGGCGGTCGTTATTGAGCTTCAGGCCTGCCGAATGACCGAACTCGACCATTTTCGCGACCTCCGGCACGTTCGGCAGCGCCTTCGCGACAACCGCGAGCTGCTTGCGCACGCGGTCCGCACGCTTGGCCATCTCGAACGCATAAGTTCGTCTCACCGTCGCCTTGCCGACCGCGCGCAGCGCCGCCTCGAGTTCGACGCCAAGGCCGATGAGGTAGAGCATCCGCTTTCTCGCGGCGGTGGGTGGCGTATTCTCCTTGCCCTTTGAGTGCCAGGTGTTGTGCCGGACCTCGCCAAGTGACCACGACACCAGCTCGAACGCGCTGCCGGCGGCATGGCCACCTCTGTTCACGAGTTCCTCTTGTGGCACGACGTGACAGCCGTAGCAGTTCTTCGCCAACTGATAGAGGGATGCCGGCCGAATCATTCCCTTGGACTCCGCGAGCTTCCAGCGCGCTTCTGCCTCGGGCTTGGTCTCGGTCTTCTCGGTCTTGCCGCTGAACCCACTGTGAACTTTGATCCAATTCTCGCCAGCGCTGTGGCAAGACTCGCAGGAGATGCCGGCCACGGGCTCTTTTTTGTTTTCCTTCTGCTGCACCGTGTAGTGGCAGCCCAGGCACAAGCTCTCGGAGCGAATGCGCGTAATACCCATGCGCTCAGCGATCTCATTCGCTTCCTTGCGGCGCGGAAGCTCGCGGAACGTCTTGAAATGATGCGTGCCCTTCCACGCTTCGGCCTCCTGCTTATGGCATTCAGCGCAAGCGTTCGGGCCAACGATCTTGGCCACGTCGGAGGCAATCGTCGCGCTCGCGGCCCAGCCGAATATCGTCAACAGTCCAAATACACCGAGCGCGCACAACCATATCGACGCGTTCGCTCTTGATTGAGCGCGCGCACATCTCACGATCGACCAAAAGATACGCGCGTCAGGAACGATAATGGCTTCTCACCCTTGCTTCGGCCATTCCGAAGGGCGGCGCCGGACGCTCCGGCCCGGCTCGGAGGCCGTCAATCGCGAACGGCTTCAGGTAGCGACCGAGTGGTCGTGCGAGCCAACCCTTAGCGCGCCTCAGGACACTCTCTTGGTCGGCATCGATGCTCGGCAGGAACGGGTCGGCATAGCAAACGGCTCCGGCGTGCATAGCGATGGATTTGATGGCATCGACCATGCCTGGCGCGCCGCAGGCATAGAGCACATCGCTCGGTACTAGGCGCGGCAGATAGTCGGTCGGACGGCCGAGCTGCACGGCCTCGGTCAAGGACTGCGGTGTGCTGCACACGGGCACGATGACGACATTGGGAAAGCGCGCCAGCTTCACGAGCGCCGGGCCCATATAGAGCGACTCGATGCTGCGGCCACCGGCAATGATCATCATCCGGCGCTCGGGATTCTCGCGCAACGCCGCGACGGCGATCGACCAGATCGGCGCGAATCCAGTGCTGGTGGCGACGAGGAACAGGCGACTGTCGAGGTTGGGACGGAAGTGCGCTGAGCCATACGGACCAACGAGTGTCACCCGATGGCCCGGCCTGATCGTCCTGCCAAGTGCCGCGGTGACGCGCCCGCCCTTCATGCGTCGGACATGGAACCAAACCGAACTGTTGTTTGCCGTCTCCTGCAGGGGATGGGTGATGCTGAAAGGGCGGCTTGGATAGCCGTTGAATCGCACCTGCGCATATTGCCCTGCATGATGAGGTAGCGCGCGGTCGGTAGTGATGCCGACTTCGATCACGTCCGACGATAGGGGCCGCAATGAGTTCAACACGCCGCCGACCGTACGCGCGATCGACGGCGCCCTCTTCTCGATCACCACATCGCCAACGATCCGGCATTGACAAGCGTGAACGATACCAGGCTCGGCGCCTTCGCCGCCCCGAACGTTGCCCGACACCAGTCGCACGCAACAGGTCCCGCAGTGGCCGGCGCGACAGTCGTGGGGAAGATCGACACCGTTACTTAGGGCCGCGTCGAGCAGCAGATCACCGCGGCGCGCGCGAAAGCTGTTACCATCAATCGTTATCTGGTGACTCAACGCCATTATTCGATCCCGTAAGAACTCGCTTTATCATCGCGAATGCGCAGCCCACCACCACTGCGCTTCGCGCAGCAATAACACTTCACTCGCTATTAACGCGAAGCCGTTTCCCAGCGACCAGCGACAGCACTTTCGATCCCAATTTCACTCCGCGATTGGATATTCGAGCAACACGCTCGCATGGCGCAGGCCACATCGATCGGCCACAATGATGTATGCGCCCATCATGGTCAGAGCATGACGATTTAATGGTGACAGACGGCACGGAAATAGCGCCACGCCCGAAACAATTTAGGGTCGACGCCACGCGAGAGTGGCGCGCACGTCTCAAGACCTCGGAACAATTCACCTGCGCTACCGCAAGCTCTGAGATGCACAGATGATGCGTAAAAATAGGCCTTTCGCAATCTCCAACGCACCGACACGAAAGCAGAGTGCCGACGCGCAATACCCTTTATGCTCGCCAAATGATTATTTCAAAATGTTTCGTTACATTCTGCAATTGCATGTGACCCGTAATAATTCAATGAGCATTTGTTTTTGGTTCCGACATTCGATTGTCATTATTTCGCTTCGAGCGCGACCATTTCACGCCTCTTTTCTCTTATTAATCTTTCCAATGTTCTGCTCAGCAACCCGTGCGACGGTGGGACGTCGTTTTCGCAAAAGCGATCAAATGCGGGATTTGCCCTGATATCCGTGGGGGATGAGGGCGAAGAAATTTGGGGAATTAGAGTAATGCGTCACGCGATAAAGCACTTATCGCACGCTTCGATCGTTTCCATAGCGGTCGCGAGCGCCATTCTCAGCCATACAGCACTCCTACGCCACAATGCCGTCGCCGAGCCTCGCAACGGCGGGCAACCCCAAGCGGTACAAATTCCACCGAATTTGAAGCTCGCACAGGCGGCGCCGAAGGATCCGGTCGCCGCGCTCGAGGCCTTGATCAAGGATGACGAGGAGAGGCGCGCCAAGGACAAAGGCGCCGCCGAAAAAGGTACTACCTCGGCCAAGCCCAGTGGCGTCGGAGCGGCGCAGAAGCTGCCTCCGGTCGTGGGGTCGTACGGCAAGGGACAAATGTCGATCTTTGAAGCGGCCGCGAAAGCCCTCAAGGGCGAGAAGCCGCCGATCCCCGTTATCGACGATGAGACTCTCTCTCACTATCCAACTGCTGCCCAGTGCGGCGAGTGCCACAAGCAGATCTACGACGAATGGTCGTCTTCGAACCACGCCTACGCGTCGATCTCGCCGATGTTCCACGCGTTCGAGCAGAAATTCCAGGAGCTGACTCAGGGCACCGTCGGCACCTTCTGCGTGCGTTGCCACGCGCAGGTCGGCACCCAACTCGGCGAGAACCGCGAAACGCCGCTGTGGCAGCGGGCCGAAATCTCGCGTGAAGGCGTGACCTGCATCACCTGTCACCGGGTCAAGGAACAGTACGGCAAGGTCGACGGCCAGCGCCGCGTCGAACCGGGCAAGATTTTCGATCCCGTCTTCGGCACCGGAGAAAAAAGTGTCATCAAGGACATCATCGCGGAGAAGGAAACCTACTCCGTCAAGACCAGTAAGGATGGACGCGGCACGAGCATCCACAACGGCATGATGACGAACCCTCAGCTCTCGAAGTCGGAGTTCTGCGTCAGCTGCCATCAGGTCGCGGTCAACCTCGGCATCAAGCTCGAGATCGTATGGGATCAATATCGCGATAGTCCGGCGCGAAAGGCAGGCGTCACCTGCCAGGACTGCCACATGGGCAAAGTACCGGGGAAACCCGAGGGCTACGCGACCGCGCCGTCCGCCATCGTTGGCGGCAAGGAAATCAATCCGGGGCGCAAGCACACCAATCACCGCTTCATCGGCCCAGGCTATTCGATCGCGCACCCCGGTATCTTCCCGCACAATCCAAAAGCCAAGTCCTTCACGATGCAGGAATGGCTGCAGTTCGATTGGCGCGCCAGCTGGGGCACCGTTGCGTTCGAGGAAAAAGTCGCGGCCGGCAAGGTCAAAGTCGAGTTTCCCAAGCGTTGGGCCGACGCGCTTGATCGTGAGGATGCCCGCCAGATCATCGACGAAAACCTCGCCAAGCTCGACACGCGCGACGAAGTCCGGCGTCAGGTCATGGAGAACGGCGCGAAAGTCGACGGTCCCTTCGTCGAGGCGCCGCCGAGAGTCGGCCGCGATCTCGCCTTCGCTTACAAAATCAAGAACCTCAACACGGGGCACAACCTGCCATCTGGATCGCTCGGCGCGCAGCCGCAGATCTGGGTCAACGTCGCACTCATCGATCCCGACGGGCGGAACATCTGGGAATCCGGCTACATCGACAGCAACGGCGATATGGCGGACCTGCACAGTCTCGACGTCGCAGCCGGCCGCATCAAGATCGACCAGCAGCTCGTGAACTTCCAAACCAAGTTCTTGACCACCAATGTCAAGGGCACGGATCGCGAGATGTACTTGCCGGTCAATTTCGACATCGACCCGCTGCCGCATCTGCGTCCGCCGCAGATCCCGACCAGCGTTCTCAATCATCCGCCGCTGGTGCGCATGGAGAACCACTCGCTGCCGCCTTTGGGCGAGAGGCTCGCCAAGTACAGCGTGCCGGGCAATCTGATCACGAGGCCCGGCAAGTACCGCCTCGCGTTCCGCCTGCGCAGCCGCGCCGAGCCGATCTATTTCATGCGTTTCGTTGGTGCGACCAAGGAAATGGAGCGCCGCATGAACGAGCGGATGCTGAGCTTTAAGGCCTCAACATTCGAACTCGACGTGAAGTGATCGCGTCGAGACGCCGGACGTTTCCGGTCGGGGACTCGAGCGGAATCCGTCGCAACGGCTTTCGCCGCCGTGCCTCCGAAGGCCAGCACCGTGACACGGGATTTCCTATGATGTGCAATGGCGATCTTATTTGCCGCTTAAGGACATCAGGCGCGACACTCGCGCTTCTCACCGTCGGATATCTCGCAACGTCCGCCGCACCTGCGGCCGGCGAAGGCGTCAGCGAGGCCCGCAAAGCGGGAGGGCAAACTGAGGTGTTGTCCGTTCCCGCCACCACAGAGCAGAGCGGCGGCTGGCTCAGCAAACTGTGGCCGAGGCCATCGTATGTCGGAGCTGCCCCAAAAGACGTGCCGCTCAAAGATAAGAAATCCGACAGCGCCGCTGAACCGGCCGCGGCCAAAGGGGGAAGCACGCACAGCAAGGAAGACCTGTTCCGTCCCGATCCGCTCTACGAAGTGAAGTACGACTCCAAGGCGCAGGCCGACATCTACGGTGCCAAAACCGAAGTTGATCCGCCCCGCCCGTTGCTCGAACTCGGACGCCCGCAATACACCTCCGGCGCCTATGAGCCGAGCAGCACGATCCTCGGCGAGTTGAATCCACTGTTGCCGGGTCTCTCGATCTACGGCGACTGGCGCACGGCCGTTGCCTACAACAGCAACAAGGGCAGGGATATCGGGCAGATCGCGACCCGGCTGAATCTCGACGTCGACTTCAAATTCACCGGCACCGAGCGCATCCACGCCTTCTTCACACCGCTCCAGAAGAACAACAAATTCACCCGCTTCGAATTCGGCGGCGGCGACGGCGATGGCAAGCTCAACGGCGAATTCGATCTCAACCCGCAGACGCTGTTCTTCGAAGGTGACTTCGGTTCCCTCTTTTCCGGATTTACCGGCAAACAGGCCGGATTCGACCTTCCGTTCACGGTCGGCCTGTTCCCTCTGTTCCTGCAAAACGGGATCTGGGCGAACGACGCGATCCTCGGTGCCGCTGTGAGCGTTCCAGCAAAGAACTCCGCGAAGCTCGGCTTCGCAAACTTCGACACCACCTTCTTCGCCGCGTTCGACAACATCGACAACGTCGCTCTGCTGGGGCCGCACAAGCACAACGCCCATCTCTATGGCGCAACCACCTTCATCGACGCGCTCGGCGGCTATATCGAAGCCGGCTACGCACTTATTCAGGGCACCGATGGCCCAGTCGATGGCCAGGTCACGCATTTCGTCACCGGCGCCTACTCCCGACGCTTCGCGAACACACTTTCCAACTCGACGCGCGTGTTCGCGAACTTCGGCAACGGCCGCAACGACGACGGCTTTGCCATCATCTCGGAAAACAGTTTGGTGACACGCCTGCCCAGCACGCTGATCCCTTACGCCAACTTCTTCGTCGGCTTCGGTAGCCCACTGACGCTGGTCGACGGCAACGGCGCCGGCATTCTCAAGAACGTCGGTATCAACTTCGAGACAGATGCGTTGACCGGCTATCCGAAGCTCGACGACACCGCCTCCGGCGCCTACGGCGGTGCGATCGGTCTGCAGTATCTGTTCAACTTGGATCAGCAGCTTCTCTTCGAGGTGGCCACGGTGCAGCCCTTCACTGACGACGGCATCGGCACGCCGCGCCCGCAGTATGGTTTCGGCGTCCGCTATCAGATCCCGCTGACGAAGGCCTGGCTGTTCCGCGCCGATGCGACGTACCAAATACTCGACGGCGGCCCGGACAGCTTTGGTTTCCGCACCGAGGTTCGCCGCAAGTTTTGATCGATCGCGCAATGCCGCTGACGCCCACGACGCCGAACGATGCGAGGTGAAACCATGAGCGCTCTTACATTCTCATTCTCTCGACGGCGATCGGCGGATGCAAAATTCAACAATGAGCATCGTAGGCCCGTCGGGATCGGAGTGACGGCTGCCGCGGTCTTTCTCATCGTTGCCGGTTTCGGCTTGGCATCATCGTATTGGGGCAATGCGCCGGAGCCGACCGGTTCGTCGCGTTCCCCCGCACAAGACGACGCGCTTGCGCGGCTCAAGGAATACACCCGTACTATCGCCCCCGAACATCAGGCGCCCGCACCGACCACCGGCAAGATGCTGCCCGACGTGAGCACGATGATCGAAAAGCTGGCGGCTCGGCTCGAAGCCTCGCCCGACGACATCAGGGGTTGGCGGATGCTCGGCTGGTCGTATTTTCACACTGAGCACTATGCCCAGGCTGCTAGCGCCTACGCGAAAGCGATGACGCTTGACCCGAATTCCACTGCACTGAAACAAGCTTATGAAGAGGCAAAGGCCAAAGTCTCCGGCAAGGATCGTTCGGAGGCGGCGGTTCTCGCCGTCGCAAAAAGCCCCCCCGGTGACGAGAAGCATCGCGATGGAGCCGCCTCCAAGGATCTCGCTACGCACGACGCGGTGTCGCCCGACGAGACCAACGCGGCCATCAGAGCGATGGTGGATGGCCTCGCCGATCGGCTCGAGAGATCGCCGCGCGATATTGAGGGCTGGACACGCCTGATACGTTCGCGCGTCGTGCTTGGCGAGAGAGATGTCGCGGCGGCAGCGGTCCGGAAGGCTCTCGATGTCTTCAAGGACGACGTGGCAGCAACCACCAGCATCAAAGCTGCGGCTGACGAATTCGGATTGCGGCCTGAATGAGCGATCGATCGGTCGGCTGACTGCAGCGGCTATCGCACTGCCGCAAAATGCACGGTGCGACGTGGCGCGAACCGCAAACCCCGCGGATGACCGCTAACGAATTAACTGATTGAGCAAAGCCCTGCCGGCATTCTGTGATACAGATTAACGGATTGAAACTGATGGTTTCAGCGCGCTTAATTTGATTCCGCCGCACACAAACAACGGCCCATTCAATGAGCCGTAGCACCGCAATCGCTCCCCCAAGCGGGGGCCCCGCTCAGGTGGCAAACGACACCATCTTCCCAGCGAGCGCCGATCCGCGGATGCGATTTCGCGTCGCGTTTATCGTCCCTGGTCGACGTGGGAGCGCACAAAATTGTGTTGCCAGATCGCACGAGCCGGCCCCACTCTTAACGCCGGGCGCTACAGCGCCCGAGCAAAGTGAGGCTGAAGTGCAGGCTACTGCACATGACGCCCAGCATCCGTCGATGCCTGCTACATCAAAGGGAGACGTCCAAATGTCCTACTGGAAATTGGCCGCCGTGACCGCTGGCGCCATCGCCGTGTCGGCCGGAACGGCGGCGGCGCAACAGAATATTCGCATGGCGACCTCATGGCCGGGCGGTATTCACTTCGACACGTTCGCCAAGCGCTTCGCGACAGAATCGGAGACGCTGACCGGCAAGAAAGTCACCTTCCAAGTTTTCCCCGCCGGCACCATCGGCAGCCCATTGAAAATCACGGAGTCGGTACAGAAGAAAGTCGCGCAGGCTGGCCATACGTGGCCCGGCTATGACTGGGGCATCGACAAGACCGCAGCGCTGTTTGGCGGATACGTCGGCTCGCCGTCGATCGAAGCCCTCATTCATTGGGTCTACGAAGGCGGCGGGATTCAGATGTGGCGGCAGTGGCGCGACGAGAAATTCGGCGTCGTGGGCTTGCCCTGCGGCGCACACTCCGACGAAATTCATATGCATTCGCGGAAACCTATCAAGACGCTCGACGATCTGAAAGGCCTGAAAATCCGCACATCCGGCGCATGGGCCGAGGTCGCAACGACACTCGGCGCATCGACTGTGATCCTTCCCGGCGCCGAAGTGTACCCAGCCCTCGAGCGTGGTGTCGTCGACGCGATCGAATGGGCGACCCCTGGGATCAACCTGCCGCTCGGTTTCCACAAGGTCGCGAAATACGTGATCCTGCCGGGCGTCCATCAGCCCGGCGCAGTCCTCGAGTGCATCATCGACAAGACCCTGTGGTCCCAGTTCGATGCGACCACCCAGGCCCAGCTCGAAGCCGCCGCGAAGAAAGCGACACTCGACTCCTGGATGTCCAACAACATGTTGGATGTCGATGCCCTCGGCAAGCTGAAGGAGGCGGGCGCCGAGATCATCCGTGTTGACCAATCCTACATCGACGGTGTCGCCAAGGCGACGCAGGCCTGGGAGGACAAGTACGTCGCCGCGGAGGGTGGTTGGTTCCAGAAAGTCATCGAGAGCCAACGTGCCTTCGTGAAGAAGTGGGCGCCTGCATCGCAATACCGCAGCGAACTCCGCTGATCCGCGCTCGTTCGGCCCCGCCCGTGGCGGGGTCGGACGGCTCGGGCATGCCGATAGATCCTGACGCAATCCGAAGTGCGGAGTGACGGGCCATGAAGCAATTGGTTCGCTCGATCGATGCGCTGAGCAGATTTTGCGGCAAGCTCGCCGCATTGACCGTCGTCGTTCTGGCCGTACTCATGCTCTACGACGTAGTGCTGAGATACGCCTTCAACGCACCAACCACCTGGGGCAATGATCTCAACGCATTCCTCATGGGCGGCGCGTTCGTCATGTCGATCGCCTACGCGATGTCGACCGACAGCCATGTGCGCGTCGATCTCTTCTATACCGAACGAACCCGTCACTACCTGAACTATGTCGACTTGATCGGTCTCTCGCTGATCATCCTGCCGGTCGTCGCTTGGATCACGTGGGGACTGTTCGGTTACCTCCTCGAAGGCCTACGAACGGGCGAGCGAACCGGCTCCGGCGGCTGGAACCCCGTCGTGTGGCCCTTCCGCGTCGTGCTCGTTCTTGGCTTCGCAATTTTCACGATCCAGATCTTCGCCGAAATCGTGAAGCGCATTGCGGCGATCTCCGGCAGGCCGATCGATTCAAGCGAAACCGGTGATCACGGCGTCTGACCCGCCGCTACCCACCGCCCGTACTCCCGGCCGCGCATATCAATTGCTTCTCCCGCTGCCTCCGCCGCATCTCCTCTACCAATCCTCACGAGATCCACGCGCGCTATTGCCAGAAGGATTCCTCGATGTCGCCACTCTGGATGTTTCCTGCACTTCTGGTGGCCATACTGACAGGCTTCCCGGTAGCGCTGACGATGCTTTCGCTGGCGGTGGTCTTCGGGCTCAGCTCATTCGGCTTCGAGGGCCTGCTCTATCAGTGCATCCAGAAGCTCGAGGAAACGGCGACGGCTCAGGTGCTCGCGGCCGTGCCCTTGTTCATCTTCATGGGCGCGATGTTCGAGCAGACCGGGATCGCCGGACGGCTGTTCGACGTCATCCAGATGTGGATCCGGCGCTTACCCGGCGGCCTCGCGGTCGGCACTGTCGTCATGTGCGTGATTTTTGCGGCCACGAGCGGCGTTGTCGGCGCCACAGAGACGGTGGTCGGACTACTCGCGATCCCACCCATGCTGCGCTACGGCTACAACAAAGGGCTCATTTCTGGGACCATCTGCGCCGGTGGGTCCCTCGGGACCATCATCCCGCCGTCGGTGCTTGCCGTCGTCATCGGCCCCACTGCAAATGCCGACGTCGGCCGCATTCTGCTCGGAATGTTCATCCCCGGCCTGATGCTGGCAACGTCCTATATCATCTACATTGTCGCGCGGTGCACGATCCGACCTCAAGACGGCCCTCGCGTTCCGAAATCCGACGATGAGCCGCAACTCGCTCAGAAACTGGTGCTCACCGCTGTCGTGCTGGTACCGCCCTTGGCTGTCATCGTCGCGGTGCTCGGCTCGATGATGGCAGGTATTGCGACGCCGACCGAGGCCTCCGCGACCGGCGCCCTCGGCACCGTCCTTCTCGCGATCGCCTACGGCCGTTTCTCCTATGCGGTGATGCGCGACGCGGCGATGCGGACGGTTCGCATCACGGCGATGATTCTGACAATCGTCGCCTGTGGTCAGATGTTCGCCGCCGTCTTCGTCGGCTCCGGTGGTCTGCAGCTCATCCAGAGCTTCCTTCAGGAATTTGGTGTCGGCAAGTACGGGCTGCTGACACTCGTCCTGTTGATCGTCTTCGTCGCCGGATTCATGCTCGAACCTCTGGTCATCATCCTGATGGTCATTCCGATCACGGCGCCGTTGGTGGTCGCGGCCGGCTTCAACAAGGAATGGTTCTGTGTCCTGTTCCTGGTGATGCTGCAGACGGGTTATCTAACCCCGCCCATGGCGCCATCGATCTTCTATCTGCGCGGCATTGCTCCGCCCGAAATCACGCTCCGGCACATGTACACTGGGATCTGGCCATTCATCGGTCTGCAGCTCTGCGTCGTGGCGTTGATCGTGATCTTTCCTGACTTCGTCACTTGGTTGCCCGACGCGTTGTTGAAGGGAGTGCGATGACGCGGGGACGCAATGCGGGATCAGGATGCCCGGTCGGCGGCCACTGTATGTTGCCGATATCCTAGCCCTTCATCTTCGGGTCGAGCCAGTCACGCAGGCTATCGCCGAAAAGATTGAACGCGAACACGGCGAGCGTGATTGCAAGGCCGGGGAACAGGATCATCCAAGGCGCCGCCTTGTAGAAGTCGGCGGACGCGCCGGAGAGCATCAGACCCCACGCCGGCGTCGGCTCGGTAACGCCAAGGCCGAGGAACGAGAGGCTCGCCTCGAGCAGGATCGCCTGGGCGATGAACGCCGTCACCATGACGAGGTAGGGCGCGGCGATATTGGGCACGATATGGCGGAGCACGATGCGAGCGTGGCTATAGCCGGCGGCGCGGGCGGCGTCGATGTACGGCATCTGGGCAATCGACAGCGTCGAAGCTCGCGCAATGCGCGCCATCTTCGGCACCATCGGCAGCGCGATGGCAATGATCAGATTGACGTCGACTCCGAAGACCAACCGCTTGCCCAGCACCGCGACGACGACCATCGCAAGAATGATAATCGGAAAGGCCAGCATGATGTCGACGATGCGCTGGATGAGGTTGTCGATGCGCCCGCCGAAATAACCGGACGTCGCGCCAATCAGAGCACCCGCCGTGCAGCCGAGCAGTGCCGATATGATACCGACCGCCATGGCCGTCCGGGCGCCATAAACGAGCCGCGAGAAGACGTCGCGACCGTACTGATCCGTGCCCATGATGTGCTCGTGGTTCGGCCCCGTGAGCATGGCTGCGAAGTCGATCTCCTCGGGATGGAAAGGTGAAATCCAGAAGGCGCCGATCGCCATGCCGAAGTAGAGCAAGATTACGAGGAAGCCGACGAACCCGAGAGGCTGCTTGCGGATAAAGTGCAGCACCGGGTTGGGCCGTCGCGGGCGCGCCGGAGTCACTGCTGATGGCGTGAAAGTCACGTCGGCCATGGTTCTGGTTCCCTGCTCAGCTCAGGCGAATGCGCGGATCGAGCCATGCGTAGAGCAGGTCGATCACGAGATTGACGAGAATGAAGCTCACGGCGATCAACAGCACGAGGCCTTGGATCAGCGTGAAGTCGCCGCGCGTCGTCGCGTCGACGAACAGCTTGCCGATGCCATTGATGTTGAACACCTGCTCGGTGACGACAAGACCGCCGATGAGGAACGCGAACTCGAGGCCGATGACAGTAACGACCGGCAGCATGGCGTTACGAAGTGCATGGCGGCGCATCACGATGCGGCGGAACACGCCTTTGGCGCGCGCTGTACGTATATAGTCTTCGCGCATCACCTCGAGCAGAGCCGAGCGCATCATGCGCGTTGCCACCGCCGCATAGCGATAGCCGACGGAAAGCGCCGGCCAGAACAGCGCGGCGAGATTGGCCATCGGATTATCGAAGATCGAGACGTATCCAATTTTCGGCAGCCAATTGAAGACACCGAGCAGCACCAACACAATAATCATGCCGAGCCAGAAGCTCGGTATTGCTAACCCGGAGACGGCAATCACGCGAACGGTGTAGTCGATCCAGGTGTCTCGGTAGATCGCGGATATGGTCCCGAGTGGAATAGCGATGACCACCGCGATCAGCGTTGCCATGATGGCGATCTGCAGCGAGACGGGAAAGCGGAGCAAGATCTCATCGACCACCTTCTCGCCAGTCCACAGAGACTTGCCGAGATCGAGGTGCGCCAACCCCCACAGATATTCACCGAACTGATGGGCGATCGACTTGTCGAGACCGAGGCGTTTGCGCTCCGCGATGATCGCGTCCTCGCTGACAGCGATACCGTCGGCACGCATTTTCACAGTCACGACATCGCCGGGCATGACCCGGATCAAGAAGAATACCGCGACGGCGACGCCGATAAGCGTCGGGATGACGAGCAGCAGTCGTCTCAGGATATAGCCGATCATGGAGTCTGTTGCCCGCTTGGGTTTGAGGCGCCGCGTCCCCTCTCCCCATTGCAGACAATGGGGAGAGAGAGATGCGCGTTGCTACTCGTCGAGCCAGACGTCGGTCAGTTGCTGGCCGGTGAAGTGGCTGGGCGTCAGCTCCCAGCCCTTGACCTTCGCGTTATTGACGACGATGCGCTGATACCAGAGGAGGGGAATGTTGTAGGCCTGCGTCAGCACGTACTTCTCGAGTTCATTGACGATCTTCAGTCGAGCGGCTGGATCCACCGTGCCTGACTGAAGCGTGTACATGTCGTCGATCTTGGTATCGGTGTGCCGCGAGTAAGCGATGGCCGAAATCTTCTTGCTGAGTAGCGTATTGAACTGCGCGTTCGGATCATCCGTGAAGTCGGAGATGTTCTGAACGCAGACGTCGAAGTTGCCGGTCTCCATGCCGTCGTACCAAAGCTTGGTCTCGACCTGGACATGTTCCGATTCGACGCCGATCCGGCGCCACTGGTCCATGGCATAGATGCCGGCCGGCGTGAACGGCTGGGCGATCGTGCGGTTGAGCAGCTTGACCTTGAGGTTGGTTACGCCGGCTTCCTTCAGCAGCCGCTTCGCCTCCTCGCGCGCCTTGGCGATGTCGGGCTGGAAGCCTGGGATCTTCTTCAACTCCTCGACCGGGAGTCCGAACGGCGAACCGGGCCGGAACACGCCACTGACGTCCTTGATCAAGGAGACCTTGCCGAGGCTCGCCGAGCCGCCCCAGCGGTCGATCGCCATGGTCAGCGCCTGACGCACGCGGATGTCATCGAACGGCTTCTTCTCGGTGTTGAAGGACAGCAGAATGTTCGTCACCCATGGGCCTTCCATGACGGTGACCTTGTCCTTCATCGCAGCCACGAGCTGATCGCGCTCCTGTGGCGTGCGGCCACGGAACTCAGCATCGAACTGCCCGCCCTGAATGCCGGCGACTACAGCGGCCGAGCGCACGAAGAAAAGCTTGTAGCCGTCAAGATAGGGTTTGCCCTTGTCCCAATAGTCCTCGAACCGCGTCGCCGACCAATGCGACCCCTTGACGTACTCGACGAACTTGAACGCGCCCGTCCCCATTACCTGCTTCGAGGGATAGGTGGGATCCTTTGCCAGCAGCGCGGCGTTATAGACGCAGTTAAACGGTGACGCGAAGTGCAGGATCATCGACGCGTTGGGCTGCTTCAACTTGAAGACCACCGTATTCGCGTCGGGTGCCGTGATCTCCTTGATGTCCTGATGGACCGCTTTACGCGAAGAGACGACACCTTCCGGCGGGTTCACGATCCGCTCATAAGTCGCCTTGATGTCGGCCGACGAGAACGGCGATCCGTCGTGCCACTTGACGCCCTGCCGCATCTTGAAGGTGAAGGTCAGGCCGTCCGGCGATACTTCCCAGGACTCGGCGAGATCACCCACGATCTTGGTCTTGTCGTGCGGGCCGATGGCTTTGAGCAGCGTCGAGTACTGCGGCACCACCGGGTGGATCATCGCGAAGGTCGTTGTGCCGTGGCAATCGGTTGTCGGCGGCTCGGCGACGGAAGCGAACTGAAGGATGCCGCCTTTCTTCGGTGTTTGCGCGGCGGCAGGAGCGGCAATCACCGCTACCGCAGCCAGGGCTATGGCCAAACTAGTCGTGCGCTTCATTGTCGGTTTCCTCCGGGTTGGCGTTCGATTTTTCCGGGGTGCTGGTTGCTCCGCACCTCTTGGTATGAGTCGTCAGGCGTGAATGCAGGCGACGGTATGTCCTGTCTTGAGTTCGCGGGTCTCAGGAACGGCCTTCTTGCAGTCCTCAGTCGCTTTGGGGCAGCGGGGATGGAAGACGCATCCCGATGGTGGGTTCAGCGGACTGGGCAGTTCACCGGTGATGATGGTGCGCGGTCGCGTTCGCTCGATGACGGGATCGGGAACCGGGGCAGCGGCGAGCAGCGCCTGTGTATAGGGATGCCGCGGATCGGCGAACAGGTCGTCGGACGACGCAAGCTCGACAATGCGGCCGAGGTACATGACGGCGACGCGGTGCGAGATGTGGCGCACGACTGCGAGATCATGGGCGATGAACAGGTACGTCAGGCCGAGTTGGTGCTGGAGATGCTCGAGCAGGTTGATCACCTGACCCTGGATCGACACGTCGAGCGCCGATACGGCCTCGTCGCAGACGATCACGCGCGGCTCCACAGCGAGCGCCCGCGCGATGCCGACGCGCTGGCGCTGGCCGCCAGATAGCTCGTGGGGATAGCGCAGCGCCATGTAAGGGAACAGGCCGACGAGTTGCAGCAGCTCAGCGACCCGGCCGGGAATCTCTGCTTTCGGCCGGATCTCATGAACGTGCATCGGCTCGCCGATGATCTGGCCGACGGTCATGCGCGGATTGAGCGACGAGTACGGGTCCTGGAAGATGACCTGCATCCGCTTGCGGACGTCCGTCATCTGCGACCTCGACAATGGTGCGAGGTCCTTTCCTTCGAATACGATTTCGCCGCCTGTCGGATCGTCGAGGCGCAGCACGAGACGGCCAAGCGTCGATTTCCCACAACCGGACTCACCAACCAAGCCGAGCGTTTCGCCCGGCATGATCTGCAGCGAAACGTCGTTGACGGCTTTCACCAGCTTGGCCGGTCCGCGCAGAAAACCGCCGCCTATGGGAAAAAACTTCGACGTGTGGCGAATGTCGAGGATCGCTTCGCCATCGGCCCTCGCATCGGACGACGCCGCAGCATCGACGCCCTTAATCGTCGCCCGCTCGAGAGTGTCGATCTCACCGGCGCGGTGACAGGCGGCGAAATGTCCAGCCTCAGTCTCTACTGCCGGCGGTACGCGTTCGCACGCGTCGATCGCGTATCGGCAGCGCGGCCGGAAGCGGCATCCTTCAGGCGGGTCAAGTAGGTTCGGCGGCGCACCCTCGATCGTCGCGAGTTGCACAGAGCGTCCGCGATCGAGTCGCGGCACGGCCGCAAGCAAACCGCGCGCATACGGATGTTCGGGTCGCGCGAAGACCGCCTCGGCGGGCCCGGTCTCGATCAACCGCGCGGCATACATGACGTTCACGCGATCGGCGTAGCGCGCCACAATCCCGAGATTGTGCGTGATGATGACGACGGCGACGCCGAGACGGCGCGAGAGGTCCTTCATCAGCTCGAGAATCTGCGCCTGGATGGTCACGTCGAGCGCCGTCGTCGGCTCGTCGGCGATCAGCAGCTTGGGATTGCACGCGAGGCCGATGGCGATCATGACGCGCTGGCGCATGCCGCCCGAAAGCTGGTGCGGGAATTGCGCGAGACGGCTCTCCGGATCGGTGATGCCGACAAGCGTGAGGAGTTCGATGGCGCGCGCCCGCGCCGCCGCCTCGCTCATCTCGAGGTGCATCGTCAGCGGCTCCATGATCTGCAGCCCGATGGTCAGCACCGGGTTGAGCGAGGTCATGGGCTCTTGAAAAATCATGGAGATGTGGCGCCCACGGATCTGGCGCATCTCCTCCTCGTCGAGCCCCAGGAGTTCGCGGCCCTCGAAGCGGATGGAACCGTCGATAATGCGGGCTGAATTCGGCGGCAAAAGCTGCATGACGGCAAGCGCGGAAACTGATTTTCCCGACCCGGATTCACCGACGATTGCGACGATCTCGCCCTGCTTGACGGTGTAGCTCAGGCCTTCGACAGCCCGCACCGTGCCGTTTTCGGTGACAAAGTGAACGTGGAGATTGTCGATGGCCAGCACGGGCGGAGATAGCCCCGACTCGGGACTTACGACTTTTGCGTTGACGCTCGGCAAGGCGCCTGCGCGCTCGTCTGCCACTTCTGCAACGTTGTCCTGCAACGTCGTCCCCCGCGCTCGAGCTGGCGGCGCGTGCGCTCAGCCTGGATCAAGTCCGGACTTATTGTCGACGATCGCTTCCGGGTGTTCAAGGGTTCTCTCGACGCTGCGCATGCGGCAGTGCACCAAATCGCGACGTCGGATGATCCGGCTTTTATTATGCGGAACGAGTAAAACTTTGCCCAGCCGAATGCCGTCTAGTGTTTGCCGAGGATCGAGCCGATGACAATCGGACCGTCGCGCACTTCGACGTCGATATCCGCTTCTGCGCTGACGCGCAGCGCATGATCCTGCGGGAGTGCGTGAACGTGTCCGCTGATTTCGACATGCGCCAATCGGGCGGGTGCATAGACGACGTGTTGCCCTGGCTTGCAAGTCATGACCGCGCCATTTTCGCCCGTGCGCATGTCGATATCGAACAGCGCACGGTTGGCAATCAAGTTCACAACCTCCACAGGGCCTTGCTCCAACTGCGTATGCACTGGCAACCCACCGTCGTATCGCTGAGGATGCCAAGCGCGGCGAAGGTCGATCTCGCAATCCGACGCAACGAGCACGAGCCCCGAGCCACGGATCACCACCTGAAGCCGCTCGTAGCCCGTGTAGTCGGAGAATGGGCCCTCCTCGATGATAGCGGTACGCCCGAAATGCCAAGCGACGCCCATGTTTTCCCAGCTATCCGCGCCTGCCCGATCGATGACGACCAGTTCGCCGCGACCGTTCTTCCACGGAATGCGCCTATAGTTCGCCGGGGAAAGGAGCTCAATCCTGGGCATCACTGCTTCTCTTCCATCTTGCCCCAGTCAAGCCAACCTGCCGCGATGCGGGCGAACCGAAGCCGGGGATGCGTTCTGGATCACGGCAAGGCCGGGCACCTGCCAAACAAGTGCGTGATTGCTCGACGTCTTAAATGATGCGCACGACGCGCCGTGACCTGCAACGGCATACCGCGTTGTTCCTCGAGCGAAACACTATCCTGTTGGCTGGCTTTGACCGGCAAGGCGTTCGCGCAGGCGGGCGTTCTCGGCTTCGAGCGCTTCCAGGCGGTCGTGAAGTGGACGGATCGCGTGACCGATTTCCCCTTCGCTGAACCGTGGCGTGATGTGCTGCTGACAATTCCAGTCGAACGCTTCCAGGCGCAGGCGAAAGATGCGCTCGAGCTTTGCTCTGTACTCCGGCATGGCGACCGCAGCGGTGAGAGCAGGGTCTTCGTCAAGCGCGAGCACCTCGACGCGGGCGTAGATCTTGAGGCGGGCCCGGCGTGCGTAATCCATCAGAAAGAGGCACGCCCGATCATCGGCGGCAAGATTGCCCGTGCTGATGTACTGGCGGTTGCCGCGATAATCCGCGAAAGAGAGGGTGCGATCGTCGATCAGCTTCAGGAAGCCTCGTGGGCCACCCCGATGTTGGACGTAGGGCCATCCCGTCTCTGAGACCGTTGCGATGTAGAAGCTGTCGCGCTCGGCGATAAAGGCTGCTTCGTTCTCTCTGAAGCGGTCGAATGCGCGGTCACCCTTGAAATCCTGCCAAGCGCTGTCCGCGCCCATCGAGGCTTGCACGGCCCGCACGCTTGGCGTGATCGCGATATCCAGAAATCCATAAGGCATGGCTCGATCCTTCCGGCCGAAAGCCGACATCAGCTCTCTTGCCACTCAACTAGCCATTTTCACTGGTCAGGATAATCTGTTATGGATGCGAATAACAATTTCAATTTTTGGAATTATGATGGATCGCCTCGAAGCCATGGCTGTTTTGTTGCGGGTGGTCGATCGCGGAAGCTTTTCGGCCGCAAGTCGCGATCTCGCCATGCCGCTGGCCACGGTCAGCCGGAAGGTCAGTGAACTCGAACGTCACCTTGGAACGCGGCTGCTCGTTCGCTCGACGCGCCGGGTTGCATTGACGGACATCGGCGCGAATTATGTGCTTTCGGCGCGCCGCATCCTCGATGAGATCAACGAGACCGAACGCCTAGCGGCCGGGGAATTCCACACCCCTCGTGGAGAGTTGGTTCTCACCGCCCCGGTGCTGTTCGGTCGCCTGCACATCCTGCCGATCGTGGCGGAGTTCCTTGCCGCGTACCCGGAGATCAACATCCGGCTGATACTCTCCGACAGGAACCTCCATCTCATCGAAGATCATGTCGACATGGCCGTTCGCATCGGTCCGCTGCGAGATAGTACGATGGTTGCCTCACGCGTCGGATCCATGCGGACGGTAGTATGCGGGGCTCCAAAGCTGCTCGCAAAGCACGGTGAGCCGAAATCTCCGGAAGACCTCTCAAATTTGCCATGCGTGAGTTTCGAGCCGATATCTCCGCTGTCTGCCTGGTCGTTTAGAGCGAAGACCGAGAAGCGCACACTACACGTTCCGATCCATGCACGGTTGGTGGTTACGACCGCCGAGGCGGCCGTGTGCGCCGCGCTCCAGGGCATCGGACTGACACGCGTCCTCCACTATCAATGCGCCGCCCCGGCGCGCGAGGGCCAGCTCCGGATCATCCTGACAAAGTACGAAATCGATCCGCTTCCAGTGCACCTGCTTCATGCGGGAGGCGGCGCACTCCCCTCCAAAATGCGCGTTTTTCTAGACTTCGCGTCGGATCGTCTGAGGGCCGGTCTGAAATCTCTTGAGCGATCCGCTGATCACGGCTCGACAGGGCGACGATGATCGATGGCGCGGCACGCGCCGCCTGTCGTTACACAGCGACCAACGCTACTCAACATCGTCGATACGATGAAGCCTGGACAGAAACGCCTCGTGGGCACCGGTCCTGTCAGGTGATGGCAGTCGAGTCGGCCCTTCCGATCATCGCGCCACCGTTGTCCGTGCGGACGGTCCAGCCCGGCGGGACCACCGTCGTGCCGCCCTCTTCCTCAACGATCGCGGGGCCGCGAAAAGTGAAGCCCGCTGGTAGGGTGTCACGATGGAAGACGGAGGCATCATGCCATCCGCCGAACCAGACTTGCCGCCGCGCGTGTGTTGGATCGCGACGCGCCTCGGAGCTGAAATCCAGTCTCGGCTTATCCACCTCACCAATCGAGACGAGCCGGACGTTGACGATCTCCGCTTCATTGGACCGGTCGGCATAACCAAAGGTTTCTTCGTGGCGGGCGTCGAACGCCGCGCGTAGTGCAGGAAACCCCGGCGTCACTGGAGACCACGGGATACCAAGCGTGAATGATTGTCCGGCGTAGCGCATATCCAGAGTGAATTCGTGCCGGTGTCGCCCCGTCGGGATGCCGTCGCGGTCCAGCGACTGGGCCCCTTCAAGGCGAAGAGTGTCGGCCGCCGCCATGAGTTGCTCGGACGAGAGGTCGCCAAGCCGTCCACCCCAAGCCTTTACGAAGTCCTTGCGCAGATCAGCAAGCATCTGGCCGAGTGCCGAGAGGTGACCGGGATAGCGCGGGACGAGGACGCGTTCCATGCCGAGTTCTTCCGCAACCTGGAAGCCGTGCATCGGTCCGGCGCCGCCAAAGCAGACGAGCGCGAAGTCGCGGGGATCGAAACCTCGGTGCACGGATACCTCGCGCACCGCTCCCGCCATCTTGGCGACCGCTACTGCGAGAGCACCTTCGGCAACGGCGGTTAGATCATCGGTCGCAAGCGTTGCAGCGAGTGGCTTGAAGGCCCGCTCGGCTGCGGCCATGTCGAGACGCAATCCGCCCGCCAGCGGCCGATCGGAAGCCAGCCGCCCCAGAATGAGGTTGGCATCCGAGATCGTCGGTCTCTCGCCACCGCGCCCATAGCAAGCGGGTCCGGGCACGGCACCTGCGCTTTGAGGCCCGATCTGCAGCGTCCGATCGCGTCCGACCCAGATGATGGAGCCGCCGCCGGCACCGATCGTGTGAATGTCGAGCTGCGGCATGCGCAAGGGATAGGCATCGATCTGATTGTCGTGCGACATCCGCGGCTGGAGATCGTGCACCAGTGCAACGTCCGTGCTGGTGCCACCCATGTCGAATGTGATGATATCGCGGACGCCCGCGGCACCCGACACATGCACCGCGCCGTTGACGCCTCCAACAGGGCCAGAAAGAAAGGTTCCGGCACAGCGCCCCGCGGCTTCATCGAGCGTCATTGCGCCGCCGTTCGAGCCCATGATGTTGATCGGCGCAGTTACGCCACGCTCCCTTACAACCCCGGACAACTTGTCGAGATAGCCGACCATCACGGGCGTCAGGTAGGCATTGAGTACCGCCGTCGAGGTGCGCTCGAACTCGCCGCGCTCCGGAATGAGCGCCGCGGACTCGGTGACCGGGATGCTGCCGAGCAGCGATCGCAGCGCGCGCGCCACCCTCTGCTCGTTCTCTGGGTTGCGATAGCTGTTGACGAAAGCCACCGATATCGCCTCGACACCCTGCCCGCGCAGCACCGCGGCCAGCCGTTCGATGGCGGGTTCGGTCGGCGCGGTGAGCACCTGCCCCTCGGCATCGATGCGCTCTTCGATTTCGTGTCGCCGGTCACGGGACACCAGCGGAGCCGGCCGCTGCCAAGTCGTGTCGAACAGGCCACCGGTCAGACGGCGCCCCTTGCCGATCTCGAGTACGTCGCGGAAGCCGGCGGTGGTCACCAAGCCCGATTTCGCGCCCTTGCGCTCTAGCAGTGCGTTGGTCGCGATGGTCGTCCCGTGGACGAACGCGCGGATACTCGAGAGTTCGATCTCCAAGGCTTCGAGTGCACCGAGAACACCCTGCCACTGCGCTCCAGGAATGGACGGAACCTTGGCGGACAGAAGCCGCCCTTCGCCCTCATCGTAGGCCAGGAGATCGGTGAACGTGCCGCCGACATCGATTCCGATAACAAATCGCGGCTTACTCATTGCAGGGCCGATCCCAGTTTTCGAATTTCGACGGTGTCACCTGCTCGGGTCCCGAGCGCGGCATGGCCGATCGGTCCAAGGTCGAGTTGTAAAGCGCCATCGCCGGATTCGGCGCCATCAATAAAGCGCACCCACCCGCGCAGTGCTGCTGCACCGTGAGGATTGACCATTTCGATAAGGTCTCCGTGCGCAAGTCCAAGTCGCGCTGCTTGTACTTTTGACAAGCGGACCCAGCGGCGCGCCTCATCGAGGTCATCCTCCGCGGCCTCAACGAGGGAAACCTGATGGCGTGCAGCCACGACGCGGCTGCGCTCACTGTCCGTGGCGACAGTGTCGACGGCACCATCCGGCGTGAGAAGAACGCCATAGACCTCGCGCGCGCGCTCACGACTGAGGTAGCCGAGAAATACATCGTGCGCGACCCCGACGGGATCACGGCGAATGGGGTCACCGTGGCCTCCGCCACCCGAGGATTCGACCCGCACGATGTCTCCGATCTTCAGCTTGAAACCACCGACCTTGCCGGGCACAGGCGATGGCTCGATCGTCTCGCCGTTGCGGATGACGACGAAGCGGTTGGCGGCACCACTCCGGCCTCCCGCCACGCCGAACGGCGGAATAACAGCATGATCTGCGAGCACCGACAGGCTCGCACCGTCCACCAGCACGCGAATGTCACGTCGCATGCCGCAGCCGCCGCGGTACTCGCCGTCCCCTGATGAATCTTCCCGCAGACCGTACTGCTCAATCCGCACGGGACACTGCATCTCCGCGATCTCGGCCGCCTGCACGACGTTGAAGTCACCCTCGGGATAAGCCCGCACAACGTGGTTGCCGTTACCCTCCCTCGTCGCACCGGTACCGCCGGCCGGGTACTCGTAAAGGAGAAAGAGGCTGGACGATCCGCCGCCCCTGCTCGACCGCGGTCCCGAGATGTAAACGTGATTGGCGCCGCCCTTGAGGTCGCCGACGAGCTTTTCCGGCACCGCTTGGCCGAGAGCAGAGACCATCGCTGAAATCATCACGGCACGGCACTCGACCATCCCTCCGCACGGCGCCGGAAGCGTCGCGTTGAGAAAGCTGCCCGACGGATTGATGACCTCAATCGGGTTGAAGGAGCCATGGTTCATGGGGGTCTGCGGATCGAGATAGGACTTGGCGAGACTCGCGACCGCATTCAACGCCATCGCAGGACCGACGTTCGTGGGCCCACTCGTCTGCGGGCTGCTGCCCGTGAAGTCGGCAATCAGACGATCGCCCGCAACGGTAAGTTTCAAGCGCACCGCCAGGGGATCAGGCGTGTGGCCATTGCTGTCGAGATAGGCCTCGGCGCGGTAGGTGCCATCGGGGATCTGGCTGATCCGCTCGCGCATCAGCTTCTCGGACCTGGCGATCAACTCCTCGATCGCATCGAGGAAGCTATTTCCGCCGAACCGCTTGAAGAGACGCTCAATGTGTTGCGCCGCCTTTCGGGAGGCGCCGAGCATAGTGTTGAAATCACCGCGCCGCTCCTCGGTGATCCGCATGTTGTTGAACAACAGTTGGAGAAAGGGCTCGTTCATGCGTCCGCGCTCACAGATTCGCGTCGGCTCGATGCGCATACCTTCCTGATAGATGTCCGTCACACGGCCCGACAGCGATCCTGGCGTCATGCCCCCGACATCGCCCCAATGACAGCGTGTGGCAGCGAAAAGGGCGAGCCGACCCTCATGGAACACAGGATAGAGCATGAGCACATCATTGAGATGCGTGCCGCCCGTGTAAGGGTCGTTGTGGAGGAAGATGTCACCTTCATGGATGTCGCCAGCGAACCGCTTCGCCAGTTCCATGGTCGAATACGGAACTGCAAAGATGTGAATCGGATTGTCCGCCTCACCCTGCGCAACGAGGCGTCCGTCGGCGGTGGTCAGGGCACAGGAGAAATCGTGGCCCTCGTAGATAATCGATGAGTAGGAGCTGCGAATGACGTTGGCTCGCATCTCGTTCACGACCGCGATAAGCGACTCGCGGACGAGCTCAAGACGTCCGATCTCATTCATGAGGCTCCCCGCCGGATATGTCGTGTCGCATCGCGAAACCGTTGCGACCCGCCGCGTTCACTGAGTTTCCATCTCAAAAGACTGGAATATCGCGCAAGCGTGCCTGTTGGATTGGGAGTGGTCAACGAGTATCCGCCAGCCGCGGATCGGCTCAGCTATGGAGTCATGGGTTGCATACTGATCGCTACGATCAGTATCAGTGGCGCGCCAAATGGCCGTGCCGACTGACGACTGCCGATGACGGAACGTGAGCAATATATTTGCGGCTGCACCTTTTCCTGGCACACGCTGCCTGCACCTTGTGTACAACATCGCATCGACCAACAATGAGCGACGAGCGAGCAAGCATGATCCAGCGTGTTCTGGTGACCGGATCTGCCGGAAGAATCGGAAGAGCTGCGGTCGCTGCAATCGCCGCGCGCGGCCACACCGTCGTCGGAATTGACATCGTTCCCTCGCCCGGTCTGGCACCAGAGCAAGTGTTCGCAGCGTCGGTTCTGGAGAGGGACAAACTTTCCGCGGCAATTGCAGGCGCCGAGTGCCTCATCCATCTCGGCGCAACACCGGACGATGCTTTCTATCCACGCCCGGCGTCACCCGGAGACATCGACAACTTCGAAGACGAACTCGTCCCAAACAACATTGTCGGCACCTATCGGGTGATGGAGGCCGCGCGCAAAGCTGGCGTGAAGAAGGTCGTGCTTGCCAGCAGCGGGCAGGTGATCGTCGGCCATCGTAAAGCCGGCAATATCCCGGTCCAAGCAGGAGCGCCGTACGCCCCCCGCTATCTCTACGCCTGCACAAAGGTGTTCTTGGAACAGCTCGGCCAAGTCTATGCGGCTCATCACGGCATGAAGGTGCTTGCAGTGAGGCTCGGCTGGTGCCCGCGCAATCCAGGCCAGGTGGCAGAGCTGACCGCCAACCCCGAGGATCAGGACGTGTACTTGAGTCCCGACGATGCCGGCCGCTTCTTCGCTTGCGCCGTCGACGCGGCACTCGATCGCCTGCCGCCATTCGCGCCGGTCTATGTTACGAGTCGGCCGCTCGCCCGTGAGCGGTACGATCTGGGGCCGGCGCGGGACCTCGTCGACTACGAACCTCGAGACTCCTGGCCCAAAGACGCGAGCGCGTTCTAATCCTGATGTGGTCGACGCAATAGCATTTCATGGGAGGCGAGATGGATCGGCAGCCGTTGTCGGGACAGTCTCCGGATAACGCCCGTGTCCGCCCATTTACCGACCACTACGAATATCCTGCACCGCCTGCTCAAGCGCCTGCAGGAATCGTGAGCGATCGCCTTTGGCGAAAGCCGGCGGACCGCCCCGAATGTCGCCGGTTTCGCGCAGGTGGGCCTTCAAGTCGCGGATCGCCCGTGCCATGCCAATATTGTCAGGAGTGAACGGCCGACCGGTCGACGTCAGCGCCCGCGCGCCTTTCTTCAGACATCTGTCGGCGAGGGGGATATCTTGCGTGACGCAAATATCAGTCGCCGCAATTTCTTCGGCAATCCAATCGTCGGCCGCGTCCGGCCCCTCGGCGACAATGCGACGCTCGACCAGGTGACTGGCCGGCAGCCGCATCCAAGCGTTCGAAACGAAGATGGTGGCGAGGCCGTGCCTCTCGGCTACGCGCACGATCTCATCTTTGACCGGGCACGCATCGGCATCGACGAGGATGCGGATGATCGGCGACGCGCTCAGCATTGGCAGGCTTTCAGTTATGCGCCGTTCGACGGCCCAGCGGGCAAAGATGGCATCGTACAGGTCGTGTCCACCGGCAGACTAGGTTACCGCTGGCGTTGGGTCTACGGCCGGCGCTTCTGTGATCCAAACGGCGCCCGCAGGCGTTGTACCGATACGTCGGTCGGAGGATGCATCGCTCGGCAGAGCAGGCGGCAATCGTGACCGAACACCGCCTAGCTGGAGATGGCGCTCGCTTCGTCGGTCCACACTTGAAATCCGCGGAGATCGCCGGGCCCGAAGATGTGCGTCAGCGGCACGTCGGCCGCGTCGCGACCGTAGGCGATGAGGATGCGCCCTATGCGTGGGGTGTTGTTGCGCGGATCGAAGGTGTGCCAGCGGCCGCCAAGATACACCTGCATCCAGGCAGCAAAATCCATCGGAGCATAGGGCGGCGGCAAGCCGATATCGCTGACATAGCCCGTGCAGTAGCGCGCAGGGATGTTCAGGCATCGACAGAAGGTGATGGCCAAGTGGGCGAAGTCTCGACAGACCCCCTGCGGGGCCCTGTAGGCCTCGTAGGCTGTTCGTGTCGCGCGAGAGTGTTCATATCCGAACGTGATGTGCGAGTGAACGAAATCGCAAATCGCCTGGACGCGGCGCCATCCGAGCGGCGTGGGTCCGAATAGTCGCCACGCCTCGTCGGACAAGCGGTCGGTTTCGCAGTAGCGGCTGCCCAGCAAAAACTGCAGCGTCTCGCCAGGCAGTTGTTCCACCCTGTGCTGCACGGCATCTAAGTCGACTGGATCCGGCGTTCCGGCATCACGGACGATAGCGTTCATTCCGAGCGTGAATGACCCCGGCGGGGCAACCAGGCGACTGCACCAGTTGCCAAAGCTGTCGCGATAGCTGCCGATCGGCACCGGCGGCTTTGTCGTCAGGTGGTCCGGCAGTTCCAAGTCGGAGGCTCGTGAGTAATGCACGTTGAGCATCGCGATCAGCGGCGTTGGCTGCGTGAATTGAAAGCCTAGCTCGCATCCGACGCGAATACGCATAATGTCTCCATCGTTTTGCGCGCGGTGCCGCCAAGACACAGGCGAGCGCTTATTGATCCAGTTGCGCATCCGAGCGCCGGTGCAACGCGATCGCACTGGCCCCTCGAAGATCGTGCTGAAGCGCCGTTGCCAGATCCGCCGGATCTATCTCGACGAACTCTCTGCGCATCGCCGAGGAGCCGACTGCCGGGAGCGTGATCGTTGTCGACACACGCCGAAAGGCGACGAAAGACAAGCCGTCGATTGCCAACTCAACGGTCTCGACCTGATACGTGCCCGGCGGTTGCGTTCCAACGATGTCCCTAAGCGTGAAGGGATGCCGGAAAGTCACCAAACTGTCGGTTGTTCTTTCGGCCACAGCGGTCTCCTGGCGATATCCCATAGCACTAAGATCAACGGCAAAATTTCGCGCGCATCGAGCTGAATGGATTTACCCCGCCATCGCCGCGAGCAATGCCGCGATCTTTATGGTGGCGAAATTAGAGAATGTGTCAGAGATCGCGTAGGGCAATACGATGCGGTCGCCATGCCGCATCCCGCCACATGTGTACACGACGTTCGGCACATACCCTGAGCGCTCAGTGGGATCGGGCCGAACCAGCGGCTCGCGCGACCGCGCCAGAACTTTTGTCGGATCGTTCTTGTCGAGCAACACTGCGCCGATCGAATACTTGCGCACCGGTCCAACGCCGTGCGTCAGAAGCAGCCAGCCCTCGTCCAACTCAATCGGCGATCCGCAATTGCCGATCTGGACAAACTCCCACGGAAAAGCGGGTTTCAGAAATTGCTGCCCGCCGTCCCAGGTGTAGAGGTCATCCGAGAACATAAGATACAAGTTCTCGTTGTCCTGTCGCCCGATCATGGCGAAGCGCCCGTCGATCTTGCGCGGGAAGAGCCCCATGCCCTTGTTACCGGAGGCCGTACCCCGGAGCGGCGTCATGCGAAACGTCCGAAAATCCGTTGTTTCTATGAGCTCGGAGCGGATCGCCCTTCCGCTATAGGCGGTATAGGTGGCGTAGTACCGCTTGCGCCCGTTGTCTACGAACTCAACAAATCTCGCGTCCTCGATGCCATTCACCTGACTGTCAGTGATTGGAAAAATGACGCGCTCGCTGAGGTCGTCCTCGGGGCCGAACACGACCTCCACGTCGTCACCATCAGGCCGCGCCGTACGGTTCGTCACTTTCGGGACCGAGGCGAGGCGTGCCGTCGGATCGACCGTGACTTTACCATCGGCATCCAACACGCCCGAACGAAACGTCAGCGACGATATGTGGCCTTCGCCAACCGCACGGAGGCTCAAGACGAAACGGCATCTGCCGTCGCGCATGCCCGTTTGGTCGGGGTGCCGAACAATGCTCGGATTGAATAGGGCCGATGCCTCGAATGCGTACTCATGGAGAAAGTAGGCGCCCACCAACTGCCGCTGCGAGGCAGTGAATACGGCGTGCGGATCGAAGGCCCCCTCCATCTCGGTCGCGCGCGCCCCAAACAGCTCGAGCAGATTGCGGTGGCGGCCTGCAAAATTTTCGAGAACGTCAGCCAATTGCTGAGTGACCTCAACCTGATCAAGTCCCAAGACTCGATCGACGATGTGATTGGCTCTCGTTTTGTCCACGGCATTGAAGTCACGAGGTTCGGTTGCAGGCTTGAACGGCCGGACGATGACGCGCGCAGGGTCCGGCCGCAAATGTAGCGCTTGCCGGTTGAAGAATACGGGATGAGACAAGACGGCCCCCCTTGGGTCGTTCCGAATAAGATCGGAGAATCTAGGCGCTGAGAGCCAGTGACGACGGTGATCCGGCGCGATCGGTAATCACGCCGGCTTGCACATATCCACGCATCTCAGCGAGCCCGAGAAGGTAGGACACGACCGATTCCGCGCCGCGGTTCTCGTTGGGTCGATCACGATGAAGACCATCCCTGCAACTACCCGTCGCCGTATCGACGAGCGGAACATCGAGGTCGTTCTTGCCGAGAAACCAATCGAACGCGCCCATCGCCGCTCGTCCCCAATTCACCTCCCGATCGACCCGAGCTGCGGCAAGGCACGCCGAAATCGTTGCTGCCGCCTCGACCGGCTGTTGATCGAACTTCTCCGGCGCCGCGTTGTGCTTGCCGAAGCTGTCCGAGCCAACGGGCCTGAAGTGCCCGGACGGAGCACTTTGCTGCGACATCAGCCAACGCAGAGAGCGTAAACCCGCCGCCGTGTACCTAGCGCTGCCCATCGTCGCGCCGGTTTGAATCAAGGCCTGTGGCAGGCGTGCGTTGTCGTAAGCGAGAACATTCTCGAACCACGACCAGCCACTGGGCTTTTTCGTGCCCAGTATTGTCATCAAACGATCAGCGAGGTCGCTGCGCATACGTTTTGCCGCAACGTCCTGGTCATTCGACGGGCAGTATGCATCCAGTGCAAGAAGCGCGAATGCCCAGGCGCGAGGCGAAGTGAAGGATGCAACAGACGGTAGAGCCGTCCTGAAAAGCGACGTCGCCCAGGCCCTTCGCGCTTGATCACCGTCCGTGGAGCCGCACACCGCCAGGGCCCACAGCGTGCGCCCGTGGCTGTCCTCGGAGCCTTGGTCTTCCAGCCAACGGCGGTCATAACTCATGAAGTTCCGGAAACGCCGTGTGTCTGGGTTCCAGGCGTGCTGAATGAATGCTGCGAAGCGGGTTGTCACGGTTTCAGGCAGACGCGTTTCTCCAAAAGCTGCGAGCGTGGAGGCGACGAGCAGGGCGCGCGCGTTGTCGTCGACACAGTAGCCGTGTGACCGGTCTGGAATGCCATGCACAGCGTGCTGCAGCAGACCCGTACTGTCGCACATCGAAAGGAGATGGTTTGTCCGTACCTCCGGAAGCACGGCACGATCCGTTGCTGAGCCGTGGTGATCGTTTGGATCCGTGGGACTGGTGATCGTCGGTTGGAGGACGCGCTCGAAAGTTGCCAGATACGATTTAGCCACTTGTGACCAGATCATCGAGCGGCTTGCCGCATAAGCACGCTTGCGCATGGCATGACGACGAACATCGTTGACAAGCAGCGCCGAGATTTCCGTGCCAATGGCACTCGAATCGCCAAACGGCACGAGGATGCCCCGCCCGTCGGCGAGCAATTCCTTGGCGTGCCAATAGGGCGTCGAAACGACTGCCTTGCCCAATCCGTAGCTGTACGCGAGCGTGCCAGAAGTCATCTGCGCCTCATTGAGATACGGCGTCACGTAGACGTCGCACATCGAGATGAACTCAAGCAGCGTGGACTGGTCAACGAACTGATCCAGGAATGTCACGTGGTGCTCGATACCCAGTGCCTTCACGCGCTCCGTCAAACTCTCGCGGTAAGCTTCGCCCTGATCGCGCAGCAGATTGGGATGGGTCGCGCCGAGGACCACATAGAGCGCGTTGGGACACGATCCGATAATCTCGGGCATCGCATCGATGACCGTCTCGATGCCTTTGCTCGGCGACAAAAGCCCGAATGTGAGAATGACTGTTCGGCCTGAAAATCCGAGTTTCTTCTTGGTGCCGATGGTCTCAAGGAATGGGAAATCCGGAATGCCGTGGGCGATGACATCGATGTCTCGCGGCGATACGCCGTGGCTCGTGTGGAGGAACTCGCGACCCCTCTCCGACATGACGATCAGCTTCGATGAGCGTTCAATGATCTGCTTCATGACTGCGCGTTGAGCGGGGGCGGGACTCGGTAACACCGTATGAAGGGTCGTCACGACTGGCATTTCCAGGCGCGACAGCAATTCGACGATGTAGCCGCCTGCAGGGCCCCCGAAGATCCCGTACTCATGCTGAAGCGACACCAGATCGAAGCCCGATCTGTTGAGGAACTTTGCCGTCTGGACATAGTCGTCCACCACATCGTCGCGAATCTGAACGCGCACCGGCCACGAATAGTCGTAGTCTGCTCCGCGGTCGTTCATCGCTACGACGCAGGTATCCAGACCGGGTCGGGCATCTGCGACAGCTCTATGGAGATCATGCGTGAAGGTGGCGATGCCGCATCGGCGAGGCAAGTGATTGCCGATGAACGCAATACGTTGGAGCCTGTTCATATACTTCTTTCTCTGCGGCTGTCTGACGGGGCAGCCTTTGATTGAATGAACCGTGCACGACCTGTGCGATTCCCTCCGACGCCCTGGCGCCGTGCGTTTGGGAGCGTACAAGGCACTGCATCAGCAGGTTCGGTTGCACATCGCCGACATACGTCACAAGGCAGCTCAAGGGCGCCGCGCCGACGCGGACCTCGATGCGATCCGACTCTGCGATGATCGCTTCTCCGGCCGTCAGCTCCAGGGAGCCCGCGCGTCCCGAACCGCTGAGCACGAGCAACGACGTCTGTTGCGCCGCTTCAATTCGCCAAACCGAATCTGCAGCCAGATCGATTCGCTCCAGCACGAAGTGCGGATTCGAAACGAGCAGCATTCGTTGGTGGGAGAGTCGCACGGACGCCATTTGCATCGGCGCCACACCTGCGTGCGCCGCGGCGACCGCACAATCAACATGAAGGTCGCGTTGCCGCCCGTAGTCGAACAAACGGAATGTCGTGTCGCTGTGCTGCTGGACCTCGGCGACGATCAACCCGCCCCCGATCGCATGGATCGTGCCGGCTGGAACGGAGATTACGTCGCCTGCCACCACGGACTGCCAGACGACGAGCTCCGAGATCGACCCGTCCTCAATCGACTGGCGCAATTGATGCGGGGTGCAGGTGCGGCTTAGTCCGAGCGCCACCTTTGCACCTGGCACGGCGTCGACGATGAACCACGCCTCGGTCTTGCCATTGGGCAAGCCGATCGACTGTGCGAAAGCATCATCCGGATGGACTTGGATGGACAGCGGCTGGCTGGTGAAGAGCAGCTTCAGCAGCAAAGATGGCGGGGCGATCACGCCGTCGCGACGCTCATACCAAAGTTCTCCAATCCGCGTGCCGTCGGCGCTCGGTTGTGTCCAAGGTCGTGGATCGGCCACACCCCAGGGCTTGGCCACCGAGCGAGCGATCAGACGTTCAAGCGGCATCAAGCATCAACATAGACAGTATCCAGTCCAAAAGAGATGTACCGCCACGGCTTGCGAAGTGCGCCCGTATCGACGCGAAGATCGATCGCGCCGCGGTTGTCTATCGTGGGACACATGAGCCAGAGCTGCGTCGAAACGGCGGAGCGCAGTCCCAACTGTTTCCACCGTCGTCGACAAACGCATTCAGTGGTAGCTGGATCGCAGAGCACGTCTCGCCTGATCTTGCGAAACCGCGCGCGCATTGCCAGCCCGTCCCATTCGACGAGAGGTGCGCGTTGTCAGGCAGGACCATTTTCAGACAAGCATCTCCGGCCTCGCGGTAGCCGCGATCGCATGTCCATCCCTTGCCGTACCGTGTATCAGCGAGATAGCCGTTCGCAGGGATCCTGATGGCGACGCATGAGGCACCTTCGGGACGGTAGCCCCTATTGCATTCCCAGGCCCGCCCGCGCGACGCGTCCGAGAGGAAGCCGTGCTCCGGAACAACGACGGAAACGCAACGCAACAGCGCTTTCTCGTAGCCGCGACCGCATTTCCAACCGTCGCCATAGGAGCTGCCGGTCAGATAGGCATTGTCAGGCACCGTGATCGCAATGCACGACTCAGCACTCTCGCGATATCCATGTCGACAGGCCCATCCCTTGCCGTAGGTTGTACCTGTGACATAGGCATTCGCCGGCGTCTCGATGGGGCGGCACTCGTTGCCCGCTTGCCGGAACCCGTCCTTGCACGCTCGTTCGCCGCCAGAGAACTTGTGAGTTGCAGTGGATGGGTCGGCACCGGATTGGGAAGACGCCGAGATCGATCCGAGTGTCGCAAGCACGCTGGCGAGTACCAGCGGGCCCGCTATGCGGAAGCATTGTCGGAGCATCGCCAATCCTTCCGTTTTAACGCTGCAACTGAACTCGAAATGGTCTGGCAAGCACCTACCGTGATTTCTTGCCGGGTGGTTTTGTCGCCGCGCCCATGCCCGACTTTGCGAGGAACGGGGTGTCCTGTGCGGCCGACGCTTTCGGCTTCGCGGATTTCGGTTTTCGGACCTCGCGATTGCCCTTTTGCTGACCTTTTGCCATTAGTCGTCTCCATTTTGTCTGCGCCGCATCGAGCGGCTGGGATGAGTAAAGCGATGGTTTGGGGGCGCGTCTAACAGGCACGTCCCCCGACTCGTCTGTCAGGGAACTCACGACCGCTGACCCGCGTCGATAGGCTCTCAGTTCTTGGCGGTCTTTTCCGCCAGGATCAGTTCAGCGCAGGCACGGGACATCACCGAGTCGGGCGTCTTGGCGCCAGGTATGGTCGACCAGCCGTGCTTCTCGATAAAACTGGCATGCTCCCAGGAGCGCGCCTTCTTCAGCTCGACGAGTTGCGCGACCGAATCCTTATCGAGGCGGAAATTTGCGACGCAGACCGGGGCGAGTGCTGCTACGACGGCATCGGTGGCCCGCTGGTCCGCAAGCGTCTTGGCAGAGCCCGCCGTGACCCATCCGCCCCAAGTGAAGCCTAGGATCGCGAGAGCCACCGCCCCACCGGCCGCACCCATCAGCGCGGGTTTCAGTTCGGCTGGCATTTTCATGATGATGCAATCCTATGGTCTGAGTGGTTTGATGATGCGCACCGTGGTCCAATCGAACCTATTGGCGCAGCAGGCCTGCCATAACCGCGTCGCCGCGGGAGCATCGTATGGGTATGACCACCTGCGGTTCTTCAATACCGGGTGAGCGAGCCGTGACGCGATCCAGCGATCAGCCTGTGCCAGCACACGCGGTGCTCTGCCGAATGGGACAGAAGGCTCGCTTGTCGTAGCCCGTAAGTCTCACTTAGATGATTTGGGCAGCGGCTGTACTGATCTGAAGCAGTCTCGGACCAGATACAATTTTTCTCTCGCTCTATCGGCGAGACCTATTGCTCTTGGAATCCCGCCAGTGCTTTGAGTTTGCGCATATCGTGGACGGTGACCATGCGCTCCTTCAGCGTCAGCAACTTGCGCTCACGGAGTTGCCGCAAGACCCGGTTCACATGGATGGCGCTCAGGCCCAGGGCATCGGCGAGTACATATTGGTTAAGCGGACAAGCAAATTCCTTGTCATCGGCAAGCCCAACCAAGCGTAGCCGCTCGGAAAGCTCGAGGAAAAAATGAGCTGTGCGTTCGATGGCGGTGCGGCGTCCGATACTGACGAGATGCTCGACAACCATAGCTTCGTCTCGTGATGCGGCCCAAAGAATGGCCGCGCCGAGCCGAGGGAATTCGTTGAAGACTTCCATCATCCGCGAGGCTTCCACACTGCTGACCACGACATCGGTCAATGCCGAAAAAGAGTGATCCGATGTGCGCAGCAGGACACTTCTCAAGCCGACACAATCGCCCGGCAGTGGGAAGGCGATGATCTGGCGTCCTCCGTCGGGCAACAGCTTAAAGCTGCAGACCCATCCCGACTGGAGGATGTAGGCCAAGTGGCCGGTCTGCCCCTCGTGAACGAGTTCCTTCCCGGCTTTGAGGCTGATTGCCGAACGCTGGAGCGCCGCGAGGCACTCGGTCTCTTGCTCCGACAGTTGCATGAATGTGCCGAGCTTTTTTGCGAGATGGTCAGTCTTGTGCGGCACTCGAAGGCCTTATGAACGGTCCGCCAGACGCGTCGGCAGAATTGAGCTATCCCAGGTTAGCAGAGAATTCCCGCCGTCGGCCTAAGTTCCAGCACGCCCCCGCAATGAAACCCTGGGGGCTCGAAGAGTGAAAACGCATGTCATGGCGCCAATGACCGAAATCAAGGACCTTGCCGCCGGACGTGCTGCGCTTGCTATCTGCGAGTCCCTGCTGATCGCACTGACGGAATTGAAAGTTCTGAACGACCACGATGCACGCGGGGTGCTTGAGGACGCGGCGGCGGCACATCGGGGCGTCGAGAGTGCAGCCCCTGATGCTGCCATTCACACCGAGGCCGCGCACATGATCGAAAAAATCATATCGGTCCGCAACGCACTGCCGCCGCGTTGACTGAAATTGGAGTGGGGTGGCCCAGCAGGTGACAGGCCCGAAAGTGCGGACGACCATATTGGCCCCGAAAGAACGTCGGGGGTACAGGAGCAGCTATGACAACTGACGCTATGTCACGATTGGAAGCGGCAATCGCAGCTTCGGCTGCCATCCGGGACGAGAGCGATCAGAAATCTCGCGATGAACAGGCGGCAAAGGCCCGCCGGGAAGCACGTGCGCGCGCCATCTGGTCGGTGCGCCGCGAAGAACTCCCGGCCATCTCAAGCAAGATCGACGGCTTGTTGAAAAAGCACGGTTATGCCGGTCTCGTCATGGGAAAGCTCGATCAAAAGCACAGCGATATCGATCGGGTGATCATTGAGTTCAAGCATAGCGCGCACAGTTCGTCCAAGATCCTTCTCTGCGCCACGATTGCGGGTGAGTTTACCTGCTCCATCAACTCCATCGATGGCGACGTCGGCTCTACCGAACTACAGCTTGAGGATCTGACGCAGGATCGATTGGAGGAAGCCGTAGGTCATGCCGTAATGGAATGCCTGGGAGGCAAGCGCATCCCTCGACCTGATTGATGTCTACACCATCGGCAAAGAGAGCTTAAATCCCGCGGCCTGTAATCTGCTCAGTTGCTCTGGCGAGCGCCTAAGCTCTCGTGACCGCCGCCGCCAAGTCGCATCATGTTACGTCATGCCGGTGCGGAGGCGAACGTCGACGGTCACTGGACCTGCAATGGGTTCGTAGTGAAACGGAAAGCCGACAGACGGCTCCGGTCGAAATGGACTAAGAAGCTGCGGTTGGCCTTTCTGCGCGCGGGCGGCCTGTCGGATTGAAGGAACTTTGCAATCCGACTTCACGCAAGCCCCAGTCCGAGGTTCGTGAATGACTTCGGACTTCGTTCCCCTTCCCGAGTGCGCTCGTGTCACGCTCGCAGACGCGTAAATTTGCCAGCCGCGTGTCGGGAGCAGACCGCACGTCACACTGGAGTAGCTGCTAGAGCAGCGTGCGGGCAGCGCTCCGCAGCGCCGGTAGCACTCGGCGACCGAGGCGATCGATGGCGGCGAGCGTCGCTCCCCTGCCGAGGCCCGTGAAACCCGAGTAGAGGCTGAAATGAGATGGGCGTAGGGCTCGGATATCTTCAGTAAGGACGCGGATGACTTTCTCCGCCGGCCCGATCGGCGCATGTTCGAGCAACCAGTCGAGACTTGGCTCGCCCTCTTGGGGGGAAGTCCTAAGCAGAACGCCGTCGCGCGGAGGGTTCTCGGAGCGTAAAGCGACAGTGTTGCGCATGAGATTTCGGACCGCCTCGACGGCGTGGCGCGCCTCGGCGGGATCCTCGGTGACGAAGATATACCGTTGGACCCCCAGTGGAATATCCGTGCCCTGGAAGCCCGCCGCGCGATAGGGCCCTTCCACCTTGGTCTTCGCTGGAAGTGCCTCCTTACCCCAACGCAGTCCCGGGCTGATAAGCAACGTCGCGCCGGCGCGCGCGGCCCGGGCAATCAAGCTGGGATCGTTGCCCGCCAAGTAGAGCGGCGGCATGGTGGAGGGAAGGCAGAGGGGCGCTTCCGGAATTCGGTAGTGTTCGCCTTCATATGCCACGCGGCCGGTCGTCAGGCCTTGTTCCAGAATATCCCAGCCTTCGTGCAGAAGCTGTGTGCGCGCGGACAGGTCGATTCCATAGGTCCGGAACTCGTGTGGCTGGTGGCCCGAGCCGATGCCGAGAAGGATCCGTCCGGGCGCCATAAGCTGCACCATACCGATCTCCTGCACTGCTCTGAGTGGGTGGTACAGAGGCAACACGACCACAGCCGGTCCAAGGCGGATGCGCCGCGTGAGAGGTGCACAATGCGCGACCATCAGTAGCGGCGAAGAACAAATCGACGCGCTGGAGAAATGATGCTCAGCGAACCAGGAAATATCGAAACCGATCTGCTCAGCGAGCTGCACTGCTTCCACGGTCGTCGCCATCACCTCTGCCGGTGTCTCGTTGGCGTGGTTGAGCGACATGAGGTTGAAGAGGGAAAACTCCATGCGCAGGGCTCCAGAAAAAGAGTAGGGATGGCGGTAGTACCGCTCAATTAGGAATAGGAGAACGGACTAAGGGTGCCCAGCAGATATGCCGCTCAAGAGCAGGCCAACCGTGAGCGCGCTCGCAGCTCAATTGATGGACTCGCCAGCAACCGCGATCGCCGCGTTGAGAACAGTCGCTCTTCGCCAGAAAATCGCACTCATCCCCAGCGGTTCTTGCCGTCCAACCTATTCGTCGGGCTGACGCGGTTTCGTTCGACACGACTGTGCAGCACGCGACGCGGGCCGAGGCATTCGCTTTAAGTGCCGCGCTGCGGGACTTCGCTTAGCCGCACCTAGCCATTGTGCCGCTCGTCTGCTTCGAGTGGCTGCAGCGGCCAGAGATCATCCTCGCCGGTCATCTCCGGTGGGCAGACTACCGGCCATCGGATCGCCCACAGGCGGCAAGTCACCGGCGCGCGCGCCACCTGTTAAGATGCCCGGAACAAGTGCCGAGCGTCTGCGGCAGGCGCTCCTGGGACGGCAATTGGCACACGACTATTCCCGGGATCATGTCGGTCTGTAGCTGTAGCGGCAAGCGCCCAACTTGGGTTATCGACGGTGGATGGAAGCCGTTGGCATGGGGTGGCGGAAACTCTTGTTCCACGCCACGCACGGCGAAATGCGCCGGGTGCTCCATCTCCTGCCCTTCCAACAAGCAGGCAAGTTGCCGCCAGGGCATCGATTCTATCGATACTCCAGCCTGTCAAATGCAGGCTGGGTGCTATTGTCAGTAGTGAGTTCGGCTCCGCCTTCGTTTGCCGACTTCCGTTTCGAGCACGGTGACGGCGATCGGGATTCAGAAGCTGGGTGGTGCCCAGTTTTGCTCTGGAATGGTGGAGTTGTGGCGCGCCGGGAAGGATTCGAACCCACGACCCCCAGATTCGTAGTCTGGTGCTCTATCCAACTGAGCTACCGGCGCGACGCGCCCTGGAATTACCAGTGGGCGCAAAATGACGGGCGAGGGCGAAGCCCCACCGTCAAGGCTCGCCCTTTTAGACGCTCATGCCGGGAAGCGCAAGCACGCGTCGAGCGTTCGTCGAAATTAGATCCCGAGCCCGAAAATTGGCACCGTCACGCCGAGCCCGACCGCTGTGGAGGCACAGCCCGGCCTTGCTCCACAACGAGGCAGGGCGAGCGCGGTAGACGTTGCGCAACGCGGACCGCGCACCACGCCTCCAGCAGCAATCCCGTTTCGGCGCGGCGTGGAGCTGTTGTCGGTCAGCAAAACGCGCGACCCAGCCCGGAGCGCGCGGACGGATGAGTTCGGGCGCGTCGCCGCTCAGCTCAGCAACTGGCCGCCGTCGACGGTAATGGTCTGGCCGGTGACCCAGCTCGCCATATCGCTGACGAGGAACAGCGCCACGCTGGCGATCTCCTCCGGCGCGCCAAACCGGCCCCACGGGATCGACTTCAGCGTGCCCTGATAGAGCGCCGGGTTCTCGGTCTTGCGCTTGTCCCAGACGCCGCCGGGAAATTCGATCGAACCAGGTGCAATTGCGTTCACGCGGATGCGCTTGCCGGAAAGCATGAGCGCCTGCGATTGCGTGTAGTTGATCACCGCCGCCTTTACCGCCGCATAGGGCGCGGAGCGCGCACTCGCGCGATAGCCGGAGATCGACGAGATGTTGACCACCGCGCCACCGCCGGCCTTGTCGATGTGCGGGATCGCGGCGTGCGTGGCGCGCACCGTCGCCAGTACGTCGACATTGAGACCAGCAGCCCAGCCTGCCTCGTCGTCGCCCATCCCAAACCCCGATGCGTTGTTGATCAAGATGTCGATGCCGCCGAGCGCGGCCGCGGCATCGCCGACGTAGCGTTTGATCGCCTCCGCACTGGCAAGATCACATAAGCCCCAATGAACCTGCCCGCCTTGCTTGCCGATGTCGGCGGCCGCGGCCTTCAAACCGTCCGCGCCGCGCGCGCAAATCGAGACGTGGGCGCCAGCCGCCGCAAACGTCAACGCAATCGAGCGGCCGATACCGCGGCTGCCGCCGGCGATGACGGCGCGCTTGCCTTTCAGCAAAATGTTCATTGTCGATATTCCCTTCAAATGAGCGTTGCGATCGGGTGGGCGTTTTGCGGTGGCGCCGCAGCATAGACGTCAACGCATTCCGCGCCGAGATTTCAGATGCTCCATACTCGGCCATCTGACATGCCGACGGCAATTGCGATTGCCATAGCTTCGCCTTGGCCAGACGCTACAGCTTCGCGGATTGCATCGGGCTGAGGGCGCAATCTAGATCCGCCGAGCGACAGTCCGACATCGCTGCACGTGTTGTGCGGAGCCCACATGTCGTTGCGGCGGCACGCGGCAGAATGCCCATCGGTTCCATCAGCGCTGTTGTCGGCCGAGACCCGCGCCTATGGTCGCGACGAGACTGCAAAAACGGGAAATACGATGCCTTCTCAAACGACCGCTTCGACTATGGTCATGGTACTGCTGCTCGCTGGCGCGTCCACGGTTGTACTGGCTGAACCCAAGGACGCGACGGCGCCGCTTTTCGATGCGGCTGAGATCGATCGCGCGATCGAAATTGGCTTCCTCCTGGACCTCAATCCGGCGTGGCAACCGTTCGAACAGGGCAACAGGTTCACCATCGCGCCTATTGCGGCACTGGCGGTCCCGAACATGGCAGGAAAGACGGCCTTCGAACCCGGAGAGACGCAGACCGCGATCGCACGGGCGATCAAGTCGGGCCTTCCCGTGAGCGCTGATGCCAGTGCGTTGCCCGCAGAACTGAACCGGGGGCTCGCGATCACGGAGAGCTTCAAAGCAGGCATCAAGGCCGGCTTCGACGCGCCTTTGGGTGACGACATGCGTCTGAAGGCCGCCGCTGTCGAGACCCAGCTCTCGCTCGGCCGGGTCGGCCCGTCCATGACCTGGGGATGGTTCACCGAGTTGGACATGCAGGCTCAGGGGTCGGGTACGAACGCGTTGGCGTCGGGGCCCCAGTTCAAGCTCGGTGGCGACGGCTTGGCCCTGACGCTCAAACCGAAAATAGCACACACGTTCGGGGCAAATCACGCCGACGATATCGCGTTCGCCTACGCGGCCGGGGTCAAGGGAGAGCTCAGCAAAGGCGTCGCGCTCGGGATCGAGGCGTTCGGTTCGACGTCCGATGTTGTCACGGCGCCGGGAATGGGCGTCGCGACCCATCGTGGCAGCCCGGGACTTTATGTTGGCCTCGGTCTGACGCCGCCCGTGAACCTCGACGCCAATGCCTCCCAGTTCTCACTGGAAGTCGGCGCCATCACCGGCATGACGGAGAGCGATCGCGATTTAACCGGACGGATCAAAGCCGCTGTGACCTGGTAGCCAGGGGGCGCCGCATCACCAACGAAAGCGGGGCCTGCGATTGCAGGCCCCGCGATCGACTGTCGTACCGGGAAGTACAGATCAGAAGGTGACTTTGGCCGTTCCAACGACGCGGTCGCTGCAGTTCAGGACCTTGCCGAAAGCGTCGCAGAAGGTATTCGAGTTGTCCGTGCCCCAATAGCGCACGTCGATGGAGAAGCGATCACTGAAGGCGAAGCTCACACCAGCGTTCCAGTAATAGTATTCGCCGCCTTGACCGATAAGGGCCGCATAGGCTGCTGAGTCGCCGGTCTGATAGCCCAGCAATGCACTGAAGGTCGGCGTGATGGAGCCGAGTTTCGGGAGTTCCTGAGCGAACGAACTCTCGAAGGTCCAGACGTCGCCGGTCTTCCCCGTATACTCAGGCGAGTAGAAAACGGTCGAACCGACCGTTGCACCCTTCCACGGCTCGTAGCTCACACCGGCCTTGATCTCGACGTAGTCGAGCTGCGCACCCGGATCGCGAGCGCTGGGATAGATGTAGTAGATGGCACCGAAGTCGAAGGACAGCGGGCCCCACTTGGGCTTGATACCTGCGATGACATCGACCTCAGTCGTCGCGATGTTGCGTCCCGCGCCGTCTTCGCCGAAGTCGATGGTTGAGGCCCAGACGCCGGCGTAGAAGATGCCGTACGTCACATCGATGCCGCCCTGAGCGGCCGGCTTCTCAGCCGACTGCGAGAAGCCGCGGAAAACGTAATCGCTGGTGACGCCGAAGTTGGCTGTCCATTCCAAGGCGCGAGCGGGCGTCATCGGCCCGTCCTTCAGGCCTTGCGCCATTGCCGGCGCGGCCAGTAGCGAAAGTGCCAGCGCCCCCACGACGCTTTTCGCCAGGCCCATCTTCTTCGTGATCATAGTGATCATCCCTTCTTGCCCGTCTAGTGCATTGTCCAATTGAAACCTGTGACATGTATGTTGCGGATATGGGGATGACGGCGCAAGCAAAGCTTTACGGTTTCGGCAATGTCCGGACGTCGCCGTGGCCGTTGCGTAACAGTCTGGTATTCAACGGCATTTAGGGATCTTAAAATGCCTCCAAAACAGGCATAGTGCTTACTGTTTATTGCCTCAATAACCGCCAGCGTTCACTCAAGGAGGCCAATCGGCCACAGGCCGTCGTCCTTGCGGCGGCCCCGATTGGGCGTAATGATCCGCCAACGACATCGGCAACGGTCTAAAATCGCCGACTCACACCCATTTGCTGCCCCAAAGCAGCGAGTCGACGCCGAAGTGAGGAGAAGCCTTGGCTCAGACGGCCGATATCGGGCCTGGAACCGCGCTGATCACGGGCGCTGGCCGCCGCATCGGCAAAGCGATCGCCCTCGATCTCGCCCGCCATGGTTGGCGGATCGGCGTCCACTACGCGTCATCGCAATTGGAAGCCGAGGGTGTTGTCGCCGAGATCCGTGCGACCGGCGCCGCCGCCGTCGCACTCGGCGCTGACCTTGCCGACGCTGCTGCTGCCGCTGCATTGGTGCCCCGCTGCGCCACCGCATTGGGGGGCCCGAACCTCCTGGTCAACAGTGCGGCACTGTTCCTCGGAGACGAGATCGACAGCCTCGACCCCGCTCAATGGGACCGACAGCTCGCTGTCAACCTCCGCGCGCCCGTGTTGCTCGCCAAAGCCTTCGCGGAGGCCCTGCCGTCCGACCGCCGAGGTGACATCATCAACATCGTCGACCAGCGGGTCTGGCGGCTCACCCCCGACTACTTCTCCTACACCATCGCCAAAGCGGGTCTCTACACAGCCACGCAAACGCTGGCACAGGCCCTCGCGCCACGGATCAGGGTCAACGCCATAGGTCCGGGGCCGGTGCTCGCCAATATCCACCAGACGCCCGCCGAATTCGCCGAGGAAGTTGCCGGCACCCTTCTCGAACGCGCGACCCCCCCGGCCGAAATCGCCGCCGCCGTGCGCTTCATACTGGCAGCCCCCTCGATGACCGGGCAGATGATCGCCCTCGACGCCGGGCAACACCTCGTCTGGACGCCACCTCATGAGGCACCGGCGCAGAAGGGGCCGCTCAAATCCACAGCTCAGGCACCTCCTGCTGAAGTGGCGGAGGACAAACCACTTCGACGGGTCTTCGTACGCGACCTCGAGCTGATGGCGTCAGTCGGCGTCTTCGAGATGGAAAAGCGCTACGAGCAGCGCCTCGTCGTCTCGCTCGACCTATGGGTCATCGACGATTACGACGGGCACTCCGACGCTCTCAGCGCCGTTCTCGACTATGGGGCGGTCGTCGCCAATGTCCGCGCAATCGTCGAAACCGGGCATACCAACCTGATCGAGACGCTGGCCGAGCGGATAGCTACGGCGGCGCTCGCGGATCCGCGCGTTGTCCGCACCATGGTCCGGCTGGAAAAACCCGACATCGTCCCCGGCTGCCGCAGCGTCGGTATCGAGATCACGCGCGGTCGATAGTTGTAGCGGGGATAGAGCGAGCACAATTGATTGCGACGGTGACATGGAATTGTGGGCGGCTGCGGAAGTACATCGACCTGCCTATCCCGCATTGACCAGCGTCCGGCGCTGCGTCGAACCATTTCTCAACGCAGCTTTTGGGGCATCCCGCCTCTCCACGCTGGAGTGCAAGTTGCGCTACGTGCCGATCGTCATGCCCGAGGGGATGCATAGTCGGTATCCGTCGCGGTCGAGGTTGATCCCAAAGGAGCGAATTTACGACTGCGCTCCAATCCTGGACTACGATGTGTTCGTCACAGGCGACCTCGAAGACCAGCTTCGAGAGTACCTACGCGGCATAGCACTCTCTGCTCCACACTTGGCTGGCCTCGGGGCCTCGCCCGAGCAGATCGAAGAGTTCAAGGCGATCCTCGCCTGCGCTGCCGAGCGCATCATTGCTGAGAGACCGGATCAGACGCGGCATTGATCGGGGCTGAATCCGCTCCTCACGCTCGTCACTCTCGCCACATTTCCTCCCCCTGCCGCCCCAACTCGCGCCGCAAACATTAGCGACTGTTCATTTGTCCAACGTGATCACGTTGGTAACGGGGGATTAACACTAAGCGTCTAATAACCTTAACGGTCGCCGGGTGGGTCTCGTTTGTAACGTAGCGTATGCAGCCGAGTTGGGTGTCGAATGTCGTTTCGTGTGTGTGCCAGTGTCATCGTCGCCGCTACATTCCTGCCGGCCAGCAGCTTCGCTGCGGAAAACCTCCCTCCGATCAAGGCATCGGCATCCAACGCGGTGCCTGAGTGCGTCACGCCGGGACGGCTGACGGCCTTCCTAAGAGACCGCAACCCGAAACTCGAACCCGCCTTCGAGAAGATCGCCGTCGACTACATGCGGCACGGCGAAGCGCTGGGGATGCGCTGGGATTATGCCTTCTTCCAGATGGCCGTCGAAACGGGCTACCTCAAATTCGAGCGCGCCAAGGGCCAGCCCGGCCTCGTGCGTCCGCAACAGAACAATTTCGCTGGTCTCGGCGCCACCGGCCGCGGCGTGCGCGGCGAAAGCTTTCCCGACGTTTCGACGGGCGTGCTCGCCCACCTCCAGCACGTGCTGATGTACACCGGCGAGTCGATCCCGGCCCCGGTTGCCGAGCGGACCCAGAAGGTCATCGAGTGGAAGGTGCTCGACGATTGGCGCGCAGGCATCAAGGGCCAGATGACCTACGCCGACCTCGCGCAGAAGTGGGCGAACAACAAAACCTATGCGGACGCCATCGCGACGCACGCGGAAATTTTCGAGCAGCGCTATTGCAATACGCCGGACCCGGCGCCCGAACTCGTCGCACTGGCTCGGCCGGGCCGTAGTGAACCGAAGATCGCCCGCGTCGAATCGACAGAGACCGAAGCAAAATCTCAGCCGCAGGGTCAGACACGAACGAGCCATCGTCCTACCGTTTCCGGCCGCGAGTTGGCCATGCGCGCCATCGAAGAGGCGCAGGAGCGCGGCGACACGCGTCGTAGCAGCCTCGGCGGCACCGGCCTGGGTGCGCTGGCGACCGAGACGGATCGCTCTGTGTCAGCGCCGGCGCCGAACGCGCCATCGACGGCGATGGAAACCGCATCGATCGGTTCTTTGCCGCGCGGCGATACGCTCGCCCCTCAAGCGCGCGAACCCGAGCCGGATAGAATGGTGTCGCCGCTGATGCAGGCCGCATCGGTCGTCGGCAGTATTCTCAAGAGCATCGCACAACCGCCCACGCCGCCAGCCGCGCCGGCAAAGCTCTCATCGCCGCTGCCGCCGCCAGCGGTGACGCCCGCGGCAATGCCGGTGAAAGTCACACTACCGGCGCCGCCAGCCCCGCCCGCCAAGGTCAAGTGCCGCGTATGGACAGCGAGTTACGGCGGCACGAAAGCGATCCTGATCAAGGCGGCGACGCCCGAAGGCATCAGCTACACGGTTCTCGACGTCAACGATGGCGCCGAGAAGCGCGAAGCCGCCGCCTATATCTCGGCCTACGCCAGGGGCGGCCAAATCGAGAGCACTTTTGGCAGTCAGACGCAGGCACTCGAGAAAGCGTTCGATCTCTGCCCAGAGGGCTGACGTCGAGCGGCAGTCGATAAAAAAAGCGAATGACGGGGGAGACGGGGACGGTTGGGGGGAGCGGACGCAGAAGCCGCACAACCGTTGCAGACTGCATGTGGGAGCACGTTACGAAATGAACGCGCAAACTCGGTCTCTCCTGCCGGGCCGATCGTCTCGACTCGGCAAGCTCATCCGCCTGCCGGTCGCGATCGCCATCATGGCTGGCGCCGCATCGGCTGCGCACGCGACCCCCGAGATTCGCATCAATGATCGCAACCGCGTCCCGGCGTGCGTGACACCCGAACGGCTGATGCAGCACCTCGAGCAGCGCAACCGGGCGCTCCCCGACCGCTTCAAACGCATCGCCGCCTACTACAAGATGCACGGCGAGAAGCTGCGTGTCCGCTGGGACTACGCCTTCTACCAGATGCTGATCGAGACCAATTTCCTCACCTACCGCGCCGGCAACGGCAAGTGGGGCGACGTCAAGCCGAACCAGAATAATTTCGCCGGCATCGGCGCGACTGGCGGCGGCGTCCCCGGCGACCGCTATCCCAATGTGTCGACCGGCGTTCTCGCCCAGATGCAGCATCTCGTCGCCTATTCCGGCGAAATCGTCGACAACCCGGTGGCGCCGCGCACGCGTGAGGTCCAGCAGAAAGTCGTCGAACTCTCTCGCGCCGTCGGTCGCCCGATCACCTATCGCGATCTCGCTGGCCGCTGGGCGGCCGACAAGAAGTACGGCAACACCATCGCGTCCGTCGCCGAGCGCTTCCAAGCCACCTATTGTCGAGGCGAGCCCGAACCGCAAATCGCGGCGAACGAGCGCGCTCCCGCTGCCCAGCCCGTGCGCACCGCGCGCGCCGAGTCATCGCCGGCGCCCAGGACGACCCGCTCATTGCCACGCGGTCGCGGTGTGCCCGCCGAAGAAACCCTTGTGGTCAACGACGACGGCGACGACGCGCCACCTCAGCGCGGCGCCACACCAGCCGCACGCGCTCCGCAATCGCCCGTCGAGCGAACCCCGGACCGCAGCCGCGAGCGCACCGATGATCGCCGCCTCGTGCAGGCGCAGGCACCCGCCGAACGCCCGCGCATGTGCAAGGTGTGGACGGCCAGCTACGGCGGTAACCGCAATGTCCTCATCCAGACGGTCGTCGGCGAGGAATTGCACCTGACCGCCCTCCAGGTCCTCGACGGCCAGGAAGAAGAACTCGCTGCGACCTTCATCGAATCGCACGCGCAAGGTGGCCGCCGCATCGGCACTGCCTTCCCCAACCGCGAAGCCGCGCTTGTGCAGGCTTTCGATATCTGCCCCCAGGCGGCAAGGCTGCAGAGGTAGTTTTTTACCTTACCGTGGTCCGCAAAGTCTGCGTGCCGGAGGCGCGTCTTCGACACCACAACTACTGTGACGCGCAGCCGTAGCTCCGCCGGTCACATTTCCCGTACGCTGTCTTCCACCGCTACCTCCCCCTTGCCGCCGTTCGCGTGCCGTGCTGCTGTCAGGCCAATAACAGCACAAAGGGAAACGCGATGAACCTTTCATATATGCTGAAGGAGCGTGCGGCGCAGGGCCAACCGGTCCGGATCGGCCAGGTCGGCGCCGGCAAGTTCGGCATCATGCATCTCGCACAGTCGCGCCTGACGACGGGCATGCACATGGTCGCCCTCGCCGACCTGATGCCGGATCGCGCCCGGAGCCGCATGATCGAAGTCGGCTGGCCTGCCGAGCAGACGCAAGCCAAGTCCATCGGCGACGCACTCAAGACCGGCGCGACGCACATCACCGAAGATGCGATGTCGCTGATCACCTGCCCGGACATCGACGTCATCGTCGAGGCGACCGGCGATCCCGCCACCGGAATCAAGCTGTGCCTCGCCGCCATCGAGCACGGCAAGCACATCGTGATGGTCAACGTCGAGGCGGACAGTGTCGCCGGGCCGCTGCTGGCGCAGAAGGCGCGCGCGGCGGGCGTCGTCTACTCGCTTGCCTGGGGCGATCAGCCCGCGCTCGTCTGCGAGCACGTCGACTGGGCGCGATCATGCGGCTTCGAGGTTGTCGCCGCTGGCAAAGGCACGCGCTACCACCCGACCTATCACCAGTCGAATCCCGATACGATCTGGGACATTCTTTCGACCTACATGCACATCGAAAATCGCGCGCACATCAATCCGAAGATGTTCAACTCATTTGTCGACGGCACCAAGTCCGGCATCGAGATGACCGCGATCTGCAATGCCACGGGACTCGTTCCGCAGACCGACGGTCTCGCGTTTCCGCCGGCGTCGCGCTTCGAACTGGCGCAGATCTGCAAGCCGCGCAGCGAAGGCGGCACACTCGAAAAGAAGGGTGTCACCGAAGTCGTCTCGTCGATCACGCGCGATCATCAGAACGTGCCGCACAACCTGCTCATGGGCACGTATGTCGTGATCACGTCCGAGAGCGCCTACACGCAGTCGTGCTTCAAGGAATACTCGATGCTGCCCGACAGCAGCGGCAAGTACGCGTCGCTCTATCGTCCGACGCACATGATCGGTCTCGAGCTTGGCTTGTCGATCGCCTCAGCAGCGCTGCGCAAGGAGCCGACGGGCACGCCGATCTGCTTCAACTCCGATGTCGTCGCCACCGCAAAGCGCGACATGAAGAAAGGCGAAATGCTCGACGGCGAAGGTGGCTTCTGCGTCTGGGGCAAGCAGACGCCCGCGGAGATGTCATTGAAGGAAGGCTACCTGCCGCTCGGCCTTGCTCACAATGTCGCGCTCAAACGCGATGTGAAAGTCGGCGAGCGCCTCAAGTGGACCGATGTCGCCTACGACGCCACCGACAACGCGGTGAAGGTGCGCCGTGAGATGGAGGCGGTGTTTGGGCGGCCGAACGTCAGGTAGCGGTTGCCAGCACGTACGCTCCGCTACGCCTTCGTGGTTTAGACCAGTGTTGATCGGTGCGATTTGCCTAGAGGCGCGCGCGTTTCAGTTATATCGAGTCGCCGACAACGAGATGGCCCATGCGACGTGACATTGCGCACATGAGGGAAGTACGCGCGCCCATCGAGCATTTGAATGCGCTCACGACGCTCCGATTTTTTGCCGCCTTTCATGTTCTTCTCTTCCACTATCAATCGATGTTCTTTTACAATACTTTTCGAACTCCAACGCCTGACGCGATTTGGTTGGGCTTTACGAGCGTCACTTTTTTCTTCGTTCTGTCCGGATTTATCCTCGCCCACAATTATTCGGCGGTTAAGTTTGATGCCGCGACCCTACGGCTCTACGCATGCGCGAGATTATCGAGAATCTATCCCGTATACCTGCTCTCGCTTCTAATCGCGATGCCTTTCCTGTTTAGGCAAATCGGCGGGCAACCGGATTGGATTCATCCACTGTGGATCGCCAGTATCATTCTCGCCCCGTTGGGCCTCCATGCCTGGGTGCCCGGCGCAGCCTGTGCCCTCAACTGCCCGAGCTGGTCAATATCTACCGAGTTCTTTTTCTATTTGATGTTCCCGTTGCTTATGCCGATTGCATTGCGTCGACCGGGGATGTTTGCCAGCGCAACAATGGTATTCTGGGTATTGACCACGCTGTTTTACATCTGGTTGTGGCAACAGACCGGCGACGGCCAGTCGGTAATTCGGACGGCGGAAGAACAGAGTAGAGCAGCCATTCTTTCAGCGCAGCTGATCAAGTATTTTCCCATAGGGAGACTGCCGGAATTCATGGCTGGGATTGCAGCCTACGTGTTCTGGTCCGCAAACCGCCAAAGAATTTCAGCATCCACCGCGCTCTCGTTGTTCGCGGCGATGGCGACGATCATTCTTTTCTTCCACCGCGACATCCCAGAAATCGTGCTGCACAATGGCGCGACAGTTGGGGCATGGGTCGCGCTCATCGTAGCCGCCGCGAGCATGCGTGGCGGCGTACTCACACACCCAATTGCCGTGTCGCTCGGCCAGGCATCGTTCAGCTTGTATCTTCTGCATGGACCGGTAGCTCTTGCGGTCTTTGCCGTCGACACGATGTTCTTTGGCCGTGTTCTTCGTGAGTGGCCGTGGTCGACAGCAACACTGACAACAATTCTTTCAATTGCCTTATCGAGCATCGTATTTGCGACGTTCGAGGAACCCTGTCGACGCGCCTTGCGGCGACGTTTCTCCGAGCACCTGCGAAAGCAGGAAAGTCACGCTGAAAGACCAACCCCAACGTAGCAGTGTGGAAGTCCTAGCCCCTTCAGCGGAGCGCGTCGTTTGACTGTGCGGTTCACAATATTGGCGCTGCACTCGTCGATCGATCGCACTAGTTGCCCCGCACCCCCTCACATGCCGAGGGCACTTACATCCCCGGCCGGCCCGTCTTCCGCGGCCTCCCGCGACGCCCCTTCTTCTCGGACTTGCTCGGCACATCGACTGTGCGCGTCGGCTTGGGCGGTGGCGAGCCACCTACCGGCACCTCGGTACGCCCGACCGTCATCTCATCGAGTGTCGGCTTGCGTATCCGCGAGGTCGATTGCGCGTAGGTGGGTTGTACGGGTTCGTAGCCCTCGGAGATGCGCGACTTTCCCCTCTCCCCGTGAAGGACGGGGAGAGGGGGAAGTAGGCATATTCGCCGCCGCGCCGTATTTCCGCGCGCCCTTGAAACTGCCCGCGCGATCCTCGATGTCGGACTGGCGTGCGAGCGGATCGTCGGCGATGGCGAGTTCCGTCTCCCGCAAACGCTTGACCTCGTCGCGCAGCCGCGCGGCCTCTTCGAATTCGAGATCGGCGGCGGCATCGCGCATCCGCCGCTCCATGTCCTCGATCACCTTCGCGAGGTTGTGGCCAACGACGGCGCCGTCCGCGAGGCCGGTGTCGACCGTCACGTGATCCTGCTCGTACACCGACGCCATCGCATCGCCGATCGAGCGGCGGATGCTTTCCGGCGTGATGCCATGCTCGGCATTCCACGCAAGCTGCTTTTCGCGCCGACGATCGGTCTCGCCCATCGCGCGATCCATCGAGCCGGTGATCTTATCGGCGTAGAGGATCACCTTGCCATCGACGTTACGCGCGGCGCGACCGATCGTCTGGATGAGAGACGTCTCCGAGCGCAGAAACCCTTCCTTGTCGGCATCGAGGATCGCAACCAGTCCGCATTCCGGTATATCCAATCCTTCGCGCAGTAGGTTGATGCCGATCAGCACATCGAACGCGCCCAATCGCAAATCGCGGATGATCTCGATGCGCTCCAACGTCTCGATGTCGGAGTGCATGTAGCGCACGCGGATGCCCGTCTCGTGCATGTACTCGGTGAGATCCTCGGCCATGCGCTTCGTCAGCACCGTCACCAGCGTGCGATAGCCGGCGCGCGACACCTGGCGCACCTCATCGAGTAGATCGTCGACCTGCGATTTCGCGGGCCGCACCTCGACCATCGGATCGACCAACCCAGTCGGCCGGATCACCTGCTCGACGAATGTGCCGCCGGTCTGCTCCAATTCCCAGCCACCCGGCGTCGCCGAAACGTACGTCGTCTCCGGCCGCATGGCGTCCCATTCCTCGAAGCGTAAGGGACGGTTATCCATGCACGAGGGCAATCGAAATCCGAACTCGGCGAGTGTCGCCTTGCGCCGGTAGTCGCCGCGAAACATGCCGCCGATCTGCGGCACCGTGACGTGGCTCTCATCGCAAAATACGAGCGCGTTGTCGGGCAGGTACTCGAACAGCGTCGGTGGCGGCTCGCCGGGATTGCGCCCGGTGAGATAGCGCGAATAATTCTCGATGCCGGCGCACGATCCAGTCGCCTCCATCATCTCGATGTCGAACAGCGTGCGCTGTTCCAGCCGTTGCGCTTCGAGCAACTTGCCGGTCGCGTTCAACTCTTCCAGCCGCTGCTTGAGCTCGACCTTGATCGACCCCACCGCCTGCTGCAGCGTCGGCTTGGGCGTCACGTAGTGCGAGTTGGCGTAGACTTTGACGAGCTTCAGCTCGTCGGATTTCTGGCCAGTGAGCGGATCGAACTCGGTGATCGTCTCGATCTCGTCGCCGAACAGTGTGATCCGCCACGCGCGATCTTCCAAATGCGCCGGGAATACTTCGACGGTGTCGCCGCGCACGCGGAAGGCGCCACGCGCGAACGCGGCATCGTTCCGCCGGTAATGCAACGCCACGAGATCGGCGAGAAGCTGGTCGCGCGACAGGCGATCGCCAACCTCGACCTGCAGTGTCATCGCCGTGTAGGTTTCGACGGAGCCGATACCGTAGATGCAAGAAACCGACGCGACGATGATGACGTCGTCGCGCTCGAGCAGTGAGCGTGTAGCGGCGTGCCGCATCCGGTCGATCTGCTCGTTTACCGATGCTTCCTTCTCAATGTAGGTATCGGTGCGCGGAACGTAGGCCTCGGGCTGGTAGTAGTCGTAGTACGAGACAAAATACTCGACCGCGTTCGACGGGAAGAAGCGCTTGAACTCGCCGTAGAGTTGGGCGGCCAGCGTCTTGTTCGGCGCCAGGATCAGGGCGGGGCGCTGCGTCGCAGAGATGACGTGCGCCATCGTAAAGGTCTTGCCGGATCCGGTGACGCCCAGCAGAACCTGGTTGCGCTCGTGCTTTCTCACGCCATCGACCAGTTCCGCGATCGCCTGGGGCTGGTCGCCATTGGGCTCGAACTCGGACTCCAGCAAAAACGCGACGCCGCCTTCCGATTTCTCCGGCCGCTCGGGACGGTGCGGCATGAACATCGGCAGATTGCCGTTGACGAGCGGATGCGCGGCGATCATCGGCTGTGCCGCTACCAGGGCCTTGGCGCGTTCGGAGCGCTCGTCGGGGCGCGCGAGAATTGCGTTCAGGGTCGCCGAGGGCGAGAAATCCTCGGGGCGCGGTTTGACCTGGCGGAGGGCTGGGAGGATGCCGGTGCCTGCGCCGCCCGCAACCTGTCCCCTCTCCCCGTCCTTTACGGGGAGAGGGCTAGGGTGAGGGGCGGAACCTTGCGCTGCGGCCTGCGGCCGCCCCTCACCCCAGGGAGAAGAGTGCGGCAGAAATGGCGCTTGCGGCGCCTCGCCGAAGCCCGGCGTCCGGGCGCTCGTCTCATTGGGCGGTGACGCAGGCTTGCCCGAGCGCCCCCGCGATGGCCGCGGACGTGGCGTTGTATCAGCGTCGCCCTTAGGCGTTTTTGGGGATTTGGCCATTGCCCGGAATATGGCGCCGGTCGCCCGACGACACAATGGCCGTTCCTGACAGCTGCCCCTCGGGAGCGCCGACTATCAACAGGGGTGAACCTCCACTTCAGCACGCTGCGGAAGGGTCGTCATTTCGCGGCGGCAAGTTCCACCAGCTTCGCAATCGTATTGACGTTGCGCGCGGTGCCCTTCGCCGCGGCAGGAATCTTGAGCTTGGATCGTCCCATCCCCGAGCCGTACGCGACATAGATTTCCCGTTTGCCGAGGCACACTTCCTCATCCACGCGCCCTTTGATCGTCTCGAGCGCATTCTTGGGCGGTGGATCGTCCAGGAAGATGGCGACCGTCCAGTTGGGAGGGGCATCCGGGAAAGGGTTGGACTGGAGAACCATTTCCAATTGCTTCGCCGTGCGAACGATGACTCCGACCGGCTTGCCGGCATATGCGGCCAGGCGTTTCTCAAGTGCGCCCTTGATCTCGGCCTCGCCCTGAGACGCCGAGAACACCACATTGCCGCTGGCGATATACGTCTGAACCCGCTCAAAGCCCTGCGCGATGCACATCGTCTTCAGCTCGGACATTGGCAGTTTGCCCGTCCCGCCGACATTCACTGCCCGCAGCAGGGCGACATAGCTCGGCATCCAAAGGCCCTTTCGCGCGAATGCATCGCGATCGAGACCGACGGTCTAAAACTCCACCTCGAGCTCGATCATCTCGTCGGGCTCGGCGACCGCGCCTTCGGTCCATTCCTGCATCAGCGGCCACGCAAGGACCGTTTCGCAGTAACCCTGCAATAGCGGATCGAGTTCGACGGCGTATGTGCGGAACCGCGTACATACGGGCGCGTACATGGCATCCGCTACCGTTGGCTTGTCGCCGAAGAGGTACGGCCCGCCGTACTTCTCCAGGCACTCCGTCCAGATCGCCTTGACCCGTTCGACGTCCGGCCGCGCCCCCGAAAAAATCTTGAACTTCTTGTGCCGGGTCTTGAGGTTCATCGGCAGCGCCGAGCGCAGGTTATGAAACCCGGAGTGCATCTCGCCAGAGACGGCCCGGCAGTGCGATCGCGCGACCCGATCCGCTGGGAAAAGCCCCGCAGATGGCGCCACCTCGTTGACGTACTCGCCGATGGCCAATGTATCCCAGACCGTCACCCCGTCATGGACCAGTCGCGGCACCAGCACCGAGGGCGACAACAGGAGGAGTTCCTGACGGTTGTCGGGGTCATCGATGTCGACCCGCTCCTCGATGAGGTCCAATCCTCCCATCTTGCAGAGCAGCCAGCCGCGCAGCGACCAGGACGAATAGTTCTTGGAGGAGATCGTCAGCCGAGCCTGCGCCATGTGGTGGATTGCCCCGATAGCCTTAACGCGCTGCACAAAAATTCTTCTCGCGCTGCACAATAGACTGCACTAGCTTTGAGGAGTTGCGCAAGCCCATGCCGCCAGGAGCCAGGTAGATATGCTTTATCAAGCCTACCAGTTGCAGGACGATTTGGCCGCCCTGTTCCGCTCCAGCGCCCGCTGGGCGATGGGCACATTCGGGGTGGGCATGAGCCTGCCGGGCCCGTTCGGCGGCCACTTCATGGCTGCGCTGGCCATGATTTCGCGCTTCGAACTTTCACACACGCGGCCTGCCTTCGGCATCGATACCGTGCGGGTCGGCAACCGTGACGTGCCGGTTGCGGAGGAGGTGGCGCTCGATCTTCCTTTCGGCAGGCTGATCCACTTCGCGAAGGATGTCGACACGCCGCAGCCGAGTGTCATGATCGTCGCCCCGCTCTCGGGCCATTTCTCGACGCTGCTCGCCGGCACGATCAAGACGATGCTCGTCGACCACGATGTCTACATCACGGACTGGGCCAACGCGCGGGATGTGCCTGTCAACGCCGGCACCTTCGGGGTCGATGATTACGTCGATTACCTGATCAAATTTTTTGAGACGATCGGCCCCGGCAGCCACGTCCTCGCCGTGTGTCAGCCGTGCGTGCAGACGCTAGCCGCCGTGTCGGTCATGTCGGCCGCCGGCAATCCGGCGACGCCGATCTCAATGACGCTGATGGCCGGCCCGATCGATCCGCGCGAGAGCCCGACCGAGGTCAACGAACTCGCGGTCGCGAAATCGCTCTCGTGGTTCGAGAACTCGGTCATTCACAAGGTGCCCGCCCGATATGCTGGCGCCGGCCGTAAGGTTTACCCGGGCTTTCTCCAGCTCATCGCGTTCGTGTCGATGAACCTGCCGCGGCACACGGCGGCACACCGCAAGCTTTATGCGCACCTCGCCGCGGGCGAGGAGAAGGAAGCCGCAAAGATCAAGGATTTCTACGACGAGTATTTCGCCGTCCTCGACATGACCGAGGAATTCTACATGGAGACCATCGACCGGGTGTTCCAGAAGGCGGAGCTGGCGCAGGGCCAGTTCACCCACCATGGCGCGAAGGTCGATCCCGCCGCCATCCGTAAGACCGCGCTCCTCACCGTCGAAGGAGGTCGCGACGACATCTGCGCGCTCGGCCAGACGTCGATCGCCCACGACCTCTGCAGCTCGCTGCGTCCGCATCTGAAACGCCATCACCTGCAGGCCAATGTCGGCCACTACGGCGTCTTCAACGGCAAGCGGTGGGAAAAGGAAATCTACCCCATCGTCCGCAACATGATCCTGGCGATGGAGTAAAGGCCGCCTGCATCGCCACGCCTGTCAGGGAGCAAAGCGACCCGGCGCGAGCTGTCCCTATCGGAGCCGGCAAGCGCAGCGAACATCGGCGTGAGATAAAAAATGGTGCTGCCAGTGAGGATTGAACTCACGACCTCTCCCTTACCAAGGGAGTGCTCTACCACTGAGCTACGGCAGCTTACCCGTCGTCCCGGCGCGCGTGGTGGCGCCCGAACTTGGACGGCCCTGATCTAGCCTGACTCACCCCCCGCCGCAACCGGCGATTTTCCTTGAGTCGCCTGGTGCCGGCAGCCGACCGGCGATCACCCCGGGCTCACTTCCGTGTGAACCGTGCGGATACGGATTGCCATATCACACCGGTCCAATATTCAAGCTGCGCGCCCAAAGCGGCCGAATCGTCCCTTGGAGCGTTGACCCGATGATCCCATGAGCCCAAACACCCGCATAGGAATCTGATGAACTTCCTTCAACCCTTCACGCCGCAATTGCTGAGCGTCCTGCGCATCATGTCCGGCCTGCTCTTCCTGCAACATGGAACCACGAAGTACCTGAACATCCCGATCGGACCGATGAACAACGCGACCCCGATGAGCATGTCGGGAGCAGCCGGAATCATCGAACTGGTCACCGGCGTACTGCTGGTCGTCGGCCTGTTCACGCGTCCGGCAGCCTTCATTGCCTCGGGCATGTGCGCTGTCGCCTATTTCTATGCCCACGCCGGTCGTGGCTTGTTCCCGATCCTGAACGGCGGTGAGCTGGCGGTCCTCTACACCTTCACGTTCCTTTATCTTGCTGCGGCCGGGGGCGGACCCCTGAGCCTCGACCGGATCATCCGCAAGGCTGATTGACCCGCGGCGCTCTTGCGCTCGGCGTACGAGCCTGTAGACAATCTTTTGCGGCCGCGCTGGCAGTTCCGCGCGGCCGTATGCTTTTGTCAGCCTCAACCGCTCATAAGACGCCGCTCAAAGAAGCCGCCAAGGAACGCCCTATGACCGCCCCCAGCAGCCCCGGCGCCCTCGCCGGCATCAAGGTGATCGACCTCTCGCGCGTGTTGGGAGGGCCGTTCGCGACGCAGCTCCTGTCCGACCACGGCGCCGACGTGATCAAGCTCGAACCGCCGCAGGGCGACGAGGTGCGCGACTGGGGCCCTCCGTTCAACGAGAACGAGGACGCGTCCTACTTCATCGGCGTCAATCGCAACAAGCGCTCGGTCGGCCTCGATCTCGCCCAGCCTGAAGGACGCGCAGTTCTGCTGCGCCTGCTCGAGGGCGCTGACGTCCTGATCGAAAATTTCAAGCCGGGCTCCATGGAGAAATGGGGCATCGGCTACGACGAACTCGCGAAGAAATTCCCGCGCCTGATCTACTGCAAGGTGTCGGGCTTCGGCGCTGAAGGCCCCCTCGGCGGATTTCCCGGTTATGACGCCATCGTCGGCGCCATGGCCGGCCACTACAGCGTCAACGGCAGCGCCGAGACCGGCCCGATGCGCATGGGCATCGCCGTCGTCGACATCACCACCGGCCTCTACTCCGTGATCGGCATCATGCTCGCCATGCACGAGCGCCAGACCTCGGGCAAAGGCCAGTTCATCGATTGCGCGCTCTACGACAGCGCGTTGAGCCTCATGCACCCGCACTTCCCGAACTATTTCCTCTCCGGCAAAGTCCCCGGCCTGACCGGCAACACACACGGCAACCTGGCGCCGTACGGCATGTTCCCGACCAAGACCTGCCGCGTCATGATCGGCGCCGGCAACAACCGCGCGTTCAAGCGCGTATGCGAGGAACTCGGTGTCCCTGAGATGGCCGAGGATCCGCGCTTCGCCACCAACGGCGACCGCGTCAAACATCGCGACGACCTCAACCGCATCATCACCGAGCGGCTGTCGCACGTCGACGGCATGACGTTCTCGTTGAAGTTGCTCAAGGCGGGCTTGCCCTGCGGACCCGTGCTCAACGCCGAGGAAGCGCTGAACCACCCGCACGCCGCCGCCCGCGGTGCCATCGTCCAGTCCGGCTCGTACAAGGGCATCGGCACGCCGGTGAAACTCTCGCGCACACCGGGCAGCCTCAAGTCACCGCCGCCGCGCTTCTCGCAGCACACCCGCGAGGTGCTCGCCGAACACGGCTTCGACGCTGCGGCCATCGAGCGGCTGACGGCGGCGGGCGTGCTGGTCGAGAAGCGGCGGGTATAGCACCCAGCACATAATCGGGGCGCCTCATGATGACGGCAGACGGGCTCATCACCGGCCTCGTGAGTGGCGATCGCATCATCGATCGCCCCTCGTTCGACGCCCGCGTCGAGCGCGCCGCCGCCGGCCTCGACGCGCTCGGCGTCGGCCAGGGCGACTGCGTTGCGATCCTCATGCGCAACGACATCACCTTCCTCGAAGCCTCCTACGCCGCGATCCGCCTCGGCGCCTACGCCGTCCCGATCAACTGGCACTTCCATCCCGACGAGGTCCGCTACATCCTGCGCGACTGCTCAGCGAAGGTCCTCATCACCCACGCCGATCTGCTCGACACAGCACGACAGGCCGCGCCCGCTGGCGTCACAATCCTGACCGCGCCGACGCCCGATATCGTCGCACAAGCGTTCGCGATTCCTTGGGACAGCTGCGCGGTGCCACCCGATGCCCGCGACTGGGACGCCTTCATCGAGGCGCACGCGCCCTGGACCGGCGCGCCGCGTCCGCAAACCCTCAGCATGATCTATACGTCCGGCACAACCGGCAGTCCCAAGGGCGTCCGCCGCGCGCCGCCGACACCCGAGCAGCAGGACGCCCTCAACGACTCCCGCCGCGTCGTCTACGGCGTCGCACCCGGCATCCGCACAATCATGGCCGGTCCGCTCTATCACACCGCGCCTAACGCCTTCGTGCTTCGGGCCGCCCACATCGCCGATGCCCTGTTCCTGATGCCACGCTTCGACCCCGAGGCGATGCTCGCCCTCATCGAGCGCCAGCGCATCGATACGCTCTTCATGGTGCCGACCATGTTCGTGCGGATGCTCAAGCTGCCGGAAGAGGTGCGCCGCCGCTACGACCTCTCCTCGCTCCGCTTCGTCATGCACGCCGCCGCGCCCTGCCCGGTCCACGTCAAGCGCGCGATGATCGAGTGGTGGGGACCGGTCATCTCGGAATTCTACGGCGCCACCGAGAGCGGCGCGGTCACGCTGGTCTCGAGCGAGGAATGGCTGAAGAAGCCCGGCACCGTCGGCCGCGCCGCCAAGGGCGCGACGATTTCCATTCAGGACGAGCAAGGCCGCGAGGTGCCGCAGGGCGAGGTCGGCGAGATCTACTCGTCGATCGATTTCTACCCCGAGTTCGCCTACCACAACCTCCCCGAAAAGCGCGCCGAGATCGAGCGCGGCGGCATGATCACCGTCGGCGACATGGGCTACCTCGACGCCGACGGCTACCTGTTTCTGTGCGACCGTAAGCGCGACATGGTCATCTCCGGCGGCGTCAACATCTACCCCGCCGAGATCGAAGCGGCGGCACTGGCGATGCCCGGCATCAAGGACTGCGCCGTCTTCGGAATCCCCGACGAGGAATTCGGCGAAACGCTCATCGCTCTCATCGAGCCGATGCCGGGTCACGCGCTCGACATCGACAGCGTTCGCGCCCACCTGCGCGATCACCTCGCCGGCTACAAAGTCCCCCGCCGCATCGAAATCGCCCGCGACCTGCCGCGCGAAGACTCCGGCAAGATATTCAAACGCCGCCTGCGCGAACCGTATTGGAAGGACGCAGGAAGGAAGATTTGATTTTTCCGCGAACGCCGACGGCCCCGCCTACCGGCGCCGCGGCGCTGCCTCGCCGGTTGGAGTTCTCACCTTGCGGCCTTCGGCCGCTACAGAATTAGCGAAGTCCAAATCGCAAAAAGGCGGGGGCTTCGGGGGTGTCCCCCGATTGGGGCGTGGGGCTAAGGCCCCACTCGCGCTGAAAGCGCGACTGCACCCGCACCGTGTCCCCTCCGCGGCAAATAAAAACCACTCTCCAGCCGCAAAACCGCCACCCCGCTCCGCATTGTGACAGCACGAGTTGCAGGGAGTAGTGATGCGCGTCATCGCAACAGTTTTCGCCATGCTGATGCTGGCCGCGACGGCCGGCAACGCCGACGCGCAGGCGCGGCGCACGGCAGCACAACAACCGCTGGCACCGCAGGAGCAGCCCGCGCAAGCGGCGACCGCGCAGGTGATCCTCAAGTGGATCAACGGCTACCGCCACAACCCCGAGCCGGAGAAACTGCCGCCGGCGGTCAAGGCGATGAGTTCGCTCGGGCTGTTCAAGGATCTCGACCAGGCCGGCCTCTACATCGGTTTCATATCCGGCATCATCGCCGCCAATCCCGAGCGCGCCGACAAGCTGATCTCCGATATCTTCCCGCTGCCGCCCGAAGATCAGGTGGTGATCGTGCGCGCGATCGCGTACTCGGGTCTGCGCGGCTGGAAGGAACTGCTCCAGCGCTTCATCGAGCGGATGCCGGCGCGCAAGGTGCTGATCGAGCATCACCTCTACGGCAAGGGCGCGACCTTCGCGACGCTCGATCTCAAATCCTCGCCGGCCCACATCGACATCATGTGGGGGCACTATTACGGCTCCTGGCGGTACCAGGGTATCGAGCGCATCCTGTCGATCCTGTCCTGGGCGAAGGACCGCAACGACACCGAGAAGCTGACGATCGGCAGCATGGCAAAGTGGACGCTGGCCAACAACATCCAGCAGGATCCGCGCCTTCTTGGCTTCGTCAAAGGACAACTCGGCAAGCTCGCCAAGGAGAATGCCGCAGAATTGCGCGAGGTCGTCACGGCCGCCGAGACCTTCGAGACCTCGGACATCCGCAAGCAGGCGATGGCGGCCCTCGACGAGCTGCGCCGCAAAGGCCCCGAGAGTGCCCGCAACGCCGTGTGGTGGGGCACTGCGGGGCAGACCGCTCTCGCCTTCGGCTGCATCGTCGCCAGCGCGCTCGGGCACCCAGAGGTCGGCATCCCCTGCGTCATCGGCGGGGCGCTGTCCAATGTCGCGCTGAAGTATCTCGTGCCGCAGTAATGGCGCCGGGCTGCGACGGCTTGCGCTGTTGGGCGCGGCTGAAAAAGGTGGCGCGCACGGCCAGCGTTTGCTAGAAGCCACGAACTTCCGGGCAATGCCCTATTCCGCGGTAGCTCAATGGTAGAGCAATCGGCTGTTAACCGGTTGGTTGTAGGTTCGAGTCCTACCCGCGGAGCCAATA
>LNFM01001720.1_pt1 | contig 98940 bp, 77 predicted proteins | sample 596031 | NCBI WGS metagenome assembly LNFM01 (sample SAMN04254537, study PRJNA301005) | activated carbon metagenome | isolation source: dual media filters at the Ann Arbor, Michigan drinking water treatment plant | place: USA: Ann Arbor
ATGCAGCTCAACACCCTTCAACTCAAAAACAAATCGATTAACCTTGAACCCGGACTTCCACTTTTGATTGGTACGGCTGCAGGGGGCAGGTCAATACCACTCTTTCATGGCCTGCATCGGCGTCTTGCTCTTGAGCGCTGATTGCGGCAACTGGTGGTTGTACAGGGCCACATAGCGCAACAAGGTCTGCTCCATGTCCTCGCGGCTGTTGAACCTGTGGGTCTTCAGGACGTCTGCAATACGCCCATTGAACCGCTCCACCATACCGTTGGTTTTCGGTGTTCTGGGCTTGGTCAGCCGGTGCTCTATGCCCAGCTCCCGGCACAGTTGATCGAACTCATGGTTGCCGCTGGGTTCGCGTTCCCGGCTGGCAAACAGGCGGTCTGTGAACTCCTTGCCGTTGTCAGTCAGCAGCTTGGTGATCCTGAGCGGACACGCCTTGTGCAATGCCTTCAGGAAGGCTTGCGCACTGGCGGCTGTCTTGTTGGTCTTGAGCTGCACAAACACCCAGCGCGTAGCCCGATCGATGGCCACGAACAGATAGCGCCTGCTGCTCTCGTCCTGCATCTGGGGCAGGTACTTCACATCCATGTGCACATAGCCAGGCTCGTAGCTCTTGAAGGCCTTGTGTGCTACCGCAGGCTCCTGGGGTTTGAGGGCGTTGAGGTTGCCCGCTCCATGGCGGCGCAGGCACCGGTCCAGGCCCGAGCGCGAGACATGGGGGCAAATAAACTCGCGCGTGACCGCCAGCAGGTCATCCAGAGGCAGCAGCAGGGTACGCCTGAGGTGGAGCACCACGGTCTCTTGTGCAGGCGTGAGCACGGTCTGCAGGTGATGGGCCGTGTGCGAGCGGTCTGCAAAAACATCGCGCTTCTTCCACTTGTAGACCGTCTGCTCAGTGATCCCGAAGCGCAGGGCCAGGACGCTGGCTGGCTCGTCGCTGACTGCGATCTCGGCACGCACAGCGGGCGTGGTGCGGGCGTTCTTGTGCAGGGCTATCAACATGGCTTCACTCCCCGGGTCGATTGCAAGGACTCTATCAACTCCTTCAGAACGGCTCTGGCCATGAAGAGGGGATAGCGCTTAGGGTCTATGCAATCATCCGGGATGCGACATCTAGCCTGAATTGGGTTATCCCAAAACGGGTTTCATAGCGTCTGCTGTCTTCTTTTTCCACTCGTCCAGCAGGTCGGCCCATCGCTGCATCATGGTGGCCCGATCCTTCAGGTAGTCCGCGTGGTTGTAGGTGCGGCGCACGGCGTTGGGCTCATCGTGGGCCAGCTGGCGTTCAATCCAGTCCGGGGAGAATCCCATCTCGTTGAGGCGCGTGCTGCCGGTGGTGCGTGTGGCATGTGGGCTGAACTTGCCTGCCCAACCCAAGGCCTTCAACATTTGCCGGAACGATGCCGTCACCATCGGTTTTCTCCTGTCGTCCCGGTGGGGGAAGAGATGGCATCGGTTGCCCGTGAGCGTGGATAGGCTGCGCAGCAATGTGACAGCTTGGGTTGGCAAAGGGATCAAGTGCTCCTTGCGCTTTTTCATCCTCTGCGCGGGGATGCGCCAAAGCGCTGCATCCAAATCGAACTCGCACCACTCGGCCTCAATCACTTCGGATGGACGGGCCAGGGTCAGCCACATGAGGAAGAACGCGGCCTGGATTTGGTAGTACCCGCCATGGCCCTCCACCGCGTTCAGCAGTGCACCAACCTCCTCGAAAGATAAAGGCCGCTTGTGCTGGGTTTTGTTGGCAGGCAAGGCGTTGCGGACTGGATAGACCGGGTCTATGTCGGCCAGGAGCCTGGACACAGCGAACTCGAACACTGAGGACATGGTTCGCTTGGCTTCGCGGGCCACACTGTTGCCGTTGCGGGAGTTGGCCCGCTTCAGGATGTCAAGCACGTGCAAGGACTGAACCTGTCGGATAGGCAGTGACCCTACATGAGGAAAGACCACGCGCTCCAGCATGTTCAAACGGCGAGCCTTGGTCACTTGTTGCCAGTCCCGCAGGGCCACCCATTCCCGGGCAACAGCTTCAAAGGTGTTGGCGTGGTCTAGGCCAGTTTTGAGGCGTTCAAGCTTCTTTTGTTGGGCTGGGTGAATGCCTTGGGCAACCAATTTGCGCGCAGACTCTGCGGCCTCGCGTGCATCCCTCAGGCTCACATCGGGATAGCGCCCGAGAGCCGCCCGACTCTCCTTACCTAAGAGACGGTACTTCCAGCGCCACAGCTTTGCACCAGTGGGACTGACTTCAAGATAAAGGCTACCACCCGCTGGTAGTTTGTACGCCTTCTCCGATGGCTTTGCCGCACGGATGGCAGCGTCACTGAGGCCGCGACGGGATTGGCGCGAAGAGGCGCTTTTGGGGGCATCGGAAACGACTGCAAAGCCAGTATCCATGCGGGTTTCGAGGTGGTTTGGGGGCATGATTTCTCCTGAGGAGGGGGCATGCACCGTGCGTGCCCCCTGTCATGCCCCCATATATGGAAAATGCCCCCGAACGATCTAGTTCACCGGCGAACAACTTTCCCTATATCTATCAATGGGTTAGCCAACACCTTCGAACATTGGCGAACCCTGAAGAACAGCTCTTCCTGTTTAGACGTTGAACAGGAAGTTCAGCACATCGCCGTCCTTGACGACGTATTCCTTGCCTTCGGCGCGCATCTTGCCCGCGTCCTTGGCGCCCTGCTCACCCTTGTAGGCGATGAAGTCGTCGAACGCGATGGTCTGCGCACGGATGAAGCCACGCTCAAAGTCACCGTGGATCACGCCCGCCGCCTGCGGGGCCGTGTCACCGATGTGGATGGTCCAGGCGCGCACTTCCTTCACCCCGGCGGTGAAGTAGGTCTGCAGCCCCAGCAGCTTGAAGGCACCGCGGATGAGCCGGGCCAGGCCGGGCTCGGTCTGCCCCATTTCCGCCAGGAACATGTCGCGGTCTTCGTCGCTCATCTCGGCCATCTCGGCTTCCATCTTGGCGCAGATGGCCACCACGGGCGCGTTCTGGCTGGCGGCATATTCCTTGAGGCGGTCCAGAAACGGATTGTTCTCGAACCCGTCTTCGCTCACGTTGCCGACAAACATCGCGGGCTTGGCCGTAATGAGGCACAAGGACTTGAGCAGGGGTTGCTCCTCCTTGGTCACCTCGACGCTGCGGGCCGGCTTGCCTTCATTGAGCGCTGCCTGGATGCGCGTGAGCAGCGCCACCAGCTTGGCGGCGTCCTTGTCGTTACCCGACTTCGCAGCCTTGGTGTAACGGTTGAGCGCCTTCTCCACCGTGCCCATGTCGGCCAGGCACAGCTCGGTCTGGATCACTTCGATGTCGGAGATGGGATCGACGCGCCCCGCTACGTGAATCACGTTGTCGTCTTCAAAGCAGCGCACCACATTGACGATGGCATCCGTCTCGCGGATGTGGGCCAGGAACTGGTTGCCGAGGCCCTCACCCTGGCTGGCACCCGCCACAAGGCCGGCGATGTCCACAAACTCGACGATGGCGGGCACGATGCGCTCGGGCGAAATGATGTCGGCCAGCTGCTGCAGGCGCGGATCCGGTACCTCGACCACGCCCACATTGGGCTCAATCGTGCAAAACGGGTAGTTCTCGGCGGCAATGCCAGCCTTGGTCAGGGCGTTGAAAAGGGTGGACTTGCCCACATTGGGCAGGCCCACGATGCCGCATTGGAGGCTCATGGCAGGGCTTTCTGGTGTTCGGAGACAAACCGCGCATTTTACGGGGCCACCTGTGACCGCCACCGGGACTGCACATCGCCAAGCCATTCCGGCCAAGCCGGACCCTGGTTTCAGTCGAATCGCAGGTCCGCAGCCAGGCGCTGGCCAACCCGCAACACAGTCCCCGCACCGTGCAGCACGATGCTGTTCATGCCGAAGGTGATCGCACCGTCGAGCCGCTTGTCCTGGCGGTAGGTGCGCAGTGTTGCCCCGACCGCAGAGCCGGTTTCACCAGTGGCGGGATCCACGTCGGGGATGGGGCAGCGCGCACACGGCTTCACAGGCCGCAGATGCACCTCGGCTGCATCGCACTCCAGCCTGATGACGTCCAAGCGATCTTCGTCGTGGGGCTGCACCCCAGCAATGACAACATTGGGGCGAAACCGCTCTACCCCCACAGCCGGATGACCAAGGGCCGCCAGCCGGGCGTTGAGGTCCTGCATGGATCCCTCGCTGCAAACCAGCACCGGAAATCCATCAGAAAACTGATTGGGTGCTTCGATACCTCCCGTCCAGCGCATGCTGGAAAGCCTCTGGTGATCAGGGTCAAACCGGACCAGCCGGCAGGGCTGCCCCAGAAAATCGGAGAACCACTGCGCTGCCACCGCGCCCATGTCCCAGGCAGGCACAGCCTCCGCCCACAAAGTGACGTTGGCCGGAGCCTCGACGGTATCCAGCCCCAGATGGAGGGCCAACATGCCGGGAGCCCGCAAGACCACCTCACTGGCCTTGATCTGGGGACGTATCAGTGCCATTCGAGGCCGCGACCGCTGCGTGACGAACTCGCCCCGCGCGTCGACCACCATCCACGCCCGGTCCAGGTCGAGGCCGGTTTCGGTGAGGAGCGCCTCCTGCACCTCGACGCCTGCGCACGACTTGACGGGATACACGAACAGGCGGGCGATGGTGCCGGAGACGTCAGACTGGGGATAAAAACTGCTCACGCTGCATGCTCCACAAACAGGGAAAGGGGGAATCGGCGACATGTGCCGGGCACGATTGTGCAGCCCCGGAGGTCACAACCCCGCACCCCGAGGGTGCAGCAGCAGCGCTCCTACAATCGCCCGCATGGCGCAACCTTTTGATATCTGCATCCGTGGCACGGGCATCGTGGGCCAGACCCTGGCACTCCTGCTGGCCCGCGAAAAACGCAAGGTTGCACTGGTCGCCGCACCCGCCGCGGCGGGTCATCGGGCTCCGTCAGGGCACCACGATGTACGGGCCTATGCGCTGAACGCCGCATCACGCGAGCTGCTCCAGTCGCTGCGCAGCTGGCCCGACGCTGAATACGCCACCGCCGTGCAGCGCATGCATGTGCTGGGTGACAGGGGCGGCAGTGTGGAGTTCAATGCAGCGGCCCAGCATGCTGACGCGCTGGCGTGGATTGTTGACGTACCCGCCCTGGAGGCCCGCCTGGCAGAAGCAGTGCGTTTCCAGCCGCAGGTCGAAGTGGTCGATGCCCCTGTGTCGGCCGCCCTCACGGTGGTGTGCGAAGGCCGCGCCAGTGCCACACGGACCGAATTTGGCGCGCATTTCGACATCACTCCTTATGCACAGCACGCCATTGCTGCACGCCTGACCTGCGAACAACCTCACCAGCAGGTGGCAAGGCAATGGTTCTCGCCCGATGGAATCCTGGCGTTCCTGCCCATGGGGGGTCCGCAGGGGAACTCCGTGGCGGTGGTTTGGTCAGTCTCGCCTGAGCAGGCAGCGCTCTTGATGGAATTGCCCGCGCAAGAATTCGCAGGACGGCTGCACGAAACCAGTGGGGGCGCCCTCGGCGCCCTGACGCTGAACGGCGAGCGAGCGGTGTGGCCCCTGCAACTGGCCCGCGCTGACCGCTGGTGCGGCGCCCTGCACCCCGAGGGCCGCAAGGCCAGAAGCTGGGTATTGGCAGGAGACGCCGCGCACACCGTGCACCCCCTGGCGGGCCAGGGGTTGAACCTGGGTCTGGCAGACGTGCAGGCCCTGGCCAACGTGCTGCATGCGCGCGACTACTGGCGCAGCGTGAGTGACCTGCGCCTGCTGCGCCGCTACGAACGCGAACGCAAGGCAGCGGTGTGGACCATGGGCCTGGCCACCGACGGACTGCAGCAGCTATTCATGCGCCAGGATGGGCCGCTGCCCATGCTTCGCAATGCAGGCATGACGGGGTTTGACCTGAGCGGCCCCCTCAAGGATTTCGTGGCCCGGCAGGCCATGGGAATGCGATGACCCCCCCGGTAGCGGCACTGCTGCCGCTGCCAGACTGATGGAATGACTGAACGATGAAACTGATTCCCGCCCTGCTCGCTGCCGCTGGTACGCTGGCCTTGACCTTTTCGGCCCACGCCCAGGAGGCAGCCATCCGCAAGGCGCTGGCTGAGCGCATTCCCCAGATGGACAAGATCGACGAGGTACGCCCCACGCCCATGAAGGGGCTGTTTGAAGTACGCATCGGCACCGATCTTTTCTATACCGATGCCAAGGGCAACTACGTCATCCAGGGCGAGCTCATCGACACCAAGGCCCGCCGCAACCTCACCGAAGACCGTATTGCCAAGCTGACAGCGGTCGACTTCGCAGCACTCCCGCTCAAGGATGCGTTCACCATCGTGCGCGGCGACGGCAAGCGCAAGGTGGCGGTGTTCGAGGACCCGAACTGCGGTTACTGCAAACGCTTCGAGCGCGACATGCAGAACGTGGACAACGTCACGGTGTACCTTTTCCTTTATCCCATCCTGAGCCCGGATTCCGCCGAGAAGTCGCGCAACATCTGGTGTTCCAAGGACCGCGTTGCCGCGTGGCAAGACATGATGGTCCGCGACAAGGCCGTGCCGGCCGCCAGCTGCGACACAAGTGCTCTGCAGCGCAACCTGGCATTTGGCCGCCAGTACAAGATCACGGGCACGCCCACCCTCATTTTTGCCAATGGCACTCGGGTGCCTGGCGCCATCGGGGCTGCCGAGGTCGAGAAACGCCTGGCCGAGGCCAGCAGCGACACCGCAAGCGCCCGGTAAAGGCCCTGCCGCTGCACCGTTGATTTCCCCACCCGTCGCGGAGCCGGTGCCACAGTACGCACGGGGGCCGCGCTGGCACCATCGCTGACCACCATGCCCGCCACCCGCACCCACCAGCCCGCTGCCGTTCACTACCGGATTGAACCGGCCGATGTGCACGCGCACATCTTCCGGATCACCCTCACGATTGCCCATCCGCAGGCGCAGCAGGAGGTATCGCTTCCGGTCTGGATTCCAGGCAGCTACCTGGTGCGGGAGTTTTCCAAGAACCTGCAGGACCTGCAGGCCACGCAAGGACGGCGGCGCAGCCCGGTCACGCAGCTCGACAAGCACCGCTGGCTGATCTCCTGCAACCCTGAAAAGCCGCTGGTGCTCACCTATGGCATTTGCGCCTACGACACCTCGGTGCGCACTGCGTGGCTGGATGCGTCGCGAGGCTTCTTCAACGGCACCAGCCTGTGCCTGCGCGTGGAAGGCCAACAGCAGCAGGCGCACAGCATCGAGATCGCCCGCACGGATGCCACCGCGGATTGGTCTGTGGCCACCGGCATGGATGCGCTCGCAATCGACAAGCAGGGCTTTGGGCTTTACGGAGCCCCCGAGTACGAAGCGCTGGTGGACTGCCCTTTCGAGCTCGGCCGTTTCTGGACAGGTCGCTTCACCGCTGGCGGCGTGCCGCACCGGTTTGTTGTCGCAGGGGCAGCACCATCGTTTGACGGCAAGCGCCTGCTGGCCGACACGCAAAAGATCTGCGAGACGGCGATGGCCTTCTGGCATGGAGGCGGCAAGCCGCCTTTTCGATCGTATGTGTTCATGCTCAACGCCGTGGGCGACGGGTACGGGGGGCTGGAGCACAGCAACTCCACGGCGCTCATCTGCGGCCGGCGCGACCTGCCCCGCACAGGCGAGGCGCGCACCAGCGAGGGCTACACCACGCTGCTGGGGCTGATCAGCCACGAGTACTTTCACACCTGGAACGTGAAGCGGCTGCGCCCGGCGGAGTTCGCATCGCTGGATTTCGCGCGCGAGAACTACACCGAACTGCTCTGGTTCTTTGAAGGCTTCACCAGCTATTACGACGACCTGCTGCTGCGCCGCGCCGGACTGATCGACGACGCCACATACCTCAAGCTGATCACGAAGACCATCAACCAGGTGCTCCAGACCCCGGGCCGCAAGGTGCAGACGGTGGCTCAGGCCAGCTTTGATGCCTGGGTGAAGTACTACCGCCAGGACGAGAATACGCCCAACACCACAGTGAGCTACTACACCAAGGGCTCGCTGGTAGCCCTGTGCCTGGACTTGGCGCTGCGCAGTGAGGGAAAGACCACTCTGGACGATGTGATGCGCGGGCTGTGGCAGCGCTGCCCCAAAGGCCTGATGAGCGAAGACGACTTGCGCGCGGTGCTGCTGGAACTCGGGGGCCGCGCTCTTGACAAGGAGCTGGAGCAGTGGGTGCACGGCACGGCAGAGCTTCCGCTGGCCGAGTTGCTGGGCAAGAACGGCGTGGGCCTGAAGCCAGAGACCGCGCAGTTGGCACAGCGCCTGGGCATCCGGGTGCAGGAGAACCACAGCATCCAGATCAAGACCGTGCTGCGCGGGGGCGCTGCCGAGAAAGCCGGAATGGCTGCGGGGGATGAATGGCTGGCGGTGGAAACCGGCGGCAGTGCCTGGCGCGTGAGCAAGCTGGACGACGTCGCGTTCTACAGCGGTAGCGCCACGTCTGCCACGGCGATCGTCGCCCGGGATGGCCGCATCCTGCGCCTGGCGCTCAACATGGTGGCTGCCGGGCAGCCAGCGTCGAAAGCCCGCAAGTCGCCGCATCCGGAACCTGCGATCCCGGACACAGTGAGCCTGTCGGTCGTCGATGCGGCCGCCGTTGCGCGCTGGCTGGGCCTGCCCGCCCGGCCTTGAGGCGGCACACGCCCGGTTTCGCTATATTCAATCCATTTGCTTCCCATAACAAACCACAGCCCAAGGAGATCCCATGTCTTACGAAACCATCGAGGTTCGTGTGGAAGCCGAAAAGGTCGGCATCGTCACCCTGAACCGCCCCAAGCAGCTCAATGCGCTCAATGACCAGCTCATGGACGAACTGGGCGCGGCACTCAAGGCCTTTGATGCCGACGCGAACATCGGCTGCATCATCGTCACCGGCAGCGAACGTGCATTCGCCGCTGGCGCAGACATTGGCGCGATGGCCAAGTACAGCTTTGCCGACGCGTACAAGGGCGACTACATCACCCGCAACTGGGAAGCCATCCGGTCGGTGCGCAAGCCCGTGATCGCAGCCGTGAGCGGCTTTGCGCTGGGAGGCGGCTGCGAGCTGGCCATGATGTGCGACTTCATCATCGCGGCCGATAACGCAAAGTTCGGTCAGCCCGAGATCAAGCTGGGCGTGATCCCTGGCGCCGGCGGCACGCAGCGGCTGCCCCGCGCAGTGGGCAAGTCCAAAGCCATGGACATGGCGCTCACGGCACGCATGATGGACGCCACCGAAGCCGAGCGCGCCGGGTTGGTCAGCCGCGTGGTTACGTACGACAAGCTGATGGACGAGGCGCTGGGCGCGGCGATCACCATCGCCGGTTTCTCGCAGATTGCCGTGATGGCCGCCAAGGAATCCGTCAACCGCGCCTTTGAGGGCAGCCTCACCGATGGCGTCATGTTCGAACGCCGCCTGTTCCACGCGCTGTTTGCGACCCAGGACCAGAAGGAAGGCATGGACGCCTTCGTGAACAAGCGCGCAGCGAGCTTCACACACCAATAATTTTTGTTCTATAATTTCGGTCTGCGGTCGTATAGCTCAGTTGGTTAGAGCGCAGCATTCATAATGCTGATGTCGGTGGTTCAAGTCCACCTACGACCACCAGATTCAAAAACCCACAGCGCTTCGGCTCTGTGGGTTTTTTCTTTGGGAAACTGCAGTCCAGCGAACGCGGCACTGGCTCGGAGTCAGTGGGTCAGCCAACCCTTGGGGCCCCAAACGCCAACGGGTGAAACGCAGGGTGCACCGTAGAATCGCGCCCTCAGCCCCTGGATGTACACCATGAACCGCTGCACACACACCAAACCCCACTCCCTTACTGCCAGTCGCCGGGCTTACCCCCTGGTGCTTGCCCTGCTGGCATGCGCCAGCACCATCGCATGGGTTTCCCATGCCCACGCGCAGCAGATGCCATCCGGCATGGGCATGGTGCGCAACTTCCCCGAGGCCGCGTTGCGCGGAGCCCTCACCGTGACGAGTGCCAACGAGGCCCGGCTCAACGGCCAGACCATCCGCATGGCGCCCGGCATGCGCCTGTTCAGCCCGCAGAACACGCTCATCATGTCCCACAGCGTGATCGGGCAGACCTTCAAGGTCAACTACGTCATCGAGCAGAGCACCGGCATGCTCCACACCGCGTGGATCCTGACGCAAGGCGAGGCCGACGTGCCGCGCAAGAGCCCCGGCGAAGTGGTGGACCGCAACTACCGCACCGACTCGGACCTGATCAAGAAGTGAACCGGCGGGCCGCCACGCGCGCGCCCCGTACCACCACTGCGCACCCCGATGGCGGTGCGCCTGCCTTTTCCCGTTTGTAAAGCGAGCCCGCCATGGCCAAAAAAGTATTCATCAAGACATTCGGCTGCCAGATGAACGAGTACGACTCGGACAAGATGGCTGATGTGCTCCATGCCGCTCAGGGCTACGAGCCCACGCAGAACGTGGATGAGGCCGACCTTATCCTCTTCAACACCTGCTCCGTGCGCGAGAAAGCGCAGGAGAAGGTGTTCAGCGACCTGGGCCGCATCAAGCACCTGAAAGCGCGCGGGGTGAAGATTGGCGTGGGCGGCTGCGTGGCCAGCCAGGAAGGCGCCGAGATCATCAAGCGCGCGCCGTATGTGGACGTGGTGTTCGGCCCGCAGACCCTGCACCGCCTGCCGGAGATGCTGAACCAGCGCGAGCGCCTGGACAAACCCCAGGTGGACATCAGCTTCCCCGAAATCGAGAAGTTCGACCATCTGCCGCCCGCCCGTGTCGAGGGCGCGTCGGCCTTTGTGTCGATCATGGAAGGCTGCAGCAAATACTGCAGCTACTGCGTGGTGCCCTACACCCGGGGCGAAGAGGTGAGTCGCCCATTTGATGACGTGCTGGTGGAAGTGGCGGGCCTGGCCGACCAGGGCGTGAAGGAAATCACCCTGCTGGGCCAAAACGTGAACGCGTACCTTGGCAAGATGGGTGGCACGGCCGAGATTGCCGACTTTGCGCTGCTGCTGGAATATGTGTCGGACATCCCGGGCATTGAGCGCATCCGGTACACCACGAGCCACCCCAACGAGTTCACGCCCCGACTGATCGACGCCTACGCCAGGCTGCCCAAGCTGGCCAGCCACCTGCACCTGCCCGTGCAGCACGGCAGCGACCGCATCCTGATGGCGATGAAGCGCGGCTACACCGCCATGGAATACAAGAGCACGGTGCGCAAGCTGCGCGCCATCCGCCCCGACCTGGCCATGAGCAGCGACTTCATCGTGGGCTTTCCCGGCGAGACCGAAGACGACTTCAACAAGATGATGAAGCTGATCGACGACATCCACTTCGACAACAGCTTCAGCTTCATCTTCAGCCCCCGCCCCGGCACACCCGCCGCAGGCCTGCACGACGACACCCCGCACGACGTGAAGCTGCGTCGGCTGCAGCACCTGCAGGGCGTCATCAACGCCAACATCAAGTCCATCAGCGAAAGCCGCGTGGGCACGGTCCAGCGCATCCTGGTGGAAGGCACCTCCAAGCGTGATGCCTCCGAACTGATGGGCCGCACCGAATGCAACCGCGTGGTGAACTTTGCAGGCCACCCGCGCCTGGTAGGGCAAATGGTGGATGTGCGCGTGACCGAAGCGAAGGCCTATACGCTGCGGGCCGAAGTGTGCACCGGCGAGGCCGTCCTGTCGCCCGCCTGCTGACAGGCTGCACTGCCGTCGCTCCCATGCAAAACCCAGCCGTGCGGCCGGCTGCGTCAGCCACCAAGACCGAAGGCCTGCTGCACGGGCTGTCCTTCCAGCAACTGCTGCTGCTGGCGTTCCTGCTGATCGCCGGCCTGCTGGGTGTGAGCGCGCTGCGGGCGCTGTACACGCTGGAGCAGCTCATGCTGCAAAGCCGCCAGGGCGCGGCGCAGGCCACCGTACTGGCCACGGCCGCCCAGGGGCTGGGCCAGCGCGGCCAGGCACTGGAGCGGGCTGCGCGGCAATCGCTGGTGTTGCGCGACGCACAGCTGCGCAGCAACTTCGACGACATGGCGGTCGAGGCGCGCGACGTACTGGTTTCGCTGGGCAAGGGCGGACTCGCACCTGAACTGGCCGCGCAATGGAACGCCCACCTGGCGACTGTGGACAGCCTCATGGACGCCCCGCCCGACCGCGCGCTGGACAACGAGCGTCTGGTGGCTGAGGAATTCGTGGCACTGGATGCCCTGCACACGGCCATCGTCCAGTCCATACAGGAGATCAACGCACAGCGCAGCGAGGCCTTGCTGTCGCAGGTGGAAGACAGCCGCCGCAACGTCACGCATCAGGTCGTGGTCGCCATTGTGCTGGCGCTGGCGCTGGCGCTGGCGCTCGGCATCTGGCTGGCGCGTCCCTTCAAGCGGCTGGAGCGCGCCATTCGCCGGCTGGGTGAAAACCAGCTCGATCGCCCCGTGGTCATTTCCGGCCCGGACGACGTGCGCCGTGTGGGCCAGCAGCTCGAATGGCTGCGCCTGCGTCTGGTGGAACTCGATGCCGACAAGGCCCGCTTCCTGCGCCATGTATCGCACGAGCTCAAGACCCCGCTGGCCGCCATGCGCGAAGGCGTGGCGCTGCTGGAAGACGGTGTGACCGGCGAGCTCAATGCAGGCCAGCGCGAGGTCGCCCAGATCCTGCGGCACAACACGCTGATCCTGCAGGGCGAGATCGAGGCGCTGCTGCGCTTCAACGCCGCGGCCTTCGAGGCGCGGCAACTGCAGCGGCGCGATACCGACCTGCTCGCGCTGCTGGAGGCGGCTGTGGAATCACAGCGGCTGCAGTGGCAGGCGCGTGGCTTGCGGGTGCTGGTGGAAGGGCCGGCAGTGACCCTGCAGATCGATCCTGAAAAAATAGCTTCGGCCATCAGCAACCTGCTTTCCAATGCCATCCGGTTCTCGCCCAAGGGCGGAACGGTTCGCCTCACGGTGTCGATGGCCCCGGGACAGGTGCGCGTGGATGTGTCAGACCAGGGGCCGGGTGTGGCCCAGGGGGACAGGGACCGCGTCTTCGAGCCCTTTTACCGGGGCGTACGCCAGCCCGAGGACGCGGTGCGCGGCACCGGGATCGGGATCGGGCTGTCCATCGTGCAGGAATATGTGGTGGCCCATGGTGGCCGAGTGCAGCTTGTCGAGGATGGAACGCACTCGTTTTTTCGGATCGAACTCCCTGATGCAGCCTGATTGCAATTCACCTCCACGCACCACGCCATCCGCCACGCCTGCCAGCCGGCCCCTGCAGTGGGCCGCCGTGCTGGCTACCGCGTTGCTGACGGCCGCATGTGCTTCGCGTCCGGCACCCGCAGCCCCAGCGCCCCAGCCGGTGCAGGCACTGCCACCCGTGCGCACCGAAGCGCCCCCGCCGCTGTCCCCCGTTCCGTTGCCTTCCACTACACCCGCCGAGTCGGGAAACGCCGCACCAGATCCTGTGGAACAGGTGCTGGCTGACAGCGACCGCATCCTGCGTCTGTCGCCTGCCGAGCTGGCCCGCGAGATCACCCGCCTGGGCGACGTCGAGGAAACATCTGCCGATACACCCTTGCTGCTGGCCACTGCGCTGGCACAGACGCGTCAGCCCGTGGACACGGCCCGTGCGCTGGGCCTGGTCCAGCGCGTCCTGGCCCAGCCGGCCTCACAGGCGTTGCATCCGCTGGCGCGCTGGATGGAATCGCGGCTGATGCAGCAGCGCCGGATGGAAGAGCAGCTGGAACGCCAGACCCAGCAGCTGCGCGATGCCCAGCGGCGGATTGAGCAGCTCAACGACCGGCTGGAGGCCGTACGCGCCATCGAGCGCAGCCTGACCACGCGCCCTGCCCCCAGCACAGCGCCCGCGTCGGCCGCACCCACTGTGCCTGCCGGCCCGCCGCGCACCGGCACGCCGTAACCCGCCACCTTACCCAGCGCAGGACACCCATGGCAGCCTTCACACCCACCGCTCCCGTCCGCGGCCCCGCGCCCCAGCGCATCCTGGTGGTGGACGACGATGCCGACATGCTGCGGCTGCTGTCGCTGCGACTGAACGCAGCAGGCTACGAGGTGGTGGCAGTGGCGTCGGCCGAAGCAGCCCTGGCGCAACTCGACGTGGCACGCCCGCAGCTGGTGCTCAGCGATGTGCGGCTGCCGGGGCGCGATGGCCTTGCGCTTTTCGATGAGGTGCGGGCCCGGCATCCGTCACTGCCCGTCATCCTGCTCACAGCCCACGGCACCATTCCTGATGCGGTGGAGGCCACGTCGCGTGGCGTGTTCACTTACCTCACCAAGCCCTACGACGGAAGGGAGCTGATGGAGAAGGTTGCACAGGCTCTGGCGCTGAGTGCACCCGCAGCCACGCACGCGCATGCCAACGAAGCCTGGCGCGCAGACATCGTGAGCCGCTCCAACCGAATGACCGACCTGCTGGCAGAGGCCTACATGGTGGCGCAGTCGGACGCCAGTGTGCTGCTGCTGGGCGACAGCGGATCGGGCAAGGAACTGCTGGCGCAGGCCATCCACCGCGCCAGCCCGCGTGCTGGCAAGCCCTTCGTGGCCGTCAATTGCGGCGCCATCCCCGAGGCACTGCTGGAGTCAGAGCTCTTCGGCCACGTCAAGGGCGCCTTCACCGATGCGGTGAGCAACCACAAGGGCCTGTTCCAGGCGGCCGATGGCGGCACGCTGCTGCTCGACGAAATCGGAGACATGCCGCCCGCCCTGCAAGTCAAGCTGCTGCGCGTGCTGCAGGAGCGCGCGGTGCGGCCTGTCGGATCCAGCCAGTCCATTCCCATCGATGCGCGCATCATCTCCGCTACGCACCGCAACCTGGAAGCCGCCATGGCCACGGCCCAGTTCCGGGAAGACCTGTACTACCGCCTGAACGTCGTCACGCTCACGCTCCCAACGCTGGGCGAGCGGCGCGAAGACATCGCACTGCTGGCCAACCACTTCCTGGACAAGCTGGCCCGCAAGTACGACAAGCGCCTGTCGGGCTTTGCCCCCGAGGCCCTGAAGGCGCTGACCATGGCTGCCTGGCCTGGCAACGTGCGCCAGCTTTTCAACGTGGTCGAGCAGGTGTGCGCACTGTCCACCACGCCGCTGGTGCCGCTCACGCTGGTGCAGCGGGCGCTGCGCACCCCCAGCACCCAGGTGCTGAGCTTTGCCGAGGCGCGCCAGCGGTTCGAGCGCGAATACCTGGTGGGCCTGCTCAAGATGACGGATGGCAACGTGGCCGACGCAGCGCGGTTGGCCGAACGCAACCGCACCGAGTTTTATCGCCTGCTGCAAAAGCACGCTCTCACGCCCGGCCACTTCAAAAACGAACCCGGTGACGATGTCGCCAGTGAGCGACACGAGTAAATCGTTGATTCACAACGGTTTTCTGGCGGCAGGGCACCCATTTGTCGCCGGATGGCGACAGATGGAGCCGGTTTTAAGCCCACCGAAGCGGGTGTACAGTTGCTTACACCCCACAACCTTCGCAAGCCATTGATTTAAAAGGATTTTTTCAAGCTGGCACAGGGTTTGCCCTATAGCCGGCATGCAAGCCCTTTTCCCTGTTCAACCACGCCACGCTGCGCCGGCCTTCTGGCGATGTGCTGTTGTCACTGTAGGGTTGCTCGCCGGCATGGCAGCGGCGCACGCCCAGAGCTTTGACTTCGAGAGCCTGACGCGCATGGCGCGCGATCGTGCCGCCACGGCCCACCAGCCCGCCAGCAGCAAGCTGCCACCCGACCTGGCGCGGCTGAACTACGACGAGGTGCGCGACATCCGCTGGCGCCCGGACCGCGCCCTGTGGCGCGCCGAGAACCTGCCGTTCGAGGCCATGTTCTTCCACCTGGGGCTCTACCAGACCCAGCCGGTGCTGATCAACGAGATCACCCCCCAGGGCACGCGCCACATCCGCTACAGCCGCGCCGACTTCGACTTCGGCCGTAACACGGTCACGCACGACGCGTGGGGCGACCTGGGCTTTGCCGGCTTTCGCGTGCACAACCACCTGAACTCTGCGGCCTACAAGGATGAGTTGGTGGTGTTCCAGGGCGCCAGCTACTTCCGTGCGCTGGGTCAGGGCCAGCAATACGGCCTGTCAGCCCGTGGCCTGGCCATTGACACCGTGGGTGCGCCACCCGGCCAGACCGAAGAGTTCCCGCGATTTACCGAGTTCTGGCTGGTGCGACCCGAGCCGGGCGCTACACAGATCACGGTGTACGCGCTGCTCGACTCGCCCCGCGCCACGGGTGCCTACCGCTTCGACATCCGCCCTGGGCCGCAAACCACCACCACCGTGCGCAGCCGGGTGTTCGTGCGCGCTGACGGCCACACACGGACGATTGCCACGCTCGGCATCGCCCCGCTGACCAGCATGTTCTTCTTTGGCGAGAACCAGCCGCGCAAAGACGACTTCCGCCCCGAAGTGCACGATTCCGACGGGCTGATGGTGGCCACTGGCGAGGGCGAATGGCTGTGGCGCCCCTTGCAAAACCCCAGGCAGACGCTCGTCACCTCGTTTGCCACCCGCAACCCCAGAGGCTTTGGTCTGATGCAGCGCGACCGCCAGTGGTCGAGCTACGAGGACGTGGAAGCGCGGTACGAGCGCCGTCCCAGCGCCTGGGTGCGCCCGCTGCACGACTGGGGCGCTGGGCGGGTGGAGCTGGTACAGCTGAACACACCTGATGAAACCCACGACAACATCGTTGCGTACTGGGTGCCTGCCGAGCTGCCCCCACCCGGCCAGCCGATGGAGTTTGCCTACGAGCTGAGCTGGCAGGGCGACGAGCAGCAACGCCCGCCGGGCAGCTGGGCCACGCAGTCACGCCGGGGCATGGGCTACCACAAGCTCAGTGCCGAGGCGCTGCGCCAGCAGACCCAATACGTGGTCGATTTCGAAGGGCCAGCCCTCGCCGCCCTGCCCGCCAACGCAGCCGTCAAGGCCGTAGTGACCGCCGGGCCAAACGGCGAGGTGCTTGAAAGCATGGCCTACCGCAACCCCGCCACGAACCAGTGGCGGATAACGCTTCGCGTACAGCGCCAGCGGAACGACCAGCCGGTCGAGCTGCGCGCATTTCTCCAACACGACAACCACGCTGTGAGTGAAACATGGACGCACATCATTCTTCCCGAGTAAGCCCCGCGGCGCTGCATCCACCGGCCGGCACAGCGCCTGCGGCGGTGGCCCGGCGCGGCAATTCGTACCTGCGCCCGACCACCACCCGGCGCAGCCCGCTGCGCGAAGGCCGCCACCCCAATGCGGTCACCGCACCGCCGGTCAACCGCGGCTCGATGGCCCCTGTACCCTGGCGCGGCTTCTGGAACAGCATCGGTACCGCCGTGCTGCTGACGCTGACCGGCAGGCGCAACGGTGCGACCACCGGGCCAGCCCAGCCCGCTGGTGCCGTACCCGCGTGGCAGGGTGCGGCACAACGCCGCCGCTGGACGTTTGCCTTGCTGACGCTGCTGACCACCGTGCTGGCCAGCACGCTCTTTGCAGGCGTGCAGCCCCACTACGAAAACGCCTGGCTGGGCTACGGCCAGATCGCGCTGTTCGCCTTGCTGTCCGCCTGGGTCGTGACCGGTTTTCTCACGGGTCTGATGGGCTTCTGGGTCATGCTGCGGGGTGACCGCCATGCCCTGTCGGCGCGCAGCGTACGGGAGCACGCCCTGCCCGCCGATGCCCGCACGGCCATCATCATGCCCATCTGCAACGAAGACGTGGCCACGGTGTTTGCCGGGCTGCGGGCCACCTGCGAATCGGTGGCGTCCACCGGGCACGGCGCCACGTTCGACGTGTTTGTGCTGTCCGACAGCAGCGACCCCGCCGTGTCCCGTGCCGAACGCGAAGCCTGGGAAGAACTGCGCAGCGCCCTGGCCCAGAACAGCCTGCAACCCCAGGTGCAGGTGTACTACCGCCTGCGCACCCGCCGCACGCACCGCAAGGCCGGTAACGTGGCCGACTTCTGCCGCCGCTGGGGCAAGGACTACCGCTACATGGTGGTGCTGGATGCCGACAGCGTGATGAGCGGCGACTGCATCGTGTCGATGGCCAAGCTGATGGAAGCCAACCCCACGGCCGGCATCATCCAGACGGCCACGCAGGCCATCGGCCATGTCACGCTGCACGCCCGCGCACAGCAGTTTGCATCGCGCGTCACGGGCCGCCTGTTCACTTTGGGCATGCAGTACTGGCAGCTGGGCGAGTCGCACTACTGGGGCCACAACGCCATCATCCGCGTGGCGCCCTTCATGCAGCACTGCGCCCTCGCGCCGATCCGCGGCACGGGTGGCCTGGCGGGCGGCATCATGTCGCACGACTTTGTCGAGGCGGCGCTCATGCGCCGCGCGGGCTACCACGTGTGGCTGGTGTCCGACCTGGTCGGCAGCTACGAACAGCAGCCGCCCGACCTGCTGGCCGAGCTGCAGCGCGACCGCCGCTGGTGCCAGGGCAACCTGCAAAACGCCCGCCTGATGGCCGAGCCGGGCATCCACCCCGTGCACCGGTCCATGTTCGTCACCGGCGCCATGGCCTACCTGTCGGCCCCGCTGTGGCTGGCGTTCCTCACGCTGGGCACGGCGCTGTGGCTGTCAGGCGCCCGCCTGGTGGCCGACTGGAACATCCTGCCCAGCGAGCTGCTGGCGCTGTGGGGCTGGACACTGTGCATGCTGTTCCTGCCTCGCATCCTGGGCGTGGCAGCGGTCTTCATGCGCGGTGAGCAGCGCCAGTACGGCGGCGGGTTCAGCCTGCTCAAGAGCGCGGCGCTGGAAAGCGTGCTGGCCATCCTGCAGGCGCCGGTGCGCATGCTGGCGCACTCGCTGTTCGTGATCATTGCGCTCACGGGGCTCAAGCTGGAGTGGAAGTCGCCCCCGCGTGAAGCCCATGCGGTGCCCTGGAGCCACGCCGTGCGTCAGCTGGCCCCCATGACCGCCGTGATTGCCCTGCTGGGCGCGGGCATTGCGCTCATCGACAGCAGCGCGCTGTTGTGGCTGGCACCGGTGGGCCTGCCGCTGGCCCTGGCCATTCCGCTGGCGGTGCTCACCAGCCAGATCGGGCTGGGCAAGGCCATGAAGGCCCGCAGGTTCCTGCTGATCCCGGAAGAGTCCTGGTCGCCACCCGTGCTGCGCCGGGCCTGGATGCACGCCACGCGGCTGGCCCGCCCCGTGCTCAAGATGGCGGCCTGACTTCCCCCGCGGGTCCGCAGCCCGCACAGAAACGCAAAAAGCCGGCACTGCCGGCTTTTTGCTATATTTTTAATAGCTATCAGGGCATATAAATACTGCACCTGCGGCCAAAAACACCAAAAACAGGCCTCAGAACGGCATCTTGGGCATTCCGCCGCCGCCCAGGCCCTTCATGCCGCCCATCTTCTTCATCATCTTCATCAGGCCGCCACCCTTCATCTTTTTCATCATCCCCTGCATCTGCTCGAACTCCTTGAGCAGGCGATTGACTTCCTGAACATGCACGCCCGCGCCGTTGGCGATGCGCTTCTTGCGGGTGGCCTTGATGAGGTCGGGCTTGCGGCGCTCCAGCGGCGTCATGCTCTGGATGATGCCTTCCTTGCGCTTGATGTCTTTTTCAGCCTTGTCCATGTCCATGGCACCGGCCTTGGCTGTGAGCTGGGACGGCAGCTTGTCCATCAGGCTGGACAGCCCGCCCATCTGCTTCATCTGCTGAATCTGCGCGAGGAAGTCGTTCAGGTCAAACCCGTCGCCACTCTTGACCTTGGCGGCCAGCTTCTGCGCGGCCTCGATGTCGACCCCCGCAGTCACCTGCTCGACCAGCGCCACGATGTCGCCCATGCCCAGGATGCGGCCGGCGTGGCGCTCAGCGTCAAACACCTCCAGGCCGTCGATCTTTTCGGACACACCCGCAAACTTGATGGGCGCGCCGGTGATCTGCCGCACCGACAGGGCCGCACCGCCGCGCGAGTCACCGTCCAGCTTGGTCAGCACGATACCGGTCAGGGGCAGCGCCTCCTTGAAGGCCTTGGCAGTGTTGATCGCGTCCTGGCCCTGCATGGCATCGACCACGAACAGGGTCTCGACCGGGTTCAGCGCCGCGTGCAGGTCCTTGATTTCCTGCATCAAGGCCTCGTCGATGGCCAGGCGGCCGGCGGTGTCCACCAGCAGCACGTCGAAGTAGTGCTTCCGGGCGTAGTCGATGGCCGCACGGGCAATGTCCAGAGGCTTCTGGTCGGCCGTGCTCGGGAACCACTCGGCGCCCGCCTGCTTCGTCACCGTCTTGAGCTGCTCGATGGCCGCCGGCCGGTACACGTCGCCCGACACCGTCAGCACCTTCTTCTTGCGCTTTTCGATCAGGTGCTTGGCCAGCTTGGCCGTGGTCGTGGTCTTGCCCGCGCCCTGCAGACCGGCCATCAGGATCACGGCGGGCGGCTGGGCGGCGAGGTTGATGTCGGCGATGCCCTCGCCCATGGTGGCGGCCAGCTCGCGGTTGACGATGCTGACCAGCGTCTGCCCGGGCTTGAGCGAGCCCAGAACCTCCTGGCCCAGCGCCTTTTCCTTGACGCGGGCAATGAAGTCGCGCACCACAGGCAGGGCCACGTCGGCCTCCAGCAGGGCCATGCGCACTTCGCGCAGCATGTCCTGCACATTGGATTCGGTAATGCGGGCCTGGCCACGCATCTCCTTGACGAGGCGCGTGAGTTTGTCGGTAAGGGCGGAGGCCATAGATGTGATCCGGTGGTGCCCACGCAGCATTGCGTCGGGCGGGCCGCCAGACAGGCGGCAAGGCAAAAACAGTGACGATAGCGCAGAGCGTGCAGGGCAGGCGGCCGGTGGAGCACCGGCGGCGCCTTTGCCGGCGCCCCCGGATACACCGGGCGGTGCAAGGGCGTAAATCCGGGCCGGGTGGAGCAAGCCCTACAACACGCTCTAAACTCCGAACCATGATTTTACCCAGCGCTTCCCCCATCACCTGGCTGCTGGCCCTGGCAGCCGCGGTGGCATACGCCGTGCCTGCCATGGCGGCGAAGCGCCTGGGGCAGACGGCGGCCCGCAACGCGCTGCTGGTGGCCTGGGTGCTGCACGCCACGGTTCTGGTGTGGGGCCTGTGGGGCCAGGCGCCGCAGTTCGGCTTTGCGCCTGCGCTTTCCATGACGGCCTGGCTGGTGCTCACGGTCTATGCCGTCGAGCGGCAGCTGTTTCCGCAAATGCGTTCGCGCTGGATGCTGGCCTCGCTGGGTGCCGCGGCTGTGGTGCTGGCGCTGCTGTTCCCGGGCCAGCCGCTGCAGGTGTCGGCATCAGGATGGCTGCCGCTGCATCTGGCGCTGGGCATTGCCTGCTACGGCCTGTTTGCCGCGGCGGTGGTGCACGCATGGTTGATGACCCGGGCCGAGCGGCACATCCGCCAGGCAGAGGACACGCACAGCGGCATTCCGCTGCTCACACTGGAGCGGCTGACCTTCCGCTTCGTGACGGCTGGGTTCGTGCTGCTGACGGCCACGCTGGTGGCCGGCTTCCTGTTTGGCGAAACGCTGTACGGCCACGCCTGGCGCTGGGACCACAAGGCGGTGTTTTCGCTGTTGTCCTGGCTGACGTTTGCCGCCCTGCTGGCTGGCCGCGCGCGGTTTGGCTGGCGCGGTCGCAGTGCCGTGCGGGTGCTCTATGCAGGCGCTGCACTGCTGATGCTGGCGTACGTGGGCTCGCGCTTCGTACTGGAAGTGATCCTGGGGCGTGCGGCATGAAGTATCTCGTCCTGCTGGTGGTTCTGGTGGTGGCCTTCGGCATCTGGCGCAGCCGCCGCCGCTCCGAGACAGCACCGCCCGGCGACTCCCGCCGCCCGCTGGCGCTGCCCCAGGACATGGTCGCCTGCGCGCACTGCGGTGTACACGTGCCCCAGGCCGATGCTGTCATGCTGGCAGGCCAGGCGTTTTGCAGCGCCGACCACCGCGACCGCGGCGCCGCCTGAACGATGGCCACTGCGCCGCCCAGCGCCACAAGCGGCGCCCCATTGGCAGACGCGCCATTCGTGCGCATGTGGCGGGGCTTCCTCACCGGGCGCGTGATGGTGGCCCTGGTCCTGCTTGTGCTGCAGGGCGTGGGCCAGGCCATGAACCAGACCAGCCAGTCCACGGTGCTGCTGGCCTGCGGGGCCTACCTGCTGGCCACCCTGCTGCTGCGTGTGCTGGCCAGCGACACCCCGCCGGCCCCCGGCGTCGGTCCCCAGTGGCTGACTTCGATCGGCATTGACCTGGCAGCCATCGCCACCCTGCAACTGCTGCAGGCCGGCTCCATGAACTACACCCCGCTGCTCGGTCTGCCGATCCTCATGGCCGCCGTGCTGGGAACCCTGACGCTCGCGCTGGGTACCACCGCGGCGGTGACGCTGCTGTTGCTGGGCTGGGCATGGTGGCTGGGATACACCGGGGCAGGAGACGATGCATCGCGCTACCTGCAAAGCGCGCTCACAGGCACGGGCTACTTCGTCGTCACCTATCTGGTGCACCAGCTCGCCACGCGCCTGGTGCGTGAACAACAGGTGGCCCAGCAAAGCCAGATCGCAGCGCGCGTGCAGACCCAGGTGAGCGCGCTGGTGATCCAGAACCTGACCGATGGCGTGCTGGTGGTGGACGAAAACGATGTGGTGCGGCTGGCCAACCCGGCCGGACTGCAGCTGCTGGGCAAATCACCGTTGCCCGAGCTGCCCTTTGCCCTCACATCCGAGCAGCCCTGGCACCCGCTGCTGCTGCTGGCGCGCCGTACGTTTCGCCGCGAGGAGCCCCAAACGGCCGACGCAGACCTGCTGCACCCCGGCCAGAGCCCCATGGGCCTGCATGTACGCACCCGGCTCACAGCCACCCGCGACGTGGCGGGACAGACCCAGACCGAGCGGCTGTGCGTGATGTTCCTGCACGACCTCCGCGAGATGGAAGCCCGCCTGCGCACAGAGAAGCTGGCTGCCATGGGGCGCATGTCGGCCGCGGTGGCCCACGAGATCCGCAACCCGCTGGCGGCTATCGTCCAGGCCAATGCGCTCCTGGAAGAGGAACTGACCGACCCGGCGCAAAAGCGCCTGGCGCACATGGTGCAACAGAACGCCGACCGGCTGGCACGCATCGCCGAAGAGGTGCTCGACATTGCGCGCGTGCAGCACCAGATCAGCCATGCACCCGCATCGACAGTGCCGCTGGACGAGACAGTGGCCCAGATCTGGCAGGACTGGCAAGGCCAGGAGCCGGACCGCCGCCGGGCGGCCGTCACGCTGGAGGCGCCGGCAGCCCAGGTGGAGTTCGACTCCGAGCACCTGCGGCGCGTTCTGGTCAACCTGCTGGACAACGCCCTGCGCTACATGGGCAACGAACCCGACTCGCTGCGCCTGACCACCCGCATCCTGCCTACCGGACAGGTACACCTGCAGGTCTGGAGCGACGGGGCGCCCATGGACAAATCCGTGGAGCGCCACCTGTTCGAGCCGTTCTTTTCGTCCGAAAGCCGCTCCAGCGGCCTGGGCCTGTACATCTGCCGCGAGCTGTGCCACCGGCACGGTGCCACCATCACCTACCAGCGCCTCGGACGCTCGACGACGCGCGGCGAAGTCGGCGGGAATGCGTTTACGGTAGCCTTTCGCCGCACCACCCGACCTTCCGAATCGGCCACGCTGTTTGATACCTTCGTGGTCTGACCCGATTTGCCATGAACGCACCTGCCGCTTCCATTCTTGTCATCGACGATGAACCCGACCTGCGCACGCTGTACGAACTGACGCTGCTGCGCGAGGGCTACCGCGTCGAGACCGCGTCCAGCGTGCGGGAGGCGCGGGAACAGCTGCGCAACCAGAAATTCGATGCCGTAATCACCGACATGCGCCTGCCTGACGGCTTTGGCATGGAGTTGCTGCAGGACCTGCGGGAACAACAGCGCCGCGAGCGCTGCGTGGTGATGACGGCCTATGGCTCTGCTGAGAACGCTGTGGAAGCCCTGCGTGCAGGCGCATTCGACTACCTGACCAAACCGGTAGATCTCAAGCAGTTCCGCTCGGTGGTTGCCTCTGCCGTCCAGGGCAGTGGCGGGGTTCCTGCCCCCCGCGCTCTGCGCAGCGGTGGCAACCAGAGCCGCAACGGCGTCACGACCGGCGGGGACGTGCTGGGCACCGCCCACGCGCTGGACCGGCTGGTGGGTGAATCCGAGGCCATGCAGAACGTCAAGCAGCGCGTGCTCAAGGTATCCCGGGGCATGGCTCCCGTACTGATCCACGGTGAATCGGGCACCGGCAAGGAACTGGTCGCGCAGGCCCTGCATGCCTGCAGCCAGCGCGCTGACGGGCCGCTCGTGGCGGTCAACTGCGGCGCGATCCCGGAGAACCTGCTGGAAGCCGAATTCTTCGGCGCACGCAAGGGCTCCTACACCGGCGCAGCCCAGGACCGCGATGGCTACTTCCAGGCGGCGCGTGGCGGCACACTGTTTCTCGACGAAATCGGCGACCTTCCGCTGGCTATGCAGTCCAAGCTGCTGCGGGCCATCCAGGAGCGCAGCGTACGGCCGCTGGGCTCCACCCAGGAAGAAACGGTGGATGTACGCATCGTGAGTGCCACCCACCGTGACCTGGCGGCCGATGTCCAGTCAGGCAGGTTCCGGCAGGACCTCTACTACCGACTGAACGTCATCGAGATCGTGATCCCCCCGCTGCGCGAACGCCGTGAAGACTTGCCAGCCCTGTGCACGGCCCTGCTCACCCGGATCTCCCAGGATTCGGGCATGCCGGCACCGGCACTCACCACGCGGGCGCTCGAGGCAATAGCAGCCCACCCCCTGACCGGCAATGTGCGTGAACTGGAAAACCTGCTGCACCGCGCCGTGGCCCTCAGTGATGGCGACGAGCTCCAGGTGGACTGCCCATCCGCATCGGCCGACGGGAGCCCCCCTCGTTTCGCGCCCCCGGCCGCCACGCAAGGGCTGGCAACGCCGGCTGCCGCAGCGGGTGGAACTGCGTCCGGCGCGGGTGCGATGGCGGGCTACGCCACGCCACAACCCAGCGCAGGCAGCACCGTGGCTCTGCCCAACGACCTGCAGGCATGGCTCGACCAGCAGGAGCGCGACATCCTGGTGCGCGCGCTGCGCGAGGCGAATTTCAACCGGACAGCAACCGCAGCCCGCCTGGGCATCAGCCTGCGGCAGATCCGCTACCGCATTGCCCGGCTGAACATCGCACTGCCCGGGGACCCGGATCCCAATGAAGACATCGGATAAGCCGGGCACACCCGACCCCGGGGACTGGGACGGCGGCTGGTACACGGGCGCCTCGCGTTTCGAGTCGCCCAACCACGGGCCGCGGCCCGCTGACGCGACCATCGACCTGATCGTCGTGCATTCGATCAGCCTCCCGCCGGGCGAGTTTGGCGGCGATGCCGTGCACAGGCTTTTCACCAACACGCTCGACTGGGAAGCCCATCCGTACTTCCAGACCATACGGGGGCTGGAAGTGTCTGCCCATTTTTTCATCGATCGCAGCGGGCGCCTGACGCAGTTTGTCGACTGCGACCGGCGCGCATGGCACGCCGGGGTATCCAGCTATCGCGGCCGCCCACAGTGCAACGATGATTCCATAGGCATCGAGCTGGAAGGCCTGGAGGGCATGCTGTTTGAAAGGCCGCAGTACGACACCCTGGTGGGGCTATGCGGTGCGATTGCACGGCGATACCCCATTGGATACGTTGCTGGACACGAGCACATCGCACCCGGTCGCAAGCAGGATCCCGGAGAGGGTTTTGACTGGACCCTACTGAAGCGGTTGTCGGACTGGCCCGCTGGGCGTTTTCCCCCTGGTACGTGCGCACCACACACCAGCGCCAGCTGACTCCGCGTCGCAATTGCGCATCAACCCGCAAATTTTTTACCGGGGCGACCCTTTTTCGCAGGTCCAGCATTGACGCTGGTCATGGCACCAAAATCCCTCGCGAGGGCTGATTTTCCGCGGGTCTGGCAAGCCGATCCCGCACCCGCCATGGCCGCGCGCGGCACGTTCGCAGCACCATTCAGAGGCAAGGTACAGCCGGTTTCATCTTTGGGAGCCGTTTCGGGCGGTACACTACCGGTAGTGTCTTGAACGCCATTCGCACACCATATATAGTGTGCGGCAGTCCAAGCCCACCCCATCTCCCGGCGGCCTTCGTGGCCCGCCCCCCCAGACAGCCCAAAGAAGAGGAAACCCATGCAAGCTGCTATGAACACGCCTTCGCCATTGCACGACAACACGGCACATCTGCCCACTTCGCAAGGCTCGACGCCTGCCGCCACGCAGGCCTTCGCGCATTACCAGATCATTCGCCGCAATGGCGCCGTGGTGCCGTTCGAGCCCCAGAAAATTGCAGTGGCCATGATGAAAGCCTTTCTGGCAGTGCATGGCACCCAGGGAGCAGCATCGGCGAGCGTTCGTGAGGTGGTGGACACGCTCACCCAAAATGTTGCCCGCGCGCTGATGCGTTCACGTCCCGGTGGCGGCACCTTCCATATTGAAGACGTGCAGGATCAGGTGGAACTGGGCCTGATGCGCGGTGGCCACCACGAAATCGCACGCGCCTATGTGCTGTACCGCGAGCGCCGTACCCAGGAGCGTGCCCGCCAGTCCGAACAGCAATCCCCTGCCGCCCCAGCCCCGTTGCTGCATGTGCTGGACCGCGGTGAGCGGGTCGCACTGGACCTCAACCGCCTGCAAAGCCTGATCGAATCCGCCTGCGTAAACCTGGGTGCCGATGTGAAGGCAGACCCGATCGTTACAGAAACCATGCGCAACCTGTACGACGGCGTTCCCATGGACGAGGTGTACAAGGCCTCCATCCTGGCCGCCCGCACGCTGATCGAGAAAGACCCCGACTACACCTACGCCACCGCGCGCCTTCTGCTGCACACGATCGTGCGTGAAGTGATTGGCCGCGACGTGGCACAGGCCGACATGGGTCAGGCTTACCTGGACTACTTCCCTCAATTCATCCAGAAGGGCGTGGAAAACGACCTGCTGGACGAGCGCCTGCAGCAGTACGACTTGCAGCGCCTGGGCGCTGCCCTGAAGGCCGACCGTGACCTGAAGTTCGATTACCTCGGCCTGCAGACCCTGTATGACCGCTACTTCCTGCACGTCAAGAAGACACGCATCGAGCTGCCCCAGGCATTCTTCATGCGCGTGGCCATGGGCCTGGCGCTGAACGAGGTCGACCGCGAAGCCCGCGCCATTGAGTTCTACGAAGTGCTGTCGTCGTTTGACTTCATGTCGAGCACACCCACCCTCTTCAACAGCGGTACGCTGCGTTCGCAGCTGTCGAGCTGCTACCTGACCACGGTGCCTGACGATCTGGACGGCATCTACGAGTCCATCAAGGAAAACGCGCTGCTGTCCAAGTTCGCCGGCGGTCTGGGCAACGACTGGACGCGTGTGCGTGCCCTGGGCAGCCACATCAAGGGCACCAACGGCGAATCGCAGGGCGTGGTGCCATTCCTGAAGGTGGTGAATGACACAGCCGTCGCCGTCAACCAGGGTGGCAAGCGCAAGGGCGCCGTCTGTACGTATCTGGAAACCTGGCACCTCGACATCGAGGAGTTCCTGGAGCTGCGCAAGAACACGGGCGACGACCGCCGCCGCACGCACGACATGAACACGGCCAACTGGATTCCCGACCTGTTCATGCGCCGCGTGATGGAAAAGGGCACCTGGACCCTGTTCTCGCCCTCGAACGTGCCCGACCTGCATGACCTGTTCGGCGCTGACTTCGAGAAGGCCTATGTGGCCTACGAAGAAAAGGCAGCCCGCGGCGAGATCAAGCCATCCAAGACGGTGCAGGCCACCGACATGTGGCGCAAGATGCTCACCATGCTGTTCGAGACCGGACATCCCTGGATCACGTTCAAGGACGCCTGCAACGTGCGCTCGCCCCAGCAGCATGCCGGCGTGGTGCACTCGTCGAACCTGTGCACCGAGATCACGCTCAACACCAGCGACACCGAAACCGCCGTGTGCAACCTCGGCTCGGTCAACCTGCTGCAGCACATCAAGGACGGCCAGATCGACCACGACAAGCTCAAGCGCACGATCACCGTGGCGATGCGCATGCTCGACAACGTCATCGACATCAACTACTACGCCGTGAAGAAGGCGCGGGACTCCAACCTGCGCCACCGCCCTGTCGGCCTGGGTGTGATGGCCTTCCAGGACAGCCTGTATGAACTGCGCATCCCCTACGCATCGCAGCAGGCCGTGGAGTTTGCCGACAAGTCGATGGAAGCCATCTGCTACTACGCCTACTGGGCCTCGACCGAGCTGGCCCGTGAGCGCGGCAAGTACTCCAGCTACAAGGGCTCGCTGTGGGACCGTGGCATCCTGCCTTTCGACACCCTGGACATGCTGGCCGATGCCCGTGGCGGCTACGTGGAAGTGGACCGCTCGTCCACCCTCGACTGGGACGCCCTGCGCAAGAAGATCGCACAGGACGGCATGCGGAACTCCAACTGCGTGGCCATTGCTCCCACTGCCACGATCTCCAACATCATCGGCGTCGATGCATCGATCGAACCCTCGTTCGGCAACCTGTCGGTCAAGTCGAACCTCTCGGGCGAGTTCACGGTGATCAACGGTGGGCTGGTGCGCGACCTCAAGCGCCTGGGCCTGTGGGACGACGTGATGATCATGGACCTCAAGCACTTCAAGGGGTCGCTGCACCCGATCGACCGTGTGCCGGCCGACATCAAGGCGCTGTACTCCACAGCCTTCGAAGTCGAAGCACAGTGGCTGGTCGAGGCCGCCTCGCGTCGTCAAAAGTGGATCGACCAGGCGCAGAGCCTGAACATCTACATGGCTGGCGCCTCGGGCAAGAAGCTCGATGACACCTACAAGCTCGCATGGATCCGCGGCCTCAAGACGACGTACTACCTGCGCACGCAGAGCGCCACGCACGTCGAGATGAGTACCGTGAACACGCGCCAGCTCAACGCGGTTTCGTCGGGCAGCGACGGTGGCGCAGCGATGTCTGCAGCACCCGCCAAGTCCCAGCCAAGCGCGATGGAAGCGGCGGCTGCAGCAGCAGTTGCGCAGGCCGCAGCACTGCCCGCAACGGACATCAAGTTCTGCGCTATCGACGACCCCGGTTGCGAGGCGTGCCAGTAACCTGATCCCATGCGACGCCTGGGCCTTGTCCGGGGCGTCGCTCATGTGCTGTGAAGCAACAAAAACGTTGCTGGATAACGCTTTGATGCTTTCCTTTTCGCAGCACTGCTTTCATAATCCGAACACTGGAAAATCTATGTTGACCTGGGACGAAGAAGTCAAGCCCTCATCGCAAAATCAACTGGACGGCGCTCTGCAAAATGATCGCCTGGCGGGACAGCCGCCCCTCGCTTTCCAGCCTGCCTCATCCCCCGTACCCAGTGCAGCTGCAGCCCCGACGGCCGCTGCTGCACACCGCCGTGTGAACGCTGCCGACAAGCGCATCATCAACGGCCAGACCGACGTGAACCAGCTGGTTCCGTTCAAGTACAAGTGGGCATGGGAAAAATATCTGGCCACCTGCGCAAACCACTGGATGCCGCAGGAAGTCAACATGACTCGCGACATCGCGCTGTGGAAAGACCCGAACGGTCTGACCGATGACGAGCGTCGCATCATCAAGCGCAACCTCGGCTTCTTCGTGACGGCCGACTCGCTGGCCGCCAACAACATCGTGCTGGGTACCTACCGCCACATCACGGCGCCGGAGTGCCGTCAGTTCCTGCTCCGCCAGGCGTTCGAGGAAGCGATCCACACGCATGCTTACCAGTACATCGTGGAATCGCTCGGTCTGGATGAAAGCGAGATCTTCAACGCTTACAACGAAGTCCAGTCGATCCGCGACAAGGACGAGTTCCTGATCCCGTTCATCGAAGCGATCATGGACCCGAACTTCAACACGGGCACGCCCGAGAACGACCAGACGCTGCTGAAGTCACTGATCGTTTTTGCCTGCCTGATGGAAGGCCTGTTCTTCTACGTCGGCTTCACGCAGATCCTTGCCCTCGGCCGCCAGAACAAGATGACGGGCGCGGCAGAGCAGTACCAGTACATCCTGCGCGACGAATCGATGCACTGCAATTTCGGCATCGACCTCATCAACCAGCTGAAGCTGGAGAACCCGCACCTGTGGACGGCAGAGTTGAAGGCAGAAATCAAGGCGCTGTTCCTCAAGGCCGTCGAGCTGGAATATCGCTACGCGGAAGACACCATGCCCCGCGGCGTGCTGGGCATGAACGCATCCATGTTCAAGGGATACCTGCGCTACATCGCCAATCGCCGCGCCACCCAGATTGGCCTGGAAACGCTTTTCCCGAACGAGGAAAACCCTTTTCCATGGATGAGCGAAATGATTGACCTGAAGAAGGAACGCAACTTCTTCGAGACCCGGGTCATCGAGTATCAATCCGGTGGTGCGCTGTCCTGGGACTAGCGCCTTTCTTGCATCACACCACCATGAATTTCTCCACCCACCTTCCAGATCAAAAGGCGCTCGATGGCGCCGGAAGCCGGGTGGTCCCGTGTTCATGGGGATGGAGCTTCATCCATCCCCATGGATCGCTGCCTGTCCACTGTAGACAGGGAGTGCTCTTTGCAAATTGACCCAAGGAGAACATGATGGCAACTGCGAAAAAGACCGCCGCTAGCAAGGCAACCCCCGCAAAGAAGGCTGCACCTGCCAAGAAGGCAGTAGCCGCAAAAAACACGGCCCCGGCCAAGAAGGCAGCCACGCCAGCAAAGAAGGCGGCTCCTGCCAAGAAGGCAGCAGCTGCAAAGAAGGCCAGCCCATCCAAGGCAGCCCCGGCGAAGAAGGCAGCACCTGCCAAAAAGGCCCCCAAGGCGCCTGCCCCTGCGGCGGCTCCTGCAGCGCCCGCAGCACAGACTACGCTCAACCCCCAGGCAGCATGGCCGTTCCCGACGGGCAACAAGCCCTGATCGCAGCACGCGTTGTGCTCAAACCCGGTACCTTGGTACCGGGTTTTTTTATGGCCGAAAGATGATCACTGCATCTGCCCTGCCAGCATGCGACCAGGCGAGCCACGGGCCCTGCCAGCGGCTGCAGACGGTAGAGCGCTGACAGGGCGCAGGGTACGCCGCAACACAGCTCGACACCTGTGGCGTTTAAGCCTAGAGATGCGCATGCGCATAGATCACAGGACGCGCCCACACACCCGGAGGATCCACCTCGAACCAGGTCCTGGGCACGGAATCAACGTGCAACGCAGCCGGGCCCGGTACGGAGAGCCATGCACCCGTCCCTGGGCTGAGCACCAGATCCCGCTCACGCGCGAAAGGATCAGGTGGGGTCGAAGTCGAGCGTGTAGTTCTGGGGACCGCGCTGCGCGATCTTCAGTGCACCCACGCGGTTTCCAAGCGCTGCGCAACGCTCCAGAGGCCAGCCCTTTTCAAGGCCAAAGAGCAGAGCCCCACGCCAGGCATCGCCACAACCGGTAGGGTCCACCACCTGGACAGGGGCCACAGGGGGCACATGCGTCCGCGCGCCATGCACCCACACTTCGCAGCCTTCGGCACCCAGAGTCACCACCAGCCCGTCCACCTTGCGCGAGATTTCTTCCAGCGACCAGCCTGTGCGGTCGCACAGCATCTTGCCCTCGTAGTCGTTCACCGTCACCCAGGAGGCCTGCTCGACAAAGCGACCCAATTCTTCCCCGTTGAACATCGGGAGCCCCTGACCCGGATCGAACACGAATGGAATGTCGGCGGCCACGAATTGCGCTGCATGCTCCAGCATGGCGTCGCGGCCATCGGGCGAGATGATCCCGAGCTTGACCTTGGGATCGCCCTCAATGCGGTTGGCATGGGCCTGCATCATCGCACCGGGGTGAAATGCAGTGATCTGGTTGTTGTCGCGGTCGGTCATGATCATGGCCTGCGCGGTATACGTATCAGCCACCTGGCCCACATGGCGAGTGCTGATGCCCAGCGTTTCGAGGCGTTGCACGTACTCTCCGCCATCGCTGCCGAGCATCGCCATGGGCAGCGGCTCACCGCCAAGGAGCTTCAGGCTGTAGGCAATGTTGCCGGCGCATCCGCCAAAGTCGCGCCGCAGCGATGGCACCAGAAACGACACGTTCAGGATATGGAGCTGGTCGGGCAGGATCTGCTCCGCAAACCGGCCCTCAAAAGTCATGATCGTGTCGAACGCGAGAGAACCGCAGATAAGGGCTGCCATAGTTTGGGGAGCAATCAGGTGGATGAATGAAAGAGGTCAGGGATAGAACGCAAGCAGCCGATAGCCCGCCACACGCGCGCCCCCGGTGGTAACGACGACTGATACGGACGTGCTCCAGTCCCCACGCGCAGGCATTTCTGCAGGAGCGCCCATGTCGTGGGGCAAAAGGATGCGTCGCAGTACAGGCTGGTCCTGCGCATCAGTGAGGGTGAGCTCCATCGCAGGCATGGCCAGCGGGATAGGCGCCTGATTCTTCAGGGTGAGGTTCAGCAAATAGCTGTCTCCCCGCGCCTTGTTGAAGGAAGAACTTTCAATCACCACGTCGGCGATCTGGCGCCGGGGCGCAAGCTCGCAGCCCATGGGCTCGCAAAGCATGACCAGCCACGGTCGCAGGCGCGGCTCGGTGGCTGCAATCCGGTCGCGCTCCTGGACGGCGACCTGAGCGACAAGCGTGCCCAGCAGCCCCAGCAACAGAAAAGCCAGCAGAGTACGCACCAGTGGCCGGCGCCAGAACGCCTTGCGCCGTGCCGCAAGGACGAAGCTCACCTCGGGCTCAGGCAACGAGACTTCCTGGTCCCCGTCTTCGTCATCCCTGTCGTATTGCGCGCGGAGCGCGCTCTCGGCGGCCTGAGCAGGCAGGCTTTCCACATCACTCGACCTCGGGGCAGGCATGCCAGCAGGGCTTGGATCAGGATCCGTGCGCAGCTGACCCGTGGGACTTTCCGGCTCTGCTGCGACCTCCCCGGCTGGCAGCCCTGACGCTGATGGACCGAGGTCCTGCCCCCCAGCCGCCCCGAGGGGCTGGGCTGGTGCCGCGTCGGCCTGCGCGGCGCGCGTGCGGACGGGCAACTCGAGCGGTGGATAGGGAGCCGTGTCCTTCGCCGGGAGGCCGGCAGACTTCACAGACAACGGCGGAGCGAGGTCGGGAAGCCGGTCTGCGTCGCCAGCGTCTCGCTGGTCGGCAACGGGAAGCTCATATCCACCGCCGGGCGAAGACGGCGTGGCTGGCGACCAAGGCGAAGTCAACGCCGGATCCGCAGGGCGTTCCAGCGGTCCTGGTTTCACCGAATGACCACCCAGCCCTGGCGCGAGAGCCGTCCCGTCCACTGCATTCGGAGAGAGCGCGCTCTGGCCCTGCCGATGCGCGCGCCAGCGAAAAGGTGTGACAGGTTCCAGCGACAGGTCCTGGTTGCCCGGCAGCGCAGCGGAAGCCGACAAAAACGCGGGCACCGTGGGCTCTGGAACATCCATCGGCGCCACGGCATCCACATGGACAAGTGCGTCCAGGGGGCTGATGACTCCTGAATGCCGACCGGGATCCGGATGCCCCTGTTCAGCGAGCCGACCGATGCCAGCATCGGACACGCCTGGCACAGCCACCGGCGCCGTGCTCAAGGCGCCCCGCTCCAGCGCTGGCGCTGGCGATGATGGCAGGGCACCGCCCCGCGCAGTGCGCGACTCAGGACCCGACGCGGCAGGCGGAGCGGCACCAGAGCCCCACGACTTCTCTACGGGTTTGCGTACCACCGGTGCTGGCGGAGGGCGCACGTCCGCCATGGACACATCCGGGAGCAAAGGCGTCGCCGCGGGCGCCAGCAGATGGGCAGATGCATCGAACACTTCCTTGCACTGGCCGCAACGCACCCAACCTTCCGAAATGCGGAGCTGGTCCGCCACGACCTTGAACGTGGTGGCACAGGCCGGGCAGCGGGTTATCTGGCTCATCAGCAAGGGATTGTAGGTTTGCGGTGATCCCCGCCAGTGGCGGGTTTGGCCAGGCTCACCGCCGGGCCGTCATCAGGATCCAGCCATCCTCCGCATCAGACACTTCCAGGGCCAGCCAGGGCGCATAGGCAGCCTTCAGCTCTTCTGCCTGCCGCTCGAGGATGCCCGCCATCACCAGCGACCCGCCAGGCGCCACATGGTTGCACAGCAGCGGTGCCAGCACCCGCAGCGGGGTCGCCAGGATGTTGGCCAGCACGGTCTGGTATTCGCCGGAGGCCTTGTCGGGCAGGCCGGCGCACAGCTGTACGTCGTTGGCCTGGGCGTTCAGAAGGGTGGACTCCACTGCCGCGGGGTCGATATCCACGGCATCGATGTCGGTGGCACCAAACTTGGCAGCACCAATGGCCAGGATGCCCGAGCCGCAGCCGTAATCCAGCACCCGGCCCAGCGGGTTGCTACCCGGCGCCGAGGCGCCGTTCCGGGCAATCCAGCGCAGGCACATGCGCGTGGTGGGGTGGGTGCCCGTGCCGAACGCGAGCCCCGGGTCCAGCCGGATGCTGCGCACAGCCTGCGCCGGCAGCTCGTGCCAGGTCGGCACGATCCAGAAATCGGGCGTGATGTCCACCGGCGCAAACTGCGATTGCGTCAGCCTTACCCAGTCCTGGTCGGCCACCGGTGCCATTCCCAGCACCTCGCAACCGGCAAAGAAATCCTGCACCGCCAGCAATGTACGCGCTTCGGTGGCGGCCGTTTCGGACGGGAACAGGGCCACAACCCGGCTGCGCTGCCAGCCATCTTTGGGCGGCGGCATGCCGGGCTCGCCAAACAGCGCCTGCTCGGCGTCTGTCTGCGCGTCTGCATCCTCGACCGAGACGCTCAACGCATCCAGCGCATCCAGCGCGTCGCTGACTTCTTCGATCCGGTCCTCGGGACACATCAGGCTCAGCTCAAACATGGCAGCAACTCCTGGGAAAAAAATGAATGCTGGCATCCGTTGCCAGATGCCAGCATATGAGGGGAAAGCGCGGGCACAGGCCCTTCGCTCAGCGCTTGTGTTGCGACAACCACTCTTCCAGGTAGTGGATGTTGGTGCCGCCGGCCATGAACTTGGCGTCCACCATCAGCTCGCGGTGCAGTGGCACGTTGGTATTGATGCCCTCAATCACCGTTTCGGACAGCGCCGTCCGCATCCGAGCCAGCGCCTGCTCGCGCGTGTCGCCGTGCACGATGATCTTGCCGATCATCGAGTCGTAGTTGGGCGGCACGAAGTAGTTGGTGTAGGCATGCGAATCCACACGCACACCGGGGCCGCCCGGTGGATGCCAGGTGGTGATCCGGCCTGGTGACGGAACGAACTTGTACGGGTCTTCCGCATTGACCCGACATTCGATGGCGTGGCCGCGAATCTCGATCTGGCGCTGGGTGAACGGCAGCTTCTCGCCCGCCGCCACCATGATCTGCGTCTTCACGACGTCCACGCCGGTGATCATTTCGGTCACGGGGTGCTCCACCTGCACCCGAGTGTTCATCTCGATGAAGTAGAACTCGCCGTTTTCGTACAGGAACTCGAACGTGCCCGCGCCGCGGTAGCCGATCTTCTTGCAGGCTGCCACGCAACGCTCGCCGATCTTCTCGATCAGCTTGCGCGGAATGCCCGGAGCCGGCGCTTCCTCGATGACCTTCTGGTGGCGGCGCTGCATGGAGCAGTCGCGCTCGCCCAGGTACACCGCATTGCGGTGCTTGTCGGCCATGATCTGGATTTCGATGTGGCGCGGATTCTGGAGAAATTTCTCCATGTAGACGGCCGGATTGCCAAACGCAGCACCGGCTTCGGCCTTGGTCATCTGCACGGCATTGACCAGGGCTGCCTCGGTGTGGACCACGCGCATGCCGCGGCCACCGCCGCCGCCTGCGGCCTTGATGATGACGGGGTAACCCACCGCCTTGGCAATGCGCCGGATCTGTACCGGGTCATCGGGCAGCTCGCCTTCAGAGCCAGGCACGCACGGCACACCCGCGCGGATCATGGCCTGCTTGGCCGACACCTTGTCGCCCATGATGCGGATCGACTCGGGTGTGGGGCCGATGAACTGGAACCCGCTCTTTTCCACACGCTCGGCAAAGTCGGCGTTCTCGCTGAGGAAGCCGTAACCGGGGTGGATGGCTTCGGCATCGGTCACCTCGGCCGCCGAGATGATGGCGGGCATGTTGAGGTAGCTCAGCGGCGACGGGGCCGGCCCGATGCAAACGGCTTCTTCAGCCAGCTTGACGTATTTGGCGTCGCGGTCGGCTTCGGAATAGACCATCACGGCCTTGACCCCGAGTTCCCGGCACGCGCGCTGAATCCGCAGAGCGATCTCTCCGCGATTCGCAACAAGAATCTTTTTGAACATGAGCGCCTTATTCGATGACGAACAGCGGTTGTCCGTACTCCACGGCCTGGCCGTTTTCACCGAGGATGCGCGTCACAGTGCCGGACTTGTCGGCCTCGATCTCGTTGAGGATCTTCATGGCCTCGATGATGCAGATCGTTTCGCCTTCCTTCACCTGGCTGCCCACCTCGACAAACGCCTTGGCGCCGGGGCTGGACGAACGGTAGAAGGTGCCCACCATGGGCGACTTGACGATGTGGCCTGCAGGTGCGGCAGCGGCGGCAGGTGCCGGGAGCTCGGCCACGGGCGCTGCGGCGGGGGCCGCTGCGGGCGCGGGCACCGGGGCGGGCATGTATTGCTGAACCACCGCGCCGCCGCTCTTGACGATGCGGACCTTGCCCTCGGCCTCCGTGATTTCCAGTTCGGAAACATTCGATTCAGAGACGAGGTCGATCAGGGTTTTGAGTTTTCGCAGATCCATGGGAGCTCCAGCAGCTATAAAACTGAACAGGGCGCGAATTTACTCCAATTTCACCCTACCCACCCCAAACTGCGGGAATTTTCGCGAACTCCACCGGCGAGATGGCACAACGGGGGCAGATAAAAGCAAAAGCTTCAGCCCAGCTTGGCCCACTGTTGCAGGTCGTCCGCCGTGATTTGCCCCATTTTACGATGCAGTACGCGGCCGTTGGCACCCAGCACCACGGTAAAAGGCAACCCTCCGGTGAGATTGCCAAGCGACCGGCTCAGATCGGTACCGCCCAGACCCGCCATGCCCACGGGGAACTCGAGCGGGATGCGCGTGAGGAATTTGCGCACCGCTGAAGGCTGGTCGATGGCAAGACCCACCACCTGCCAGCCCCTGGCCTGGTGCTCCCGATAGAACGCGTTCAACATGGGCAGCTCTTCCACACACGGGGGGCACCACGTAGCCCAGAAGTTGAGCAGCAGCGGCTTGCCCGACAACGACTGCATGGCCAGTGCGCCGCCCTCAGGCCGGTCGAACTCAAGCCCCCACAGGGCCTGCTCTACCCCGGGCTCCATGGCGTGGGGCTGGTATTTCCACCACGCATAGCCCCCCCCACCCAGTGCAGCGAGCCCGGCCACACCGGCATACAGCGCGCGGCGGCGGGTGGCCGAGGGCGCCTGCGCAGGCGGACGCTCTGAAGGAGCAGGAGAAACGGGATCAGGTTCCACAGAAGAAGTCATGAATCAGTATTTTCCTGAAGCAGCCGCTGAACGGCCTGGATATCACCCCGGGGCGCGCGGCCCTTGGCGTCCGGGCGCAAGGCCCCGCGCAGATCATCGAGGTCATACACCATCAGGTGGACCCCGATCATTTCGTTGAGCTCGGGCGATTTGCTGCCCAGGCTCAGCGCCTCCACAGACTCACCGCGAAAACCGGTCACAGTGCGCGGCTCGTAGTCCACGTTGTGGTCGATCAGCGCAATTTCGGCCGACTTGGGGTCGTCGCAAAACAGCTGGATATAGATGTCTGAAAGCCGCGTGGCGGTGCCGTGCCACACCGCGCCCGCCAGGTGAGGGCGAAACGCCGCCATGCGCTGCATCCACACGAGGGCCAGTTGGCGCAGGGCACGCAGCTCCTGCGGCTGGGTGTCGGCACAGAAAAGTTCGATGTACTCGCGCACCGCGTCTTCCACCAGATCGTTGTCGGGCAGCGGCGTACGGGCGGGCAACCCCAGCTGGCGCACCGCCCGGCGCTTGGCCGGGCCCCATTCGAGCCCCTCTTCCACCACCAGCCGCGCGGTCGTGTGGGCGATCTCTTCGATCAGGGGCGTGGACATGGTTGGGGGTAGAGGCGGCAGCAGCGAGACCCCCATTGTGGCCGCTGGCGCAGATCGCGACTGCGGGTTGACCCCAGGCGGCACCCGGGCTCCAGGGCCGGGGTACGCCTGCAGCCCAGGAAGACGCTAGGCAGATCGGCCTGCATGCTCCCTACCGGCCACATGCCCGCCAGGGCAACGGGGCAACGGGGCATGACGCAAAGTACCCAAACAGCACCGCATTACTAGCATTTCGATAGCTATCCAGGCAGATTCAACAAGCGCTACAGGCCATTCAGCCCAAAAACGTAGAATCTGCGCCCATGCATATACACATCCTGGGCATCTGCGGCACCTTCATGGGCGGGCTTGCTGCGCTGGCACGCGAGGCAGGCCATACCGTGACGGGCTGCGACGCGGGCGTCTACCCCCCCATGAGCGACCAGCTGCGCGCACTGGGCATTGACCTGATCGAGGGCTTCGGGGCGGAGCAGCTGGCGCTCCAGCCCGACATGTTCGTGGTTGGCAACGTCGTGAGCCGTGCGCGGCTGCCCAGTGGCGAGCCCAAGTTTCCGCTGATGGAAGCCATATTGGATGCTGGACTGCCGTACACCAGTGGCCCGCAGTGGCTCGCCGAACATGTGCTGCAGGGGCGGCATGTGCTGGCGGTGGCGGGCACCCATGGCAAGACAACCACCACCTCGATGCTGGCCTGGGTGCTGGAGAGCGCTGGCATGCAGCCGGGCTTCCTGATCGGAGGGGTGCCGCTGAACTTCGGCATCTCCGCCCGCCTCGGCGCTGCACACCGGCCCGAGCCTTCGAGCGCGCCGCTGGGTTCTGCACCACTGTTCGTCATCGAGGCCGACGAGTACGACACGGCCTTCTTCGACAAGCGCAGCAAGTTTGTGCACTACCGACCGCGCACCGCCGTGCTCAACAACCTTGAGTTCGACCATGCCGACATCTTTGACGACCTGGCGGCCATCGAACGGCAGTTCCACCACCTGGTGCGCACCGTGCCGCCCTCGGGGCGTGTGGTGGTCAATGGCCTCGAAGAGAGCCTCGCCCGCGTGATCAACACAGGTTGCTGGAGCGAGACGACGAGCTTTGGTGCGGCGGTGAGCGACTTTGCGGCCGAAGGCCTGCCCCACGCGTTTGATGTGCTGTACCAAGGGCAGCGGATCGCGCGCGTGGAATGGAGCCTGACAGGGGTTCACAACCAGCTCAATGCCCTGGCGGCCATCGCCGCGGCACAGCATGTGGGCGTGGCCCCCGCCGCGGCCGCCGCCGCGCTGGGGTCGTTCCAGAACGTCAAACGGCGGATGGAACTGCGGGGCACCGTGCGCGGGATTGCGGTGTATGACGACTTTGCGCACCACCCCACCGCCCTGCGCACCACGCTGGACGGCCTTCGCCGCAGCCTGGGCAGCGGCGCGCGCATCCTGGCGGTGTTCGAACCCCGCAGCAACACGATGAAGCTGGGCGCGATGAAATCGCAACTGCCCTGGGCACTGGAGCCCGCAGACCTGGCGTTTTGCCACACCGCCGGACTTGACTGGGATGCAGACCAGGCGCTGGCCCCAATGGGCGTAGGTCCGGGTCAGCGCGCCCGTACCGCGCCAGACATCGCGACGCTGGTGGCTCAGGTCACCGAGGCCGTCCGCCCTGGCGACCACATCGTCTGCATGAGCAACGGCGGGTTTGGCGGCATCCACGACAAACTGCTGAATTCACTATCAAATCGATAGCAATCAGGGAAGATAAACAAAGGACCAGCGCCTGTTTTGATACCAAAACTGGCCTGTAGGCCCTGTTTCGCAGGGTGGGGACAGGGGGCGGCAGCCCGGCCTGTCACCGGAGTCGTCAGAACGTGACCGTCATGCCCGGCACATCCACCCGCACCACTGGCTTGGCCAGAGCGGCGCTGGCGGCGCGGGCGAAGTTGCGTGACCACTGCGGATCCGTCATCAGCGGCTCGCCCGCGGCGCGGGCCACCGTCAGAACCTTGTCGGCCAGCAGCACCTTGCCGCTGGCGCGCAGGGGCTCGCAGTCGAGCGCGATGAACTGGTCATCCAGCCAGCGGCGGCCCTCCTCGTGCCCCATGGGCTCGGCGCCCGCCAGATCGAAACGGAATTCCTGGTTGCCGTCCAGGCGGACGGAGACATTGCTGTGCATGGTGTGTGCCTTTCTGTGGAGCCCCGGGCGCGCACCTGCGCGCCCGTGATGGCCACAGTTTAAGACCTGGCCCTGCGGCCTCAGCGCGTGCGGCGTGCTTCGACAGAAGCCGACAGGTCGGCCAGCGCCTGCAGCGAATCGTCCCACCCGAGGCAGGCATCGGTGATGCTCTTGCCGTATTCGAGCGCACCCGGCTGGTCCTTGCCTGGCGAGAACTTCTGCGCGCCTGCCGTGAGGTGGCTTTCGATCATCAGGCCGAAGATGCTGCGCGAGCCCGCTGCCACCTGGCCGGCAATGTCACGCGCCACGTCGAGCTGCTTTTCGTGCTGCTTGCTGCTGTTGGCGTGGCTGCAGTCCACCATCAGCGTGGCGGGCAGCTTGGCGGCTTCCAGGTCCTTGCAAGCTGCGGCGACGCTGGCTGCGTCGTAGTTGGGGGCCTTGCCGCCGCGCAGGATGACGTGGCAGTCCTTGTTGCCGTTGGTGTTGACAATGGCGACCTGCCCGTTCTTGTGCACCGACAGGAAGTGGTGGCCGCGGCTGGCCGACTGGATGGCATCGGTGGCGATGCGGATGTTGCCGTCGGTGCCGTTCTTGAAGCCGATGGGGGCCGACAGGCCCGACGCCAGTTCGCGGTGCACCTGGCTTTCAGTGGTACGCGCGCCAATGGCGCCCCAGCTGATGAGGTCGCCGATGTACTGGGGCGAGATCACGTCCAGGAATTCGCTGCCCGCGGGCACGCCCAGGCGGTTGATGTCGATCAACAGCTGGCGCGCGATGCGCAGGCCTTCGTCGATGCGGTAGGTCTCATCGAGGTAGGGGTCGTTGATGAGGCCCTTCCAGCCCACGGTGGTGCGGGGCTTTTCGAAGTACACGCGCATCACGATTTCCAGGGTGTCCTTGTACTGCTCGCGCACCAGGCGCAGCTTGCGGGCGTAGTCGAGCGCCGCCACGGGGTCATGGATGGAGCAGGGGCCGATGACGACCAGCAGGCGATCATCGTCGCCGGCCATGATGTCATGGATGGTCTTGCGGGTCTGCTTGATCAGCCCTTCGACCGGCGTGCCGCCGATCGGGAAAAAGCGGATCAGATGCTCTGGAGGAGGCAACACGGTGATGTCCTTGATACGTTCGTCGTCGGTCTGGCTGGTTTTCTCGACGCTGCGGTACCAGGCATCGCTGGAGGGGGTGGCTTGGGCCGTCATGGTTGCTTCCTCGTGGTCTGTGAATGGTTGGGAAAGGAGAAAAACGGGGGGCTGAAAAACAAAAACCGCCGGGCTCTGCAGCGTCGGCGGTTGGTATGGGGAGGTTGTGTGTGCTTGCGCGTTTTCCTCTCATCCGCCTTGGACTGAGATAAAAAACCAAAAATAAAACGCGCTGCGAACTTGCATGGCGGTCAATGTAGCACAGGAAGTTTGCACGAACGCCGTTGCACTTGTTGCAAAGACGCAACATGCTGAAGACAAAGGGGGCGGATGCCGGGAGGGCGAACTCTGGATCTTTCGTGGTCAGCGCCGCTGTTTGCGCCAGCGCCCCAGCCAGTCCAGCACGCGGGCCACGGTGCCTGATTGCTTGCCAGGCCGGGACCGCATCGGGAGTTCGCTCGGGGGATCGCTGCTGTGTTCATACATGTCGATGAGCAAAAGCGCCTCGCCCAAGGTGCGCCAGGCTAGCAATTCAAATGTGTCGAATGCCGCGTGCTCGCGGGGACTTCGGTGTTGCAGCGTCTCCAGCCATTGCGCAATGGCCGCGCGCAATTCGCGCAGGGCGCGCTGATAGACGCCAAACTCGTAGAGGGCATGCCATCCAGATCCCAGGCCCGTGAGGAACAGCTGGTGTTCGCCGGCACAAGCCGAGAGCGCCTCCACACGGCGGGTGATGGCGGCCGTGTCGGTGCTGGTACGGCGTATTCGCACCGCGCCGTCAATGTGGTTTGAAAGCATGCCCAGGCTGTCTCGCAGCTGGCGCGAATCCTCATCGGCAACGCCTTCGCGCAGAAAGCGGCTGATCTCCCCGAAAGACTGCAAGGTGAGCTGCTGGCTGGATCGCGTGGCTGGCATGGGATCATTTTGCGCTGCACTCCCCGGCACGGTGCGCCATTTCGTGAGAAATGGGCCCGGGTGGCCGCCCCGCAACGCGGCAGGCCAGAAAACGCCTGCCGGGCAGCGCGCTGGCGGCAGGCTGGCTTGCGCGGCGCACGCTGGTATGCAGGCGCAGCGCTGGCGAAGTCAGGCCGTGCCGCCGACCGTGAGTCCTTCGATGCGCAGCGTAGGCTGGCCCACGCCCACAGGCACGCTCTGGCCCTCTTTGCCGCAGGTGCCGACACCGCTGTCCAGCCGCATGTCGTTGCCGATCATCGTCACCTTCTTGAGCGACTCCGGCCCGCTGCCGATGATGGTGGCGCCCTTGACGGGGTACTGGATCTTGCCGTTTTCCACCCAGTAGGCTTCGCTGGCCGAGAACACGAACTTGCCCGAGGTGATGTCCACCTGACCGCCGCCGAAATTGCTGGCGTACAGGCCCTTCTTGATGCTGGCGATGATCTCTTGCGGGTCCTTGTCGCCGCCCAGCATGTAGGTGTTGGTCATGCGCGGCATGGGAATGTGCGCATAGCTTTCCCGGCGGCCGTTGCCGGTGGGCGCCACGCCCATCAGGCGGGCATTGAGCGAATCCTGGATGTAGCCCTTCAGGATGCCGTCTTCGATCAGTACGTTTCGCTGGCTGGCGTTGCCCTCGTCGTCCACATTGAGCGAGCCACGGCGGTCGGCAATGGTGCCGTCGTCCAGCACCGTCACGCCCTTGGCCGCCACGCGCTGGCCGATGCGTCCGCTGAACGCGCTGGAGCCCTTGCGGTTGAAGTCGCCCTCCAGCCCGTGGCCGATGGCCTCGTGCAGAAGGATGCCGGGCCAGCCCGAACCGAGGACCACGGTCATCTCGCCGGCAGGTGCGGGGCGCGACTCAAGATTGACCAGGGCGGCGTTCACCGCCTCGTCCACGTATTTACCCATCTGCTCATCGTCAAAATAGGCCAGGCCAAAGCGGCCACCGCCGCCCGCCGAGCCCATCTCGCGGCGGCCGTTCTGCTCCGCGATGACCGTCACGGAGAGGCGCACGAGTGGGCGCACATCGGCAGCCAGCGTGCCGTCGGCGCGCGCGACCAGCACCACGTCGTACTCGCTGGCCAGGCCCGCCATGACCTGCGCCACACGCGGATCCTTGGCGCGCGCACGCTGCTCCAGCCGTTCCAGCAACGCCACCTTGGCTGTGCTATCCATTGAAGCAATCGGGTCAACGCCTGCGTACAGACTGCGACCGGCCGCTATCTTTTTTGGAGCTATACGAGCTTTTCCAGCCTTCGCCGCAGCCGAAATGGACCGCACCGTGCGCGCTGCATCGAGCAGCGATGCCTCCGAGATATCGTCCGAGTAGGCAAAAGCCGTCTTCTCGCCACTGACGGCACGTACACCCACCCCCTGGTCGATGCTGAACGAGCCGGTCTTGACGATGCCTTCCTCAAGGCTCCAGCCTTCACTGCGCGTGTACTGAAAGTACAGGTCGGCATCGTCCACCTGGTGCGTGCGGATCTCGGCCAGCGCGCGTGCCAGGTGGCTTTCATCCAGGCCGAAAGGGGTAAGCAGCAGTTCCCGGGCAACGTCAATGCGCTGGCTGGTGGCCGCGCGCTGGGGCGCGGCGGTGTTGGAGCGAAAGGTCATCCGGCCATTTTAGGCCGCCATGCAAGTCCGGGGCAGCGCAAGGGCGTAGGCCTGAAGCGCGGGTGGCGCGCTCAGGCCACCGTCGCGTACGGCGCAGGCAGCGGGTCTTTGGCGTCCTGCTTGCGGGCGCGCGCCACCGACATCAGGATGCCCAGCGCCAGCCCCAGCGTCACCATCGCCGTGCCACCGTAGCTGATGAAGGGTAGCGGCACGCCCACCACGGGCAGGATGCCGCTGACCATGCCCATGTTCACGAAGGCATAGGTGAAGAAAATCATCGACACCGCGCCTGCCATGAGGCGGCCAAACAGCGTGGTGGCGCCCGCCGCGATCGCCAGGCCCCGCCAGACCAGCAACAGGAAACACACCAGCAAAAACACGTTGCCCGCAAGCCCGAACTCCTCGGAAAACGCGGCAAAGATGAAGTCGGTGGTGCGCTCGGGGATGAATTCGAGGTGCGTCTGCGTGCCCGCCATGAAGCCCTTGCCCCACAGGCCGCCAGAGCCAATGGCGATCATTCCCTGGATGATGTGAAAACCCTTGCCCAGCGGGTCGCGCATGGGGTCCAGCAGCGTGCAGACGCGCTGCTGCTGGTACTCGTGCAGCACCGACCATCGCACGCCGTCAGCGCACAGCTGGTCGCCCAGCAGCACCAGCGTGAAGATACCCAGCCCCCCGATGATCACCGGCGGCAGCACCAGCTTCCAGGGCAGGCCGGCAAAGTAGATCACCGACAACCCGGCGGCCAGCACCAGCAGCGATGTTCCGAGATCGGGCTGCTTCATGATCAGCCCCACCGGAATCGCCAGCAGCACGCCCGCCGCCGCGAAATCCAGAGGCCTGAGCGCCCCCTCGCGTTTCTGGAACCACCAGGCCAGCATCAGCGGCATGGCGATCTTGAGGATTTCGCTGGGCTGTATCACGATGCCCACGTTGACCCAACGGGTCGCACCCTTTTTGGTGATGCCGACAAGCTCCACCGCCACAAGCAGCGCCACTCCGGCAAGGTACAGCGGCACCGCAAACTGCATGATCTTTTGGGGAGGCACCTGGGCCACCATGAAAAGGATGGCGCCCGCGATCAACATGTTGCGCCCGTGGTCCACAAAACGGGTGCCGTGGTCAAAGCCCGACGAATACATCGCCAGCAGCCCGGTACCGGTCAGCAGCAAGATGACGATCAGAAGCGGGATGTCGAACCCCCGGAACAGCGGCATGAAGCGCTGGGCAAGGGTGGGTTTTTCGAAAACAACGGCCATGGGGTGATTATCGGGGCCGACCGGCCTACCCAACAGGCCGGCCACCACCACAAGCAGCCGGGGACGGCCAGCGCGCGATCAACCAGCCTGGCGGAACGCCATCACCGCCTGGTTGCGCAGCGTGCGCAGCAGGCCCAGCGCCTTGTCGTCCACCACGATGCCTCCGGGCGTCGCCTGGTCTGCATAGATGAGGGCAAAGGTCTGACCCTTGAGCTGCAACGGGAGCAAGAGGAAAGACGGCGCATTGAGGCCCGTGCGATACCACTGGGGCAGGCGCGCCTGCATGCGAGGCTCGGTGGCGTCGTTGATCAGGGTGTCGGCCCCGCGCAGGCACACGGCTGCAAACAGGTCGCCCTGCGCATTCAGGGGCACGCGCAGGGCCCGTGCAGCGGCCTCGCTGCCCTCGCCCAGCCCGAAGCGCCCCGTCAGCATGTCGGTACGGGCCTCGCGCAGGCAGAAAACCATCCGCCGGAAGCCGAGCGCGCGAAACATCGTCTCCAGGATCATCCGCAGCACGTCATTGAGCTGAAAACTCTCGACCATGGCGTTGGTGATGTCCTGGATGCCAGCGGCCAGCACTTCGTTGACCTGTACCACCGACACATCGCCACCGGCTTGCGAGGCGAGCACCACAGGAACAGGATCACCGCCCCCGGCCCGGAGTTCATGCGGGGTGAGCGCGTCTTCCGGCGCGACCGCCTCGCCGGCTGCCGGGGGCAGCTTGAGCAGCCGCGCCGCTGGCGAGCCGGGCGCCACCTGCAAATCCAGAGCCTCCGCCAGCGCCACGAGCTTGCGGCGGGCGCGCAAGGTTGCTTCGGCGATGTCGGGGGCAGACAAGCCGAGCGTTCGCGCATACCGCGTGCCGATCTGGTCCAGGCCGGCCTCCAGCTGGGCAGGCTGCGCTGCAAGCAGCGCCGACGCCACCTCGTTGCCCGCCATGGCCACCCACCGGAGTCGCTCGGCCCCCTGCTCGGGCCCGCGCTGACTGGGTGACCCCAGCGGTTTGCGCATGCAGCGCTGCAGGCTGTCTGGCAGACCCCATACCCGGGCCACGCCCACACCAAGGTCTTCAAAGCCCAGGCCGAGCACCTGCTGGGCCGCGGATTCTTCACCGCCTTCCACCCGGCCCGAGGCCACCATGCTGCGCACCTGGCGCGCCTCTTCCGGGAAGTAGAACTCGCACAACATGCGTCCCAGGTTCTGGAACATGGCGCCGATGAAGGCCTCTTCAGCACCCTGTCCCCGCCCGCACAGCTCGGAGGCGACCGATCCGGCCATCATCGCGCGCAGAAACTCCTCGCGCATCTGGCTGGCCACCGCCTTGTCCTGCATGTGGTCGAGCAGGACCAGGCTTAGCGCCATGTTGCGCACAGCATTGAAGCCCACCAGACTCACCGCGCGCGATACGGTGCTGATGGTGCCGCGCGCCGCGTGGGCGTAATGCACGCTGTTGACCAGGCGCAGCAGCTTGTTGGTCAGCGCCACATCCTTGAGGATCTCGTGCGTGAGGTCGCTGATGCTGTCGTCTTCAGAATCCGCAACGCGCTGGATGCGTGCCACCGAGTCCGACAGCGCCGGAAAGTCGCTCTTGTGCCGCATGCGCCGCAGCAGAAAATCGAGCGTGGCATTGCTGGCGGCCGTGGGGGCGCTGACGGGCGCAGCCCAGGCGCGCAACGCATCCCGAAAATCCCCAGCGGCCGGATAGCGCTGCGCCGGGTCGCGGGCCATGGCCCGCTGCAGGATGGCGCGCAGGTTGTCGTCCACGCCTTCACCCAGGTCATCTGGCAGCTGCAGCGGCTCGTTGGCAACGCGGTACAGGGCCTGCCACGCGTCCTTTTGATGGATGAGCGGCCGGCCAGAAAGCATTTCAGCCAGCACCAGCGCCGCCGAGTACACGTCCATCGCCGGTGTGGGCGCCTCGCCTCCCGCAGCCTCTGGCGCAAGATACGCCGGGGTGCCGCCCGTGCGCTGTGGGTCGGGTGCGTCATGCGCTGGCGCGGCCATGCCGAAATCCATCACCCGCGCATGGCGCTGGGCGTCGATCATGATGTTGGAGGGCTTGAGGTCGCGGTGCACGATGCCCGCCTGGTGCGCGGCCTGCAGACCGTCCAGCACATCCACCATCAGCGCCACCGCATCGTGTGGTGTGCAGCGGCCCTGCTGCGCCAGGTGCTCGGCCAGCGTCCTGCCCGGCACATACTCAAACACGATGTAGGGCTGGGCACCCTGCACGTCGGCCTCGAACACCGGCACGATGAACGGGTGGGCCAGGCGGCTCACATGCCGTGCCTCGCGCAGCCACTGCTCGACGACGGAGGCGTCATGTTCATCCAAGGGGCGCATCAGCTTGATGGCAACCTCGCGCTGCAGGCGCGGATCCAGCGCAAGCCACACGGTGGCCTGCGCGCCGCGGCCCAGCAGCTTTTTCAGTTCGAACCGGCCGACAGAAGCGGGCGGCTTGTCACCAGCACCCAGAGCCCAGCGTCTGGCCGTGGAAAGCGGGGCAAAATCGGTCATGGTGCGGTGCAAAGCGAGGCCGGATCGGAGCGCCGCACAATGCGGCGACCACGGCGGCCATCTTATGCCCGCGCCAGCCGCTTTCGGCCAGTGATTCCCCTGCCCTGCCGCCATTTGCCCCGTTCGCCCCCATGACCTCCACTACGCACCTGCTGTACCTGCACGGTTTCCGCTCGTCCCCCCAATCGGCCAAGGCCCGGCAGATGGCGGCGTATGTGCAGCAGCACCATCCGCGCGTGACCTTCTGGTGCCCGCAGCTGCCGCCCTCACCGCAGGCCGCCATGGCGCTGGCGACGCAGGGTGTTGCGCAGTGGCCACGCGAAGCCATGGCGGTGGTGGGATCGTCGCTCGGCGGTTTTTACGCCAGCTGGGTGGCCCAGCAAACCGCCTGCCCCAGCGTGATGCTCAACCCCGCCGTACACCCGGCACGCGACCTGGCCCGCTACATCGGTGAGCAAACCAGCTGGCACGACCCGGCCGAGCGCTTTTTCTTTCTGCCCGAGTACATCTCGGAGCTGCAGGCACTGGACATGCACGGCCGCCCGCCCGCTGCACCCGAGATGGCGATCATCGCCAAGGGCGACGAGGTGCTGGACTGGCGCGAAATGGTCGCCCGCTACCCGGCTGCGCAGGTCACCCTGCTGGAGGGTGGCGAGCATGCGCTGCTGGCGTTTGCAGAGTACCTGCCCGCCGTGGCCCGCTTCCTGCGGCTGGCCTGAGCACCGGGCTCAACGGGCCGGCTTCCAGGCGACCCGACTAGGGCCTGTTCACACTATTTTTGCCAGATGCGTTGCAATCCAAAAGAGCCAGGCGCTAGGCGCCAAACGAAGCTGGGGTGCGGCCCCAGCGAGGGAAGGCCATGCAAACCGCGCCACTCGTTGTTGCGTTCCTGGCCAAGGCCCCGGCCTTGGCGTCGTCACGCGCCTAGATTGGCGCCGTTTGCATGGCCTTCGCACTGGCGAAAATAGTGTGAACAGGCCCTAACGCGAGGCGGCGGCAGCAGAAGGGGTCGGCCCTGCACGCCAGCGCTCGTAGTCCTCCGGATACGCGCGCCGGTAGCGCTCGGCATGAAAGGCCACCTCGTCATCGTGCCCGAGCAACGCCGCGCTCTCGATGAGGAGCTGGATCACCCGGGGCTCTGGCGAGTAGTGCAGCGCCCGGCGGGCCAGCACATGCACCCGCGCCGCACTCTCGGGCGTCAGCGGCAAGGTGGTGAGCACGGCGAATTCGCGCTGGCTGCTGAAGAACAGGGATCGGGGCACGCTGGACTGCGGGTCCAGCCGATGGGCGGGCGAGCGCTCGGCAGCGGGCTTATAAAGCTGGCTCACGCGGTGGTAATCCCAAGCTACCACGGCACACACCGCCAGCACCACGGCCGCGGCCAACGCGGGCACCATGCGAAAACCAGCGTCAGCATCCGGCGCAGGGCCTTCGCCAGGCTGAAGCGCAAGCAGCGCCACCGACAAAAGGCACACCAGCTGAAACGGCCCGTACCACAGCGGGTACTCCAGCAGGCTGTGCAGCCCTACGATGGCGAGCACGCCCCAGGCCAGATGCCGGTCGGGATGCGTTTCGCGCCAGGGCGACGCAGCCAGGCACCACGCCCCCACGCAGGCGAGCAGCGCCACGGCGGTGGGCAGCCCGAGTTCTACCGCCAGGTGAAGCGGCAGGTTGTGGGCGTTGTCCAGCAGCGCGCAAAAGCGGGTATCCGGAAAAAGCGTCACGTAGTGCGCGTAGCCCAGCTCCCCCCAGCCCCAGCCCAGCCATGGCTTCTGGGCGATGAGCGTCAGGGTGTTGGACCACAAGGCCGTTCGCCCGGTGCAGGCCCGGACATCGCCGGCAAAACGCTCGAACAGGACGTCGGCCTGCACGGCCTGCCATTTCCACAGCAAATCCGGCAACACCAGGGCAGCCGCCACGAACACGGACAAGGTCACCAACGCCAATCCCAACGCAGCCCGTGCGCGCCAGCGGTACCACAGCAACAGCAACAGGGGCAACATCACCCACTGCAAAGCGCCGGTGCGGGAGGCCGTGGCTGCCGCCCCCACCGCCATCCATGCCATCAGCGCCCCCGGCAGCGCCAGCGCCGGAAGCCACCGAGAAAGCGCCATGCCAGGCCGGCCGTGACCTGAGGCGTCAGCAGCATGCGCCGACCACCGCTGCTGCAGCCACCACAAGAGCGACCACGCGCCCAGGCCGATCAACGTGGCCTGCTGGTTGCGCTGGCGCAGATTGCCGATCGCCTGCCCGGGCGTGGAGCCATAGATCCACGGCGAAAGCCCCACATCACCCGCGAAATACTGCACCAGGCCAATGCCTGCCGACACCACCGCAGCCAGCACCAGCCCGCATGCCAGCGTTTCTGACCAGAACCGGTGCCCTGCAGGCCAGAGGGCAGCCACCAGCAGCAGCAGCGCGCCGCAGACCCACGACGCCACCACGGGCCAGAAATTGGCCGTGGGGGCATCGGTGAACGCAAAGAGGAACGGCAACCCGACCGCCACCGCTGCCACCAGGGCGACAAAAGCAGGCGGCTGCCTGAGGACCGTGGCCGCCGTCGTGGAGGGCAGGTAGGGGCGCAAGTAGATGAAGGGGAACAAACCGGGCGACTTCGCTGCCCGCGGGCCAAAAGCCGGCCATCATAGGTGCTGGCGCCGGGCACAGACCAGGCCGGTCGCCCCTGGCAGGGGCGACTCAGCGCCCATGGGACAATCCCCGCCATGCACGCATTGTTTGAAGAAGCCGGCAAGTTCATGGCCGGACGTATCCTGTCCGAAGCCGACACATCCGCCCAGATCGAGCTCGATTCCGGCAAACGGGTCAAGGCCAAGGCGGCCAATATCCTCCTCAAGTTTGAAAAGCCCGCCCCGGCCGAATTCATGGCCCGGGCGCAAGCGGTGGCCGAATCCATCGAGCTGGACCTGGCCTGGGAGTTCGCTCCTGAAGACGAGTTCGGCTTTGCCGACCTCGCACGCGACTATTTTTCGGAGAATGCCACGCTTGCACAGCAGGCCGGTGCACTGTTTCGCCTGTACGACGCGCCACACTACTTTCGCCGTGCGGGCAAGGGCCGGTTCAAGAAGGCATCGGCCGAAATCCTGCAGCAGGCGCTGGCCGCCATCGAGAAGAAGAAGGCCATCCTGGCGCAAATCGACGAGTGGGCCGCAGCCCTGGGCCGGGGCGAATGCCCCCAGCCGATCCGCGAGCAGCTCTACAAGATCCTCTTCAAGCCTGACAAGAACGCACCCGAGTACAAGGCTGTGGTCGAGGCCAGCCGCGCCACGCACACTGCGCCGCTGGACCTGCTGCAAAAGGCGGGCGCCATCGAGTCCAGCTACCAGTTCCACTGGAAACGCTTCCTGTTCGACAACTTCCCCAAGGGCACCGGCTTCCCGGCGCTCACGGCCCCGGCCATCGCCGACGCGCTGCCGCTGTCGACCGCGCAGGCGTATTCCATCGACGACTCGCAGACCACCGAAATCGACGACGCGCTGTCGGTCCAGGGCCTGGGCACCGGCACCGTAGTGCTGGGCATCCACATCGCGGCACCCGGCCTGGCCATCCAGCCCGGCAGCGCGATTGACCAGCTGGGCCGCGCACGCCTGTCCACGGTATACATGCCGGGCTACAAGATCACCATGCTGCCTGACGACGTGGTGCAGACCTACACTCTGGACGAAGGCCGCGCCAACCCGGCCGTGTCGCTGTACGTCACCATCGACGAGGCCACGCTGGAGTTCAAGGGCTCCGAGACCAGGCTGGAGCGCGTGCACGTTGCCGCCAACCTGCGCCACGACCAGCTCGACAGCGTGGTGACGGAGGAATGGCTCTCGAACCCCGCGTTTGAGCACGAAAACGACCCCAAGCGCTTGTCCGATCTTCGCCCGCAGCTATCATTTTTGCACCGCCTGGCCAAAGAGCTCAAAGCCCGCCGCGAAGTGGTGCGCGGCAAGCCCGAAAACTTCAACCGGCCGGACTACAACTTCCGCCTGGTCGGCAACAACGGCGCCGAGCCCACGGGCAACGAGCAGGTGCAGATCAGCGTGCGCCAGCGCGGCGCGCCGCTGGACCTGATCGTGGCCGAGGCCATGATCGTGGCCAACAGCACCTGGGGCAGCTGGATGGCCGAACTGGGCGTGCCCGGCGTCTACCGCAGCCAGGCCAGCATGGCGCCCGGCGTGAAGGTGCGCATGGGCACGAAGGCGTTGCCCCACGCAGGCATTGGCGTCAAGGCGTACTCGTGGGCCACGTCGCCCCTGCGCCGCTATACCGATCTGGTCAACCAGTGGCAAATCATTGCCTGTGCCCGCCATGGCGCCACGGCCGCGCTGGCCGCGCCATTCAAGCCCAAGGACGCCGATCTGTTCTCCATCATCAGCAGTTTTGATGCGGCCTACAGTGCCTACAACGGCTACCAGGCGGGCATGGAGCGCTTCTGGACGCTGAAATACGTCGAGCAGAACGGCATCACCGAGCTGAACGCCACCGTCTTCAAGGAAGGCCCGGGTGGCAGCTTCCTGGTACGGGCCGATGACATTCCGCTGGTCTTCCCCGTGCTGGGCGCACAGAACCTGCCGCGCGGCGCGCGTCTGAAGGTCAAGCTGGGCGAAGTGGACGAGATCACCCTCGACATCCACGGCACCGTGATCGAGCGGCTGGACGACCCGGCCGACGCGAGCGACGACGGCCCGGTGGGTGACGAGGCCGAGGACGACGAGGCGGTGGCCGGACCCATTGCGATTGCAGTGGACATGTCCGACGCCGAGCCAGCCGCGGCACCCGCCGCTGGCGGCTGAGGCCGGGCCACTGGATAATCCGGCACGCTTGAAGACCCGCCTTTCCCCGCACGCCAGACCTCGATGAAACTGCCCGCTTTTCTCCGCACGTTCAGCACCCTGCAACTGGCGCTGCTGGTGTCGGCCGCGCTGCATGCGGCGGTGATCTCGGTGCGTTTCATCGACCCAGAAGGCTTCAACCGCGTGTTCCAGGACACGCCGCTCGAAGTCATCCTGGTCAATGCCAAGTCCAACGAGCGCCCCGAGAAGGCCCAGGCCATTGCGCAGGCCAACCTGGCTGGCGGCGGTGATGCGGCCAAGGGCCGGGCGACCAGCCCGCTGCCGTATTCGGCGCTCACCGCCATTGGCGACGACTTCGAGGAGCAGCAGCGCAAGCTCGACGCCATGCAGGAGCAGCAGGCCCAGCTGCTGGCCCAGTTGCGCAAACAGCTGGCCACCATGCCCGAGCCGGACCTGCGCAAGCCCAGCCAGAGCGCCGAGCAGCTGTCCGAGCAGGAAAAGCGCCGCCAGCTCGTCAAGCTGCTGGCCGAGATCGAAAAGCGCATCAACGAAGAGAACTCCCGCCCCAAGAAGCGCTATATCAGCCCCGCCACGCGCGAAGAGTCCTACGCCATCTATTACGACGCGCTGCGCCGCAAGGTCGAGGACAAGGGCACCGAGAACTTCCCCGAAAAGGGCGGCAAGAAGCTGTATGGCGAGCTGACCATGATCGTCACCGTCAACCACGACGGCCGCGTGCTGGAGACCGAAGTGGTCCAGGGATCGGGCAACCCCACGCTGGACCGCCGCGCCGAAGCCATTGCCCGCGCCGCCGGCCCGTTTGGCGCATTCGACGCCGAGATGCGCAGGAAAGCCGACCAGATCGCCATGGTGGCGCGCTTCAAGTTCACGCGCGACCAGACGCTGGAGACCAGCGTCCGCTAGTGCCCGGCCTGCAGCGCGCGCCGCGCCGTCGCCGCACCTGCCTGGCATCGCAGCCTCTGGATGAGATGAACACTGCCGCCTTGCGCCCCTGCCGCACAACGCACTGACCCGTATGACGACGACCCTTGCCGACCTCTACTGCGTGATGGGCAACCCCGTGGCCCACAGTCGCTCCCCCGCCATCCACGCCCGCTTTGCCGAGCTGACCGGCCAGCAAATCCGCTACGAACGCCGCCTGATCCCGCTGGACGGCTTTGCCGAGGGCGTGCGCGCGTTTGCCGCCGAGGGCGGGCGCGGCTGCAATGTCACGGTGCCGTTCAAGTTCGAGGTGCCCGCGCTGGCCTCGCAGTGCAGCGAACGCGTGCACCTGGCAGGCGCGGCCAACACACTGGTCTTCCAGCCCGACGGCAGCATCCACGCCGAAAACACCGATGGCCTGGGCCTGGTGGCCGACATCACCCGCAACGCGGGCGTGAGCCTGCAGGGCGCGCGTGTGCTGCTCGTGGGCGCGGGCGGCGCTGCCGCCGGAGTGCTGGGCCCGCTGCTGCATGCAGGGGCGCAGCACATCACCATTGCCAACCGCACGGTGGCCAGGGCGCAGGCGCTGGCCGCATCGCACAGCACACTGGCATCGCTACAAAAAGCAGAGCTATCAGCCATTGATTTACCTGCACTTCGGACCGATTTCGATGTCATCATCAACGCCACTGCCAGCAGCCTGGCCGGTGGCGATGTGCCCGTGCCCGCCTGCGTGTTGCGCCCCCGCAGCCTGGCCTACGACATGATGTACGGCCCCGCAGCCCAGGGCTTTCTGGACTGGGCGCAAAGCCATGGCGCCGTGCCCCGCGACGGCCTGGGCATGCTGGTGGAGCAGGCCGCCGAGGCTTTTGCCCTGTGGCGCGGTGTGCGACCACCCTCGGCACAGGTGCTGCGCGAAATGCAGCAGGCCGCATGACCGATGGATCGGCACGCACCCGCTGAACCGTGATGCCACGACCTGAACAAACCCGAACGCGGGAAGACACCCTGCGATGAAAGCCGTCCTGCGCTGGCTCGCCCTGGTGGCCGTTGCCCTGGTGGCACTGCAGCTCTTTTTTGTGCTGCGCATTGCCGCCATGGCCGCCGTCGACCCCGAGTCAACCACATTCCAGCGCTCGGAAGCGTGGTCGCTCATCTCCTCCACGGGCCGTGTGCCTTGGCGCCAGGAATGGGTGCCCTACGCGCAGATCTCCGACCACCTCAAGCGCGCCGTGATCGCGTCGGAGGACGACGGCTTTGTGAACCACGAGGGCGTGGACTGGAACGCCATCGAGAAAGCCTGGGAGCGCAACGCCAAGGCCGAAGCCCAGGCCAGCCGCGCCCAGGCGCGCGCGCCCGACCGCCCCGTGCGTGAGCCCAGGATCCGCGGCGGCTCGACCATCACCCAGCAGCTGGCCAAGAACCTGCTGCTCTCGGGCGAGCGCACCCTGCTGCGCAAGGGCCAGGAATTCGTGCTGACGCTGGCGCTGGAGCAGTTGCTGAGCAAGCAGCGCATCCTGGAGATTTACCTGAACAACGTGGAATGGGGCCAGGGCGTGTTCGGTGCCGAGGCCGCAGCCCAGCACTACTTTCGCAAGAGCGCGAGCAGGCTCACCGCTGCCGAGGCCGCCCGCCTGGCCGTGATGCTGCCTGCTCCCAAGCGCTTCGAGAAGATGCCCGGGTCGGCGTACCTCGCGGGGCGGACGCGGACGATTCTGGGGCGGATGGGGAGTGCGGAGCTGCCGTGAATGGCTGCCGGCAGCTGATCGGCAACCTTTTGGAGCAAGACGCCGCCATCCACTGATGGGGTACCTGGTTTAGCAAGTGCCTGGGGTGGGCAGCCGGCGAAGATGACATAGAGCGTTAACGCCCAGTGTCAGCAACACACAGCGGGGTGGAGGCTGCGACAGGGCATGAGCCTGTCGCCAAGCGGACCCCGCCTAGTGAAGAGCAAAGACGCTACCGGCGATAACTCTCCATCCGGAGGGCGTTTTGTGCCAGACGCGCAAGTAGCGAAACCTGCCATCAAAGGCGTGGCCTTTGAAGAAGCCCGCGACATGGGCCAGAACGCTGACCGAACCCACATTCCCGGAAACGCGGATGCACTGCTCCTGAACCTGGAGCAGGGTCATCCGCTGCTCTCCTGAGCGATGAACGGCGAGGTCATCGCTCTTGGCAAGAACGCTGCCATCGGGTCCGATAAAGATGAGGTAGTCGGCTATCAACATATCCAGCGCGGTGATGTCACTTGCGAGCATGGCGGCTCGAAGGGTCTCTTCAGCTGTCTCGATTTCGAACTGCTCATTGGTCATAAGGCGGAGGCGGCAAGGCCGGAAGGAGTACCCGGTTTCCAAGTCAGGCTCCCGGCGATCGCGCGCAAGCTTGCCAAGGCGGGAGCCTCTTTGAACCGGGGAAGCCAGAACACCCAGCACAGAGCCGGATGCGACGAACAGCGAGCGTATCCACGACTGCCACCATTCTCAACCCGACCCTTGACCGAGACTGGGCCCGTAAGCACGTCACGCCCCGGTCCAGCGACCCGCTTGGCGACGCCATCTGCCGCGACCGTTTGTGCAAAGCAACCGGGGAGCCGTCCCCGGAGAGCAACACGCTGCTCCACCATCACCCAGCAGCTCGCCAGGAATTCGTGTTTGCGCTGGCGCTTGAAAAGCGCCTGAGCAAAGAGCGCATCCTGAAGATCTGCCTGAACAAGATGGATGGGTTCAGGACGCGTTCGGCCCCGAGGGCAAATCGATCGTCCGATCAGCGCCGCACCAGCCATAGATTCATCGGCGCTTCAGGCCGCAAGGTCACGTGCAGCTTGGGCGCACACGATGCGGCCCCCTCCGGCAGCCTGAGCCGATACCGCTGCAGCAGCATGGCCGCCAGCAAGGTCATCTCCAGCATCGCAAAGTGCTGCCCGATGCACACCCGCGGGCCGATGCCGAAGGGAATCCACGCACCCTTGGGAGTGTCCGGAGCGCCTTCCAGGAAGCGCTCCGGGACGAACTGGTCGGCCTTCGCAAACCAGCGTTCGTCGCGGTGCAGCACCCATGGCGTGATACGCAACATGGCGCCCTTTGGCACGGCCGCGCCGCCGAGCGTGATGGGAGCGGTCGTGCGCCGCGTCATCAGCGCGGCTATCGGGGGGTACAGGCGCAACGCCTCCTTGAGCGTGGCTGTGAGGTAGGGCAAGCGGGCCAGATGTTCGGGGCCCGGGGTCTGGCCGGGTGGCAGCACGGCATCCACCTCGGCCTGCGCACGCCGCGCGGCGTCGGGTTGCTCGGCCATCAGGCGGCTCCACCACAGCAGGGTGGTGGCGCTGGTTTCATGCCCGGCCTGGAAGCTGACGATGCACTGGTCGAACACCTCCTGCGACGACAGCGGCGCGCCAGTGGCTTCATCGCGCAGCGCCAGCAGCATGTGCAGCAGATCGGTGCGCGGTGGAGCGCCCTCCACAGCTTGCGCCTCGCACCGGCGCGCATCGATGTGGCGCTGCACCAGCCCCTTGAGCGCCTGCAGCGCGCGCCGCTTGGCCGCCTTGCCAGGCAGGGGAAGCCAGTCGGGCAAGGTGAACGGCATGAACATTTCCCGGAATGCGGTTTCGGACAGCGTCTGGGTCGCCCAGGCGGCGTCGCGCGCATCGGCCTGGGCCGATTCGCTGAACAGCGTGCGCAGGATCACGTCCATGGCCACATCCGTCCAGAGCGTGTCGATGGGCACCAGGGCTTCGCGCTGGCCCGGCGGCACAGCGGTATCGAGCACGGTGCTCGCGGCATCGGTCATGAGCTGCGCGTAGCCTGCGACGCGCTTGGGGGTGAACGCGGGCATCAGCATGCGGCGCTGGCGCTGCCAGGTGTCGCCCTCGGTCACCAGCACGCTCTGGCCGAAGACCTGCTCGAACACCGCGATGCCACGTTCCCAGCGGATCAGGTGGTTGGCATGGGCGACCAAAGCCTCGCGCACCAGATCGGGCGACATGAGATCCCAGGCATCCTCATTGCCCAGGCGCATGCGGGTGAGATCACCGTGGTGACGCTGCAGCCGGACGACGAAGCCCAGGTAGTCGGCGCGCATTTCACGGAGCAGGGGCAGGCCCCACCAGCGGCTGGACGGGCCACCGGGCTGCGGGCGCAGCGCTGGCGCAAGCGGTGCCGACGGGGGCAAGGTCGATGTGGACGGGGTCGCGGTGGTGGGGGTGGCGTGGGTCATGGCGTGCATGGTGCAGTGCAGCAGCGTCGCAGGTATTGAACGAATCCGACATCACCACTGACCTACACTCGCGGCCCATGGCAACCCTGGTCCCACCGTCTCCAAGGCATCCGCCGGGCCTGATTCCCTCGGGCCAGCTGTGGCTGCCGCGCGCCGGCCTGTCGGCGTGCCTGCGTGGCGCCATGGTGCGCAGCACGGTTGGCTACAGCCTGGGTGAGGAACAACGCATCAACCGGTTCCCGGCCACGCCGCTGTGCAGCCTGAGCTGGTGGTTTCAGGGGGGTAGCGAAGCGATGGTGGCGGACCGTCCCGACACCATGCCCGGCCTGCAAAGCCAGCGCGAGGCCTACCCCGGCCGCTGGGTGCTGGCAGGCCCCCACACCCGGCCCAGCAGCAGCTATTGCGCGGCACCCACACACGCCATGATGGTGATGTTCATGCCCGACGCCCTGCATCTGCTGACGGGCCTGGAACCCGAGACCCTGACCGACCGTTTGGTGGATGCGCAGACCATACTGCCGCCCGACTGGATCGCAATGTGCAACGCCGTGCAGCACCAGACCGATGACGCCGCGCGCATCGAATGCCTGGAGGCGTTTCTGGAACCGCTCTGGCAAGCCTGCCGCCCTACGCAGGTGCTGCAAGCGCAGCGCTACAGCGACTGGGCCTTGCACCTGGCGCAGCGTGCCGCCATGTCGGCCCCGGGCCGCAGCCTTCGCCAGCTGGAGCGCCGTATCAAGCGCTGGGCGGGGCTGCCCATGCGAGAGCTGCGCGGTTTTGGCAAGGCCGAGCAGGCGTTCTTCGACACCATCGCCGCCGATGCAGCTCAAGGCCACGTGAAGTGGGCGGATGTAGCGGCGGGCGCGGGTTTCTCGGATCAATCGCACCTTTGTCGCGTCACGCGCCGCATCACCGGCTACGCCCCGCAGGCGCTGTATGAAGGCATCGTCGGCGAAGAGGCTTTCTGGGCCTATCGCATCTGGGCCCAGTGATCAGGCTGCCGCGCGCATCGCCCGTATCATCCCCGCCATGCTTGCCAAGTTGATGAGTTTCCTCCTGCTGGGGATCGTGCGCTTTCTCACGGGGTCCCAGGCGCGCTGGTATGGCTGCCCGCCCAAGGCAGAGCAGCGCATCTACTTTGCCAACCACCAGAGCCATGCCGACATGGTGCTGATCTGGGCGGCGCTGCCCGAAGAGCTGCGCACCATCACCCGGCCGATTGCGGCCAAGGACTACTGGACCAAGACGCCGTTTCGCCAGTGGATCACCACGGCGGTGTTCAACGCCGTGTATGTGGACCGGCAGGCCACACCAGCCCGCCCCGCGCCGGCCACACCTGCCGAAGCAGTGAGCGTGGTCGATGCCATGGCCCGTGCCGGGACCGATGCCGACACCGCCATGGCGGGCGGGCCCGATCCGTCGCCCGAGGCGCCGCCCCGCGTGCCCACGCCCGAAGAGCTGCGCGCCACCCTGCCCCCCGGCGACCCGCTGGCGCCGCTGGTGCGTGCGCTGGAAAGCGGCGACTCCATCGTGATCTTTCCGGAAGGCACGCGCGGCCATGGCGATGAGCCGCAGCCGTTCAAGTCGGGCCTGTTCAAGCTGGCGCAGATGTTTCCGCAGGTGGTGCTGGTGCCGGCGTGGATCAATAACGTGCAGCGGGTGATGCCCAAGGGCGAAGTGGTGCCCGTGCCCATCCTGTGCTCGGTGACGTTCGGCGCGCCGATTGCGCTGGAGCGTGGCGAGGAGCGCCGCCCCTTTCTCGACCGTGCGCGGGCCGCGGTGCTGGCGCTGAGGGACATCTGACATGCACCATCCATCCACGCTGCAGCATCATCATCACGCCCCTGGCCATTGCACGGTGCGACGCATTGCGCCACAGCACTGCACTGCACATCGGGCAGCGCCATGAATGCCTTCTTGCGCGGCCTGACCGCGGCCCAGCAGGTGGGCGCACTGTTTGTGGTGGTGTTCGGCATCCTGTCCATCGTCACCACCTGGGCCTTTGTGCGCACGCTGCGCGAGCACCCGCGCGACGATCCGGAGGCGGAGGCCGATGCGCTGGAGGCGCGGCGCTTCTGGGGGCTACTCAAAACCTCCTGGGGCATGGCCACGGTGTTCTGGGTGGGCTGGGTGCTGGGCGAGACCGTGGCCACGGTGCTCTTTGCCATCGTGGCGTTTTTTGCGCTGCGCGAGTTCATCACGCTCTCGCCCACGCGGCGCGGCGACCACCGCAGCCTGGTGCTGGCATTCTTCGTGGTGCTGCCGCTGCAGTTCTGGATCGTGGGCAGCAAGATGTTTGACCTGTTCACGGTGTTCATCCCCGTGTACGTGTTTCTGGCGCTGCCGGTGGTGAGCGCGCTGGCGAACGACCCGGAGCGATTTCTGGAGCGCAACGCCAAGCTGCAGTGGGGCATCATGGTCTGTGTGTACGGCATGAGCCATGTGCCCGCGCTGCTGCTGCTCGACTTTCCGGGCTATCGCGACAAGGGCGCGTTTCTGGTGTTCTTTCTGGTGTTTGTGGTGCAGACCTGCATGGTGGTGCAGCACCTGCTGGGGCGGCGCTTTACACACAAGCCGGTGGCGCCCAACGTGAGCCAGAGCTTTCAGTGGGCCAGCTGGCTGGCGGGCGTGGCGGCGGGCGGGCTGGCAGGGGCGCTGCTGACGTTCATCACGCCGTTCAAGCCCGGGCAGGCACTGGGCATGGCGCTGCTGGCCTGTCTGGCGGGCAGCCTGGGGCATCTGGTGATGAAGGCCCTGAAGCGCGACCGCGGCATCACCAGCTGGGGCATGCAGGGCATGTCGGTCACGGGCGCGGGCGGCCTGCTCGACCGGGTGGATGCGCTGTGCTTTGCGGCACCGGTTTTCTTCCATTCGGTGCGCTGGTACTTCGGTTTATAGTCAAAACGGCTTCAGGTCCAGGTTTTATTTGCCCTGACAGCTATCAATATAATAGCAATGCGCATCCTTGGAATCGACCCGGGCCTGCAGACCACCGGCTTTGGCGTGGTGGACATGGACGGCCACAAGCTCAGCTACGTGGCCAGCGGCACCATCCGCACGACCACGCTGGCCCTGGGCGACCTGCCCGGGCGGCTGAAGATACTGTTTGACGGCATCACCGAGGTGGCTGCGCGCTACGAGCCTGACGTGGCCTCGGTCGAGATCGTGTTCGTCAACGTCAATCCGCAGTCCACCCTGCTGCTGGGCCAGGCCCGCGGCGCGTGCATCACCGCCCTGGTGGCCAGTAACCTGCCGGTGGCCGAATACACCGCGCTGCAGATGAAAAAGGCCGTGGTCGGCCACGGCCGCGCGGCCAAAAGCCAGGTGCAGGAGATGGTGCGCCGCCTGCTGCAGCTGCCCGGCCTGCCAGGCACCGACGCCGCCGACGGCCTGGGCATGGCGATCACCCACGCGCATGCCGGGGCCGCCATGGGCCGGCTTGGCGAGGCCGCCACACTCAACCGCCGGCAGCATGCGATGTACAAGAGTGGGCGGAGTTACTGAGCGTTCACGGCAGCCCGGACTTGTGCATCCGGGTGCGCTGTACGACCCGGCTGGCCCTACCTGCCCAGCCCGCGCTTGAGTTCCTTGAGCAGCAACAGCACCTGGTTGGACGCATGCCTGCAGCTGCTGTTGAGCAGCTGCTCTGCCCGCTGCTGGTCGCCGCCCTGGTAGGCGATCACCACGTCTGCGGCCTGCTGATGGAAATACCGGTGGCGTGCCACCAGCATGTCGAAGGCCGGGAAGTGCCCCAGCCGCACCTTGCCCGTGCCGTAGAGCCAGCGCCCCAGGTCGCAGCGGTCGTCGTGGCAGATGCGCTCGGGCCGCATGACCTCCTGCGACCGGCCTGTGACCATGTCCTGGAGCCGGAGGCGGTACTTTTCATGGCCAGCGATGGCCGCATCAATGTCCAGCTCGGTCATGAGCATGGTCGCGTACTCGGGGTCGAGCACCAGCTCGCTGCCGTTGTCCTCCATGGCCCAGGTCGTGTCAGGACTTGCGGGGTCCTGCTCCCGGATTCTGAACAAGCGGCTGAAAAAACCCATACGAAGTCCTCGGCGGGTTGCAACCATGGCGACCGGGAGGCCGCAGTTCGGGAATTGGCGCAACCCAATGGAAACATTCTGTTCGCCGATTTCCGGTTTGGCTATCAAAAAAAGGACACGCCGCACAGGGAGCGCCGCCACGTAAAGCAGGCCCTGCCCGCGTTGCCAGCATTCACACGGGGCGATGCAGAAATCAGCCCGGCGCAGGACAATGGCAGTCATGACTGCTCTTGCCCAACGCACTTCCCTTTCCATGCTCGATCTGGTGGCCGTCCGCGAAGGCGGGACGGTGGCCGACGCCCTGCAGATCGCGCTGCGAACCGCGCAACATGCCGAACGGCTGGGCTTTGCCCGCTACTGGCTGGCCGAGCACCACAACATGGCGGGCATCGCCAGCTCGGCCACGGCCGTGCTGGTCGGGCACATAGCGGGCGGCACCTCGCGCATCCGCGTGGGTTCGGGCGGCGTGATGCTGCCCAACCATGCCCCCCTGGTGGTGGCCGAGGCCTTCGGCACGCTGGCCGAGCTGTACCCGGGCCGCATCGACCTGGGCCTGGGCCGTGCGCCTGGCACCGACCCCGCCACCATGCGTGCATTGCGCCGCAGCCGGGTGGAGACGGCCGACGACTTCCCGCAGGACGTGGCAGAACTGCAGCGCCTGCTGGCACCGGCCGAGCCCGGCCAGCGGCTGATTGCCATGCCGGGTGCGGGCACGGATGTGCCGATCTGGCTGCTGGGCTCCAGCCTGTTCTCGGCCCAGCTGGCAGCCGAGCGCGGCCTGCCTTACGCGTTCGCTTCGCACTTCGCCCCGCGCATGCTGCACCAGGCACTGGCGCTGTACCGCAGCCTGTACCGCCCGTCAGCAGCCTGGCCCAGGCCGTACGTGGCGATCGGCGTACCCCTGATTGCCGCCCCCACGGACGACGAGGCCGACTACCTGGCCAGCAGCACCTACCAGCGGGTGCTCGGAATCCTGACGGGAGACAGGCGCCGCCTGCTGCCACCGGTCGAGCATTTCACGGCCCGCCTGCAGCCCCAGGAGCGCGCTGCGATCAGCGACTTCCTGGCTGCTGCGGTGATTGGCGGGCCCGACACAGTGCGCGATGGAATGGCGCAGCTCATCGAAGCCACTGGCGCCGACGAGCTGATGCTGGTGAGCGATGTGTACGACCCGGCACTGCGCCTGCGTTCGCTCGACATTGCGGCACAGGCCCATGCCGACCTGAAAGCGGGCGCGCACGCAGCGCTGGCCTGAGCCAGACAGCCCCCGGCACCCTCCCCAGGCACTGTAGCGATGGCAGCGCGCCCGGGCCGCGCTGTCGCTCCCGCAGACGCCGTCAGCGTGCCAGGTAACCGCCGTCCACGGCGTAGTAGGCGCCAGTCACAAAGGACGCCTTGGACGATGCCAGCCAGGCCACCAGCTCGGCCACTTCTTCTGGCTGCCCCAGCCTGCCAATAGGGTGAGCACCCACGAGCATCGCGTTGACGCCTGCGTCCTGCTCGAGCCCGGCAATCATGGGCGTATGGATGAACGCGGGACCCACGGCGTTGACGCGCACACCCTGCCCGCTGTACTCGAGAGCCGCCGCTTTCGTCAGCCCCACCACACCGTGTTTGGCAGCCGTGTAGGCAGGCGCCGTGGCAAAGCCGACCGAGCCGAGGATCGACGCCATGTTGATGATGGAGCCGCCGCCCGTTTTCAGCATGGCGGCAATCTGGTACTTCATGCCGTAGAAAACACCAGACAGGTTGATGTTGATGACCTGGGCCCAGCCATCGAGGGGGTAGTCGGCCGTGAGCGCCTGCGGGCCACCGATGCCCGCGTTGTTGCACGCCACGTCCAGCCTGCCATAGTGCGCCACCGCGCGCTGCACGAGCGCTTCGCATTCGGCAGGGCTGCCCACATCTGCCTTGACGAAGATGGCATCGCCACCCGCGGCGCGCACCAGGGCCGCCGTCTCTTCGCCTTCGGCGGTGTTCACATCGGACACCACCACCCTGGCCCCTTCGCGCGCCCACAGCAACGCAATCGCGCGACCAATACCCGACGACGCACCCGTTACCAGTGCCACTTTGCCATTCAGCATTTCAAGACTCCTTTGGTGAGCGAACACCGCAGCCCTGCGCCGCGGCCCGGATTCATTGTGAGTTGGCACCGCGCGAGCGCCTTGACCTGCGTCATGCCCCATGCCATTTGTGGCTGCGCCCGAATCTCGTACGCCCGGGCAGGCAGCCTGCCCGCCCGCCTGCCCAAAGGGCATTTCGGCTGTTGCCTTGTACTGGTCATGGCGATGCCCGGGAACCAGGGGCAGCTACGATGAGCAGATACCATCTCAGGCTGGAACGGGCCGATCAGCCGCCCGCCCCGTACCGGAATCCCCGCTGACCCTGCGATCAAAGCCCCTTGCCCACCTGCCCGAATGCCCGCTTTTTCTTTTGAAGCCCTGGATGCCCAGGGCCAGACCCGCAAGGGTCTTGTAGAGGCCGACACCGCCAAGGCGGCGCGCAGCATGTTGCGCGCCCAGGCGCTGGTCCCCCTGTCGGTGGAGCAGGTCCAGACCGGACGGTCCATGGACGGCACCGGCGCGAGCCTGGGCCAGCGGCTGATGACCCGGCCGGTCTTCAACGCCACCGGCCTGGCCATCTGGACGAGGCAGATCGCCGGCCTGGTGTCGTCGGGACTGCCGCTGGAACGCGCGCTCACAGCCCTGTCTGACGAGGCCGATGACGAACGCCAGCGCAACCTGGTGGCGGCCTTGCGTTCAGAGGTCAATGCCGGTTCGACGTTTGCGCGCGCGCTGTCGCAGCATCCACGCGAGTTCTCGGACATCTACTGCGCCGTGATCGGCGCGGGGGAACACAGCGGCAACCTGGGCCTGGTGCTGGAGCGCCTGGCCGACGACCTGGAAGAGCGCCAGGCCCTCAAGGCCAAGCTGGTGGGCGCGGCGCTGTACCCGGCCATCGTGACCGTGGTGGCCATCGTCATCGTGCTGTTTCTGGTGGGCTACGTGGTGCCGCAGGTGGCCAGCGTGTTTGCCGGCACCAAGCGCGCGCTGCCCTTCCTGACCACGGCCATGCTGGGCCTGAGTGCGTTGGTACGCAGCTACGGCTGGGCGATGCTGATCGTGGTGGTGCTGGGAGCCATGGGCATGCGGTGGGCGCTGACCAAGCCGGCCTTCCGCGAGCGTTTTGACGCCGCCTGGCTCAATCTGCCCCTGGTGGGCAAGCTGGCCCGCGGCTACAACGCCGCACGCTTTGCCGGTACGCTGGCCATGCTCGCCGGTGCGGGCGTACCCATCCTCAAGGCACTGCAGGCCGCCGCAGAGACACTGAACAACCGCGCCTTGCGCGCCGATGCGCTCGACGCGCTGGTACTGGTGCGCGAAGGTGCGCCGCTGGCATCAGCCCTGGCGCAGAAGAAACGGTTTCCGGGGCTGCTGTCGATGTTTGCCCGGCTGGGCGAGCAGACCGGCCAGCTGCCGCTGATGCTGCAGCGCGCAGCGCGCCAGCTGTCTACCGAGGTGCAGCGCCGCGCCATGCAGCTGGCCACCATCCTGGAGCCGCTGCTCATCGTGAGCATGGGCCTGATCGTGATGCTGATCGTGCTGGCGGTGCTGCTGCCCATCATCCAGCTCAACCAGTTTGTGAAGTGACCGCTTTGGGGCCGGGGCTCCCCTGCGCCCGAGCGAGGCGCCGCCAGCGCGCGAATGCGCAGCGGAACGAGGATGTCTCTGGCACTGCCGGCCCGTGGGCCACAGACCCGGGACGTGCCGCTTGCAGGCAGTGAATAAAAAACATGAACTTCTGCAAAGGAAAAATCCGATGGCGGTAACACTGGACGACAAGCTGGTTGTGGCCATCTCATCGCGTGCCCTGTTTAATTTCGAAGAGGAAAACCAGCTCTTTGAATCAGGCGACGAGGAGGCATACATGCGCCACCAGCTTGCACTGGTGCACCAGCCGGCACGCGCGGGCGTGGCGTTTTCGCTGGTGCGCAAGCTGCTGGCCTTCAACACGCCGGATGCCCAGCGTGTGGAGGTGGTGATGCTGTCGCGCAATGATCCGGCCAGCGGCATGCGGGTGTTTGCATCAGCACAGGCGGCTGGCATGCGGGTGGAGCGTGGCGTGTTCACACGGGGTCGGGACCCGTTTGCCTACCTGCGACCCCTGGGGGCGCACCTTTTCCTGTCGGCCAACGAGGCCGATGTAAGGCAGGCGCTGTCGATCGGCTTTCCTGCCGCCCGCGTGATGACCGATTCGACCCCCGCCGGCGATCGTTTCCCGAACGAGGTGCGGATCGCTTTCGACGGCGACGCCGTCCTGTTCTCTGACGAGGCCGAACGGGTTTACCAGGAGGCTGGTTTGCCCGCCTTCCAGGAAAACGAAGTCGACAAGGCACGTCTGCCCCTGGCGGGAGGGCCCTTCAAGCCCCTGCTTGCTGCACTGCACCGGCTGCAGCAAGGCGCCCAGGCTTCGCACACGATGCGTGTACGCACGGCACTGGTCACCGCGCGCAGCGCGCCCGCGCATGAACGCGCCATTCGCACGCTGCTCGACTGGGGCATCAGCGTGGACGAAGCGATGTTCCTGGGCGGCCTGGAGAAAGGCCCCTTCCTGCGCGAGTTCGAGCCCGACTTCTTCTTTGATGACCAGACGGGCCACGTCACCTCTGCGGCGCGGCACGTGCCCGCCGGGCATGTGAGCAGCGGCATTTCCAATCGGGCGCAGGGCGGCGATACCTGAAAGCGCGGCAGCCCGCCACTGGCTCGTGAAAACCAGAGGGACAGGTTTCACGGAAGCTGCAACACCCGGCCGGAGCGTCTTGCAGGCAAAGAATTGCAAAGCCATGCAACGCAGGCGTGAAGGCTGCAAAAAAGCGGTTGCAAGTCGCCGTGGCACAACGCGCCTGTGCAACCATGCACATGTCCACCGGGAGCCGATGTTGCGAAACGCCTTGCCTTGCCCAGCTGTTGCCATTGTGCTGGCCGTCACCCTCTGGGGCTGCGCCTGGGCACAGCCTGCGGTGACGGATGCGGTGCCGAATCCAGCGCCTGCTGCAGGCCCTTCCAAAGGCGAGGTCAAGGCGATGCGCGAGTTCAAAATGCTGGACATGAACGGCGACGGCAGGCTCAGCCGCACCGAGGTCCTGCTCTTTCCGCGGCTGTCAGCGGCTTTTGACGACGCCGATACCAACCACGACAGATATGTGTCGTACGAGGAGGTGCGCGCCTTTGCTGTCCGCTACCGCGCGGAACGCGAGCGCAGCAAGGCAGCCGCCCAGGGAGCCGGTGGTTCCACCGCGCGCAGTGAGCACACGCGCTGACCAGCGGCGGTGATCCGGGCCCGGGTAACCGCACCCGTTGCGGCGTACGCTCGCAGCAGGGCGATCGCCATCAAGGCGCACCAGCCAACAAATCCCAAATGCCTACAAACCCCCGGTGCGTTTGATCTTGGGGTCGGAATAGGTCAGGGGTTCGTTCTTGACCTGCTGGGCCAGACGTTCCTGCATCGTCATCTTGTTGATGTCCTGGGCCACCTCCACGGCAGTACCGCTGGCACGCCACATCGACTGGATCAGTTCCAGCAGTTGCTTGTAGATAGGTTCCTTCGGCGGCTCGGGAGGCTCCTCCACCGTTTCCTTCTTCTTGACCTCGGTCCAGTCCCGATTGGGCGAATCGGGCGCGGACGGCTTGTCGGGCTCCTTCAGGATGGCCCCTTCCCCCATCCGGTCCATGGACTCCACGGGGTTGGGGGCATTGATGGGACGCACGGGAGGAGCGCCAGAAGCGCCAGTGGAATACAAATCAGCGCCCTGAGGACGCCAACTCGGCGATCGATCGACAGGTGGCAGTTGCATGACAATGGCCCGGAAGTTGAGATATGTGCAGACGGCACTACACCGTCGTCGTACATCCATTACGGCAAAAAGAAGGGGAAATTTAGGTCTTTTTGAACGATCGGCCGAAATTAAGGGTTTTCACCTACCCTAGGCCGTACCACGGCCTGTTCCCGAGAGGCGCGCAGGCGGGAAAAGGAATCTTGGGCAGGCACGCGCCGATGACGCCCCCCAAGGGGAAAGGCCGGGCAGGCCCATTGACACAGCCACAAACCATCGCCAGGAAGCGAGGTGGCAGTCGGAGGCGAGTACATCGCTTTCGAGGCTGACAGCGACATCTGGCCCGCCCGTTCGCCCCCGGTGCAGGCGTAAAACCACCGCCGCCAGGATTCCCTGTGGCGGGTGGGCGCTCTGTCAGCAGCTCAGAGGAAGCGTTCCAGGATCCGGCGCGACTGCCGGTCCAGCGCGGTGGTGTCGGCGATGCGGAACTGCACGCCATCGCCCCCGGCAATCAGCAGGCGCGTGCGCCCGCCCAGCCGGCGAATGTCTTCTTCGGCTTTCAGCACCAGGCGTGCAGGACCCCGATCGGTCTCGACATCCCACGTGCTGGGGGTAGAGAAGCTCGACACCGCAACGATCTTTTCGATAGTGGGTACAAACTCTCGCACTTGCAGCTCTTCTTCCACCAGCTGGCGCGCGTCAGCGGACAACTGGTCGAGATGGTCAAGCCACAACAGCTCATGGCCATCCTGGCCCACGAGCGAAAGCCCTTCGGCAGGCGCAGCAATCGGGAAAGCGCGGACCGGCGTGACCCCTTCGTGGCGCGAGCCGTCGGCCAGCACAAGTACCAGCCGTCCGTGGGCATTGCGCACCAGTTGTACGGCCACAGGGTGGCGAGGCGAAGGGGTAAGCGTGGCTGTGGACATGGCAAAGTGGGGGCGAACCAGGGATTCGGAGATCAGGATTGGCCGGCGGGGTGGGCCGGGTGCATCAGGCTGCTGTCGATGATCACGCCCGCGGCCTGCGCGTCTTCCTCCGCGCGGCGCGCCTGGGCTTCATACAGACGCCAGTACGCGCCCTGTTTTTCCATGAGCTCATCGTGCGGCCCGACCTCGACCACCTCGCCGCGGTCCATCACCACCAGGCGGTCGGCCTTGCGCAGGGTGGACAGGCGGTGGGCAATGGCGATGGTGGTGCGGCCTTGCACCAGGTTGTCCAGCGCCTTCTGGATTTCCTTTTCGGTCTCGGTGTCCACCGCGGAGGTGGCTTCGTCCAGGATGAGGATTCGCGGGTCGATCAGCAGCGCACGAGCGATGCTGATGCGCTGGCGCTCACCACCCGACAGGCCCTGCCCACGTTCGCCCACCAGAGAGTCGTAACCATGCGGCAGTCGCAGGATGAATTCGTGCGCATGGGCAGCGCGTGCCGCCGCGATGATCTCAGCGCGCGTGGCCTCGGGCTTGCCATAGGCGATGTTCTCGGCGATCGTGCCGAAGAACAGGAAGGGCTCTTGCAGCACCAGGCCGATGTGGCGGCGGTAGTCGGCCACTGCAAACCGGCGTATATCGATGCCGTCCACCTGGATGGAACCGTCGCTCACGTCATAAAAGCGGCTGATCAGGTTGACCAGCGTGCTCTTGCCCGAGCCGCTGTGGCCTACCAGACCAATCATCTCGCCGGGCCGGATGTCCAGGTTCAGGTCCTTGATGACGGAACGGCTACCGTAGCGAAAACCCACGCCCTGCATGGTGATGGCGCCCTGCACCCTGTCCACCTTCACCGGCTGGGCCGGGTCGGGCACGTTGCTCACGTGGTCCAGGATGTCGAAGATGCGCTTGGCCCCGGCGGCGGCCTTCTGCGTGACAGACACGATGCGGCTCATGGAATCGAGCCGGCCATAGAAGCGGCCGATGTAGGCGATGAAGGCGGTGAGCACCCCCACCGTGATCTGGCTCTGCGACACCAGCCAGATGCCGAATGCCCAGACCACCAGCAACCCGATTTCAGTCAGCAGCGACACCGTGGGGGTGAACAGGCTCCAGGTCTTGTTCAGCTTGTCGTTGACTTCCAGGTTGTGCTGGTTGGCATCGCGAAAGCGCTGGGCCTCGCGCTTTTCCTGGGCAAAGGCCTTCACTACGCGGATGCCCGGGATGGTGTCGGCCAGCACGTTGGTCACCTCCGACCACACGCGGTCGATCTTCTCGAAGCCGGTGCGCAGGCGGTCGCGCACGGTGTGGATCATCCAGCCGATGAACGGCAATGGAACCAGCGTGACGAGCGCCAGCCACGGGTTGATGGAAAACAGGATGGCCGCCGTCATCATGATCATGAGCACATCGGTCACGAAATCCAGCGCGTGCAGCGACAGGAACACGTTGATCCGGTCGGTCTCGGAGCCGATGCGTGCCATCAGGTCGCCGGTGCGCTTGCCGCCAAAGTAGTCGAGCGACAGGCGCAGCAGGTGCTCATACGTGGTGGTCCGCAGGTCGGCGCCAATGCGCTCGGACACCAGCGCCAATATATAAGTGCGCGCCCAGGAGAGGCCCCAGGCCGCCAGGGCCGACAGCAGCAGCCCGCTCAGGTACAGCAGCACCAGCCCCGGCTCGATCTCCTTGCCGTTCTGGAACGGGATCAGGATGTCATCCATCAGGGGGATGGTGAGGTATGGAGGCACCAGGGTGGCAGCGGTAGAGGCCAGCGTCAGCGCAAAACCAGCGGCCAGCTGCTTGCGGTAGGGCCGCGCAAACCGCCACAGCCGCAACAGCACCCAGGTGGATGTCTGCGGCGGCTGCGCGCGGGCACAGGCCGGGCATTCATCGGTATCAGGGGGTAGCGGCGTATGGCAGGCCGGACAGGCCGGCTCGTCGGCATCGGCATCCAGACTTCCGTGCAGGGCGCCGCCCACCGCGCGGGCGCTCTGCTCCTCAAAGCGCTGCACCAGGCGCAAGGCCTGCGCATGGTGGGACAGGGTGAATCGCCAAAGGGCCAGACGCGCGCTGGCGTCGTGCAGCGACAGCGCGCCAACGCCGCCGTGGTCCTGGAGGTGCAGCGTACGCCCGGCACCCAGCGGCCAGGACGCCCACCCGGGGCTGCCTGCCGCGCAGGACAGCAGGCGCTCGGATGTGACCACCACCCAGCCCTCGGCAAACCGGAGGTCGGCGCTCAGGTCAACCTGCAACGCAGCCAGCACGTTCTCAGAGGAAGAAAGCAGGGCCCGCAGATCTGCCCCTAGGGGGCTGGCGAAGACACCCGAGGCGTCCACAGAATGGTGATGTTGCATTTTTGTCTGGTTTTTCCGCCCGTGGCCGCCTCGGATCACGGGCCGCACGGGAGAGCGCATTCTCTGCGATGTCCCTGCACAGCACGGCTGCCGCGGGGCGCATCCCTCCATTAACGCCGAACCCCCACTTTTCGCTGACACTGCCGCCCCGCGCCAGACTGTCGCACAATCTCGGGCGATCCCCTTATCCGCACTGCCCTGGCCGGCCGGGCAGGCCAACACAACCGCTGCACTCCATGGCGAAACTCAACGACATCCAACTGCTTCGCATCAACTATCTGCGCGGCCCCAACATCTGGACCTACCGCCCGGTGCTGGAGGTCTGGCTGGACCTGGGGGAACTGGAAGACTATCCGTCCCACACCATCCCCGGATTCACAGCCCGCCTGACGCAGTGGCTGCCGGCGCTGATCGAGCACCACTGCGGCGTGGGCGAGCGCGGGGGCTTCCTGCAGCGGCTGGAAGAAGGCACCTGGTGCGGCCATGTGCTGGAGCACATCGTGATCGAACTGCTCAACCTGGCCGGCATGCCCACGGGTTTCGGCCAGACGCGCAGCACCAGCCAGCGCGGCGTGTATCGCATGGTGTTCCGAGCCCGCGACGAGCAGGTGGCCCGCGTGGCGCTGGCCCAGGGCCATGCACTCATCATGGCGGCCATCAACGATGAACCGTTTGACGTGAAGGCTGCCGTGGCGCGCGTGCGCACCGAAGTGGACGACCAGTACCTCGGCCCCAGCACCGCGTGCATCGTCACCGCCGCCACCGACCGCGGCATTCCGCACATCCGCCTGAACGACGGCAACCTGGTGCAGCTGGGCTACGGCGCCAGCCAGCGGCGCATCTGGACAGCCGAGACCGAATACACCAGCGCCATCGCCGAAGGCATTGCCAGCGACAAGGACCTGACCAAGAGCCTGCTCAAGTCGTGCGGTGTGCCCATCCCCGAAGGCCAGGTGGTCAACAGCCCCCAAGAAGCCTGGGAAGCCGCGCAGGACATCGGCCTGCCCGTGGTGGTCAAGCCCTCCGACGGCAACCATGGCCGCGGCGTGACGCTGGACCTGCGCAAGAAGGAAGACATCGAGGCGGCCTACCACGTGGCCTACCCCGAGGGCAGCGACGTGATGGTCGAGCGCTTCATCCCCGGTAACGAACACCGCCTGCTGGTGGTCAATGGCAAGCTGGTCGCGGCCGCCCGCGGCGAGGTGGTCAGCATCACCGGCAACGGTCGCTCCACCGTGCGCGAGCTCATCGACAGCCAGCTCAACTCCGACCCGCGCCGCGGCTACGAGGAGGAGTACCCGCTGGAGATCATCGACATCGCCACCAACCCCAAGGTGCAGCTCGAACTCAAACGCCAGGACCTGGACGCTGATGCCGTGCCCGCCGCAGGCCGGCAAGTGGTGATCGAGCGCAACGGCAACGTGGCGGTGGATTGCACCGACGACGTGCATCCCGAAGTGGCCTACACCGCGGCCCTGGCGGCCAAGGTGGTGGGCCTGGACATCGCGGGCATCGACCTGGTGGCGATGGACATCTCCAAACCCTTGCAGGCACAGGGCGGTGCGATTGTTGAAGTGAACGCTGGCCCCGGCCTGCTCATGCACCTCAAGCCTGCCGAAGGCGCTCCCCGCCCGGTCGGCCAGGCCATCGTGGAGCACCTGTTCCCCAGCGAAGACGGCGATGTGCAACCCGGCCGCATTCCGGTAGTGGGCGTGGCGGGCTCCCGCGGCACATCGACCATTGCGCGGCTGGTGGGCTGGCTGCTGCACCTGGGCGGCCACCACACCGGCCTGGCCTGCACCGAAGGCATGTTCCTGGACCGCCGCTGCATGGAAACCACCGACTGCGCCCACTGGGAAGCCGCACACCGCCTGCTCATGAACAAGATGGTGCAGGCTGCCGTCATCGAAAGCAACGCACGCACCATCCTGCGGGACGGCCTGGCCTATGACCGCTGCCAGGTGGGCGTGGTGACCGACATGGACGGCGTGGAGACGCTGGCAGAGTTCGACGTGCACGAGCAGGAGCAGATGACCAAGGTGATGCGCACCCAGGTGGACGTGGTGCTGTCGGAAGGCGCTGCGGTGCTCAACGCCGCCATCCCGCAGGTGGCCGACCTCGCGCCGCTGTCCGACGGCGCGGTGGTGCTGTATGCCCAGGATGCGAGCCTGCCCGTGGTGGTCGAGCACCGCGCCAACGGCAACGGCCGGGCGGTGGTGGTCAAGAACGGCCGGGTGGTACTGGCCACCGGCAATGCCGAACACGTGCTGGGGTCCTTGTCTGAACTGACTTTTGGCCGCAATGCCGTGGTGCCCGATACCGACGCCCTGCTGGCGGCCATCGGCGCGGCCTGGGCGCTGGACATTGCGCCTGACCTGATTGGCGCGGGCATCAAGACCTTCGAGCCCGACCTGCCAGCACGGGCCGGCCTGTCAGGCTGATCCGAGCCCGCCTGCCCCGATAACGACCCACGAACACTGCGACTTCCGAACGCTGCACAGCGCCCGAGAGCCCCGACCGACACCTGAAAGAAACCCCATGGATGTATCCCGCACCCGGGCCCTGCGCGGCCCCAACCTCTGGAGCCGCCACATGGCCATCGAGGCCGTGGTGGCCTGCGCCGAATCGGAACGCGCCATGGCGCAGATCGCAGGCTTTGAGACGCGGCTGCGGGCCCTGTTTCCGGCCATCGGCGTGCTGCACCCCGAGGGCGGCGATGCCGACATCTCGCTGGCCCATGTGCTGCAGACCGCAGCCCTGGCATTGCAGGCGCAGGCCGGCTGCCCGGTGACGTTTGCACGGACCACCGCCACCATCGACCCCGGTGTGTATCAGGTGGTGGTGGAGTACAGCGAGGAAGCCGTGGGGCGCCGTGCGTTTGAATGCGCGCAGCAGCTCATCCAGGCCGCGCTGGGCAAAGGCAGCTTTGACGCCGAGGCCGTGATCGCCGAGCTGCGCGAGCTCGATGAAGACGAGCGCCTGGGCCCCAGCACTGGCTCCATCGTCGATGCCGCCGTGGCGCGGGGCATTCCTTACCGGCGCCTCACCCGCGGCAGCCTCGTGCAGTTTGGCTGGGGTTCCAGGCAACGCCGCATCCAGGCTGCCGAGATCGACACCACCAGCGCCGTGGCTGAATCCATCGGCCAGGACAAGGACCTGACCAAACGCCTGCTGCACGCTGCCGGCGTGCCGGTGCCGCTGGGCAAACCGGTCGATACGGTGGACGAGGCCTGGGAAGTCGCCCTCAAGGTCGGCCTGCCCGTGGTCGTCAAACCCCAGGACGGCAACCAGGGCAAGGGCGTCACCGTCAACATCACTGACCGCGCCCAGCTGGAAGACGCCTACAGGAACGCGGCCGAATACGGCACCGTGATGGTCGAGCGCTTTCTGCCCGGCCACGATTTCCGCCTGCTGGTGGTGGGCGACCAGCTGGTGGCGGCCGCACGGCGCGAGCCGCCCCAGGTGCTGGGCGATGGACAGCACACCGTGCGCCAGCTGATCGAACAGGTCAACCTGGACCCGCGCCGCGGCGAAGGGCATGCCACTTCGCTCACCAAGATCCGGCTGGATGACATCGCCGTGGCACGCCTGGCCATGCAGGACCTGACGCCCGAATCGGTACCCGCCAAGGGCCAGCGCGTCATTCTGCGCAACAACGCCAACCTGTCCACCGGCGGCACCGCCACCGACGTGACCGACGACGTGCACCCCGACGTTGCTGCCCGCGCCGTGGCCGCTGCCCAGATGGTGGGCCTGCACATCTGCGGCGTGGACATGGTGGCCGAGACCGTGCTGCGCCCGCTGGAAGAGCAAGGCGGCGGTTTTGTCGAAGTGAATGCCGCACCCGGCCTGCGCATGCACCTGGCCCCCAGCTACGGCAAGCCTCGCAACGTGGGCCAGGCCATGGTCGACAAGCTCTATGCCCAGGGCGACGACGGCCGCATCCCCACCGTGGCTGTGACCGGCACCAATGGCAAGACGACCACGGCGCGCCTGATTGCGCACCTGTTCACGGCGCAGGGCCTGCGCGTGGGCATGACCAATACCGATGGTGTGTATGTGAATGGCCGCCAGATCGACAGCGGCGACTGCAGCGGACCCAAGAGCGCCCGCAACGTGCTGCTGCACCCCGAGGTGGACGCCGCCGTGTTCGAGACCGCCCGCGGCGGCATCCTGCGCGAAGGCCTCGGCTTTGACCGCTGCACGGTGGCCGTGGTCACCAACATCGGCGCGGGCGACCACCTGGGCCTGAACTACATCACCACGGTGGAAGACCTGGCCGTGGTCAAGCGCGTGATCGTGCAGAACGTGGCGGCCAACGGCTACGGCGTGCTCAACGCGGCCGACCCCGTGGTGGCCGCCATGGCGCCTTCCTGCCCCGGCAAGATCATCTTCTTTGCCAGCGACCGCCACCACCCCGTGATGGCCACGCACCGCGCACAGGGCCACCGCACCGTGTATGTGGATGGCGATTCCATCGTGGCATCCGAAGGCTCGTGGCGCGAGACCATCCACCTGCGCGACGTGCCCATCACGCGCAACGGCAAGATCGGTTTCCAGGTCGAAAACGTCATGGCCGCCGTGGCCGCCGCCTGGGGCGTGGGCATGCCCTGGCAGACCATCCGCCGGGGCCTGTCGGGCTTTGTGAACGACAGCGACAACGCACCCGGCCGTTTCAACATCATGGACTACCGCGGCGCCACCGTGATTGCCGACTACGGCCACAACCCCGATGCCATGCGCGCCCTGGTGGGCGCCGTGGACGCGCTGCCCGGCAACCGCCGCAGCGTGGTCATCAGCGGTGCAGGCGACCGGCGCGACGAGGACATCCGCGAGCAGACCGTGATCCTCGGTGCGGCGTTTGACGATGTGATCCTGTACCAGGACGCCGCCCAGCGCGGCCGCGGCGACGGCGAAGTGATGGCGCTGCTGCGCGAAGGGCTGGCCGGGGCCAGCCGCACCACCCACGTAGAAGAGATCCGCGGCGAATTCATTGCCATCGACACGGCGCTGGCGCGCCTGCAACCCGGCGACCTGTGCCTGGTGCTGGTGGATCAGGTGGAGGAAGCCCTGGCCCACCTGGCCCAGCGCTGCTCTGAAGCCGGAGCCACGGCGTGAAGCGCGCAGCCGCCACCGCCGCTGCAGCCGTGCTGCTCGCCACACTGGGCCTGCTGGGCCTGCTGGGCACGACGGGCGGGGCCCACGCCGCCACGGGCGAGAAGGTGGGCACGGTGGACACCGCATTCCAGTGGATCGGCCGCGACCACGACATCATTGTGGAAGCCTACGATGATCCCGCCGTGCCGGGTGTGACCTGCTATGTGTCGCGCGCCCGCACCGGTGGTATCAAGGGGACGCTCGGCCTGGCGGAAGACCGCGCCGAAGCATCGATCGCCTGCCGACAGGTCGGCCCGATCAGTTTTCCCGAGCCGTTGAAGAAGCAGGAAGAAGTGTTCAGCGAGCGCATGTCCATCCTGTTCAAGCGCCTGCGCATCGTGCGCATGGTCGATTCGCCGCGCAATACGCTGGTGTACCTCACCTACTCGGAAAAGCTCATTGACGGATCACCGCAGAACAGCGTGACGGCTGTACCGGTGGACCGGGCTACTGCGATTCCGGTGCGCAAGTAAGCGGTACGCGCCGGCCGCAAGCGGGCGCGTGCAGCAGTCACAAAGGGCCGCGAGGCCCTTTTTTTGGTCAAATCGCCTTGAAGTCCAGGTATTTTTTGCCTGTATAGCTATTAATTTAATAGCAAAAGAGTCCATGCCGGCTGCACCCGGGGCGGCATCGGCACACCGTGCAGCAGGCCAGGCATGCCACGCGGTTCAGGAAGCCGCCTCCTGGGCCAGTTGCCGCAAGGCCTGCTCAAACACTTCCACGGGCTGGCCGCCCTGGATGAGGTGGCGGTCGTTGATGATGACGGCAGGCACCGAATGGATGCCGTGCTGCAGGTAGAACTGCTCGCGCTCGCGCACCTCGGGGGCATAGCGGTCGGAGGCCAGCAGGGCGCGGGCTTCCTGGGCATCCAGCCCCACGCTGGTCGCGGCGGTCACCAGCACCTCGTGGTTGCTCGGGTCCTGCCCCTCGGTGAAATAGGCCGTGAACAGCGCGTGCTTGAGGGCATGCTGGCGGCCCGACTCCTCGGCCCAGTGCAACAGGCGGTGGGCGTCAAAGGTGTTGTAGATGCGGGTGCGCTTGCCCATACCAAAGGTAAAACCCAGCTCAGCACCGCGCGCCGCAATGGCTTCGCGGTTGCGCTGACTCTGCTCGGGCGTGGCACCGTACTTTTCCTGCAGGTGCTCGCCGATGTCCTGGCCTTCGGGGCCCATCTGCGGGTTCAGCTCGAAGGGCTGGAAATGCAGGTCCAGCGCCACCTGGCCTTCAAGGCGTGCGGCAGCCTGCTCCAGGGCCTTCAGGCCAATGATGCACCAGGGGCAGGAGACATCCGAGACGAAATCGATCTTGAGGGTTTTGGCGGTCATGGCGGGCTCACAGAAGGGATGAGGGGCGGCTCAGAGGCTGAGAGTTTTTTGCCCGAGCCCGAAAGGTACGACACAACGCCGCTGATCGAGGCGCAAAGCACAGCCATAGCTCGGGCTATGGCGCGCATTTGCAACGAAGAGCAGCGGTGTTTTGGCGTGCAAGGCGGGCATGGGCAAAAGACTCTCAGCCCCTCAGGGGCGCGCGGTTCAGCCGCGCATGGTAGGGCCTGTTCACACTATTTTCGCCGGTGCGAAGACCATGCAAACGGCGCCAATCTAGGCGCGTGACGACGCCAGGGCCGGGGCCTTGGCCAGGAACGCAACAACGAGTGGCGCCGTTTGCATGGCCTTCCCTTCGGGTTGCAACCCAAAAGAGCCATCCGCGTTGTTGCCAAGCCTCGCTCGGGCGGCACCCCAGCTTCGTTTGGCGCCTGGCGCCTGGCTCTTTTGGATTGCAACGCATCTGGCAAAAATAGTGTGAACAGGCCCTGGTCGGCTCCGGCGTTTCGTGCAGGGCGTCGCGGGCAGCGCTCGCGGTGCACAGGCACTGTTGCAATTCCCTACGCGCCGTGGCATTGAATTGGCCGACCCTAGACTGCATCTTCCAGGCTCCACCGCTCTGGCGGCCCATCCATTTGCATCACAGCACCCGCTCATGAACATCGACCAGCAAAAATCCATCCTCACCATCGCGCTGCTGGCGGCATTTGCCGACGGCGACAAGGACGACGCCGAACGCGAGGAGATCCGTCGCATCGCCCAGTCGCTGGCGGGCGACGCGGGCATGGCCGACCTGCCCCGCATCTACCAGGATGTGCTGCTCAAGCGCACCAGTGTGCAAACCGCTGCGCAGGGGCTGAGCGATGCCTCGCACCGCCAGCTGGCCTACGAGATGGCGGTGTGCGTGTGCGACGTGGATGGTCGGCAGTCACCGGCCGAGCGTGCCTTCCTCGCATCGCTCAAGGGCGCGCTGCAGCTGGGCACGCCGCAGACGGACGCGTTCGACCTGGAAGCCGACACGCTGGTGGACGTTGCCGAAAAGGCCGTGCCGGCGTCGGCAGCCGCAGCCACTGCAACCGCCGCGCGCGCTGCCGGGCCAGCCGCCACGGCCGCTTCCACGGCCAGCCCCACCACCATCTTGCCGACCGCGCAGGAGGCCGCGCTCGACAAGTCCATCCTGAACTACGCGCTCATCAATGGCGCACTGGAGCTGCTGCCCCAGTCATGGGCTTCCATGGCCATCATCCCCATGCAGATCAAGATGGTCTACGCCATCGGCAAGACCTACGGCGTGGAGCTGGACCAGGGCCACATCAAGGAATTCATCGCCGCGGCGGGTGTGGGCATGACCTCGCAGTACCTGGAGCAGTTTGGCCGCAAGCTCCTGGGCGGGCTGCTGGGCAAGGCCGCGGGCCGCACCATCGGCGGCCTGGGCAGTGCGGCCACGGGTATGGCGTTCTCGTTTGCCACCACGTACGCCCTGGGCCAGGTGGCACGGCGCTACTACGCTGGCGGCCGCGTGATGAGCACCGCCATGCTGCGCGAAACCTTCCAGGGCCTGCTGGGGCCTGCCAAGCAGATGCAGGCCGACTACCTGCCGCAGATCCGCGAGAAAGCATCCACGCTGGATGCCGGCAAGATCATGGCGATGGTGCGAGGCGCCTGAGCCCTGACGAAAAAGCTCCTCTTTTGATAGCAATCAGGGCAATCAACACGTGGACCACATGCATATCTGATTCATTTTTTTGCCTGCGGGGCCACCGAAACGCCCTGCCAGCGCCCCTGTCCTCCGGCCGGGCGATGCCTGTGCGCAACGCCCCGCCCGCCACGTAGCTCCGCAGGCCTGGCTTGCGCGGCGACGCATGACAGAATTGGGCATGCGCCCCACCACGGACCCTTCGGACTCCCTGATTCCCGCCATGTCGCTGGATTCGCCCTCGGACAACGCCATGAACGCGCTGTACCGGGCGGCGCTGGGCCCTCTGAACACCGCGTACTACCTGCCGGTGTTCGACCGGTTTGACGCCACGGGTCGCTCCACCACCACCTGGAACTGGGCCGCCAGCCTGTTCACGCTGGGGTGGATGGTGTTCCGACAGCTGTGGAGCCCTGCGCTGGTGTACGTGGCTGCAGCCGAAGGCCTGGCACTGCTGGTGTTTGCGCTGGGGCGCGTGCTGCTGCAATGGCCGCAGGGCATTGAATGGGGCGTGCTGGCCACGGTGGCCGTGCTGGCCTTTGCCGTACCGGGCATGTACGGCAATGCCATGCTGCACACCGACATCCGCAAGCGCATCGCCCGCGCCCTCGCCGCATCGCGCACGGTGCCAGAGGCTTGCGACCTGCTGGCAAGCCAGGCCAGCACCCGCAGGCGCATGCAGCTGGTGGTGCTCGGGCATGCAGCGCTGGTGGCGGCAGCGGCGCTGGCCTACCTGCTGATACCGCAGGACGGTACCCAGCGCCGGTTTGCGATGGAGCCTGAAGTGACGGTGGCGCAGGCGACCTCGGCCAGCGCAGCGGCATCGGCCCCCGTGGCCGCTGGAACCGTCGGTACCGTGACGGATGCCCCCCCGGCATCCGACGCGGGTGCTTCTGCGGCGCCCGCTGGGCCTGTTAGCGCGCCTGTTACCACGCCGGTTAGCGCACCTGTCCCAGAGCCTGTACCGGCACCTGTCGCTGCGGTGGCCGCGGCCGGGCCATCGCCTGCCGCCACCGGGGGATCCCGGTCCGCGACCGCGCCGCCAACGGCGACCGCTTCCGCACCCGCACCTCCCGCCACGTCGACGCCGCAAGCCGCCCCCCCCGCGGCGCGAATGCCAGCCCCCACTGCCAGTGCGCCCGCAGCGGCTCCTGCGGCACCACCATCGGCTTCCGCAGCCTCTGATCGCAAGACAGAAAGCCCTCTCCCGCGCGACCCGGCCAGCCAGCGCACGGCGAGCAGCAAGCCGGCCAAGGGCGCAGCCAGCACAGCCGGTTCAGCCACCGTGGCCACCGGCGACGCCGCTGTGCCCCCTCCCGTGGGCAGCCTGCCGGGCTACTACATCAACGTGGGGCTGTTTGCCGACGAGGCCAACGCGCGCAAGGCGCAGGCGCGGCTGCTCAACGAAGGTCTGCCGGCCTTCCGTCAGGAGCTGTCGACCGCTGCAGGCCGCCGCATCCGCGTGCGTGTGGGGCCCTACGCCACCAAGGCACAGGCCGACAAGGCTGCCGCAGCCATCAAGTCCATGCAGCTCGAGGCCGTCGTCTTCAGGAAGTAGCCAGCGCGGGCCCCGAGTCCGATGTTCGCGGTGGCGCACTGCCACTGGTCGCCGCGCCGGGTGGCGCGGCCGTCCTACGGCAGCGGATGCGACGCGCCGACATCCAGCCAGACATCTTTAGCGTACTCTGCAGTGTCTCCCCACTCGCCCAGCCGTTGCCGCCCATGTCCATAGCCCCCCTGCGTTCCCTTTCCCGGTTGTCCCGCTCGCGCCGACTCATGTCGGTGGCGGCCATCGCCGCCGGTGCGATGCTGCTGACGGCCTGCGCGCCCTGGCGCATCCTTACCGCGGCCGACCTGGCCCGCGAAGCGCGGCCCTACACCGCCGCGCCCGAGCAGCCCACCAAGCGCCTGCTGGTGGTGGGCGACAGCACTGCCGTGGGCACGGGCGCCGACGCGTCGGCGGACAGCCTGGCGGGCCTGATCGGGCAGACGCATCCACAGTGGCGCATCGACAACCTTGCGGCCAACGGCGCAAAATTTGAAGACGTGGCCCGCCAGCTGCAGGGCGCGACCGGTGGCTATGACCTGGTGCTGGTACTGGCCGGGGGCAACGATGTGATCCGTTTCACATCCGAAGACAAGCTGCGCCGCGACATGGACCGCACCCTGGCGCTGGCCCGCCAGCGTGGCGCGCAGGTGGTGCTGATGCCCTGCGGCGACGTGGGCCACGCGCCGTTTTTCGTACCGCCGCTGTCATGGGGCATGTCACGCCGGTCGGAACGCCTGCACGCCATTGCGCAGGACCTGGCGGGCACGCACAGCGCGCGCTACGTGCGGCTCCTCAAGCCGCGCGCACAAGACCCGTTCGTGCTGCACAGCAAGGCGCTGCATGCGGCGGATGGCCTGCACCCCAGCAGCGCGGGGTACGAGGAGTGGTTCAGCGAACTGGTGGCCCAGGGCGGCCTGACTGGCGTCGCACCGTAGGCCAGGCCGGCGCCTGTTCACTCCGCACTTGCCAGGTGCGACTGCACGACCTGATCGCGCCCGGCATTCTTGGCGGAATACATCGCCGTGTCTGCCGCCGCAAGCAGGGCCTCCAGCGCCAGGCCCACGGTGCGCGAATCCGACACGCCCAGGCTCGCGGTCACGCGGATGTAGTGGCCCTCGGCGTCCATCACCTCGATTTCGCGGATGGCTTCGCGCAGGCGCAGGGCGAACTGCAGCGCAGCCTGGGGGTTGCAATGCGTCAGCATCACCACAAACTCCTCGCCACCAAAGCGTGCCGCCAGATCGGTCTCGCGCAGCTCGGTGCGCAGCACCTGTGCCACGGCCTGTAACGCGCGGTCGCCGGCTGCGTGGCCGTGGCTGTCGTTGAGCTGCTTGAACCAGTCAATGTCGAGCAACACCATGGCCACGTCGAACCCATAGCGTTGCGCCTGCAGCAGCCGGTCATGCGCCGCCGCGATGAATGACCGCCGGTTGCGCAAACCGGTGAGGTAGTCGGTAGCCGACTGTTCGCGCAGCTGCTCGATGAGCTGGTCGCGCTCGCGCTCCAGTTCATGGCGGCGGTGCGTCTGCTGCTGCAGCAGGCGCACTGCGCCAAGGACTGCGGTCACTTCGTCCTGCCGTGCCACTGGCTGCGGCGGCGCCTGCGCACTGCGCTCCTCGCCGGCCAGCGCGTGCAAGGCGCCGGTAGCGCGCACCAGCGGGCGCAGCACACGGCGCTGCAGTACAAAGAGCGCGCTGCCCAGCGCCGCCAGCAGCACCGCGGCGCCCAGCAGCGCCCACAGCAGAACCCGCACTGCGCGGTCATGCTCACGCATTGCGCTATCGCGCGCCTGCAGCAGCAGGGCGTCGCGCAGCTCCAGCACCGGGTTCATGTCGGGTACGTAGCGCGCCGCAAAGTCCGCCGCCGTCAGACCGTAGCGGCCATCGGCATCGCCCTCCCTGAGCACACACTGGAGCAGCGCCTGCGCGGCACCAAAGTAGCGGGCATCGACCATTTCCCACGCATGGATCACGCTGGACGGCATGGCGTCGCCCCGCACGCGCAGCTCGATCAGGAACCGCAGCTGCGCAATGCGGCCCCGGGTTTCATCGATGGCCCGGCGCTCGGCTGCGGAAAACGGCTCGCGCTTGACAATCGCCGCCGTGAAATGTGAACCCAGCAGGCCCGCGTACTCACGCAGGTCGGCAGCCAGCAAGGCCCCCTGCACTTCATCCCCGAGGGTCGGGTATGCGTGCTGGGCGCCGCCCGCCAGCGCCGTGTTGATGGGCGCCAGCAGCGGCACCACAGACACCATCGCATACACGGCAGACCGGATGCGTTCGGCGGACCGCCGCGCGCCGAGCAGCGTCAGGGTCTGGTCCACCACCGTACGGGCCTGCGCCAGCGCCACCCTTGCGGCTTCGACACGCGTGGGCAACCCGGCAGGCATTCCGGGGCTGCCCGCCGCGCCTGCCACGGCGTCGCGCAGGGCGACGAGCGCGCGATCCGTGCGCAGGCGGGCCTGCTGCAGGGCATCGCTGCGCTCCTGTGTCATCGGCATGGCGTCACCCAGCGCTGCATTGGTGGGGCCACGTTCCCGCGAAACCATCTCCATGGCGACCAGGCCAGCGCGCAGGGGCTCCAGCAGGCGCAGGCTTTCGGACGCACTGCTCACCGCCTGCCACTCCGTGGTGGCCATGCGGCCCACGAGTGCCATGGTGGCCACAAGCACCACGGCCCCGAGCAGCTGAAGCATTCGATGAAGTTGCATGAACCGGTGCCTGGGGGCGGCGAGAGGATGGAGAAGCGGGATCAAAAAAACACACGGCGGGGTGCCGCAGGCCGGTCAGGCAGCGGTTGTACCGTGCCGAAAATCTCGCAGATCGTAACGCGACCAGCGCAGCCGCGGCGCATGCACCCCGCCCCTGCATCGCTGTTGGGGCGGCTGCAGATGCAGCAACGTATCGCAGCGTTGCCACACTGCTGGCAACTTTTTGCAGCTCGCACCTAAAATCGGCGGCGCCCTCGGAAATATCCTGAGTGCCAATACAACCAGAACCAACCATCAACATCATGGCAACTGCAAAGAAAACCACCGCTCCCGCAACCAAGGTCGCCAAGGCCGCTGCACCGGCCAAGAAGGCTGCTGCACCTGCTGCCAAGAAGGCTGCCGCCCCCGCAGCCAAGGCCGCGCCTGCCGCCCTGAAGCCCATCAAGACGGCTTTCAACAAGACCACGCTGGTGGCACACCTGGCCGAGCAGTCGGGTGTGGAGCCCAAGGCCACCAAGGCCGTGCTGGCTGCGCTGGAAGCCGCCATCCTGGGTTCGGTGCACAAGAAGGGCTCTGGCGAGTTCACGCTGCCTGGCCTGATGAAGATCGGCCTGCAGCAGATCCCGGCAAAGAAGAAGCGCTTTGGCAAGGACCCGTTCACGGGTGAAGAGCGCTGGTTCCCCGCCAAGCCCGCGTCGGTCAAGATCAAGACGCGCGCGCTCAAGAAGCTCAAGGACGCCACCGTCTGATAGCGCCCAGGTGCTGCCCGTAGCGGCAGCCCTCCACAGCAGGGACCTTGTGCCGCACGGCGCAAGGTCCTTTTTGCTGGGCGCTGCAGCAGCCGCCCGTACAGGCGCCTCGTTCTTCAGGACGATGCGGCTGTATCGCGGATGAACGCCAGCGCAGCCGCGATCACGTCGTCGGCCCGGTCGCGGTGTGGCGAGTGGCCGCAGGCGGGCAGCTCCAGCAACGTGCTGCGCGGTACATCGCGGGCAATGGTGCGCACCTGGTCCAGCGTGCCGTACTCGTCGCCCACGCCCTGCACGGCCAGCACGGGCGCCTGCACCGCCGCGAGCTCCGATGCCAGGTTCCAGCTGCGAAAGGCCGGGTCGAGCCAGATGCGGCTCCAGCCCCCGAATGCCGAATCCACATCATCGTGGTAGCGTGCCAGCCGCTCGCGCAGGCCCGCGGTTTCGTAGGCCTGCCTTGCCAGCGCGATGCCCTGCACCGTGATGTCTTCAACGAACACATGCGGGGCCAGCAACACCAGGCCGCGCACGCGCTGGGGGAACTTCGCCGCGTGCAGCAGCGCAATCGAAGCGCCGTCGCTGTGCCCGAACAGCCAAGGAACATCGTGGATGCCCAACGCGGCTAGCAGCGCAGGCAAGACCTCATGTGCCTGCTGGTGCATGAAATCGGCACCCCAGGCTTCATCTGGCGCGCGCGGGGTGGACCGGCCGTAACCGGGCCGCGAATACAACAGCCCCCGAAAGCCGCCGGCATGGCACAGCCGCCGCGGGAAGTCCTTCCACATCGCCACCGAGCCCAGCCCTTCGTGCAGGAACACGACAAGGGGCGCATCCGCAACCACATCCGCATGAGCCCCGGCATCTGCATCTGCCGCAGCAATGCGCTGGTACTCGATGACCACTGGCCGGCCGCGCCAGTCGATGGTGGCAAAGCCCGAGGATTCGCTCATGCCCGCCTTTCGCGCTCGCGCAGCCGAAACCGCTGGATCTTGCCCGTAGCCGTTTTGGGAAGCTCTGGCAGGAACTCGATGAAGCGGGGGTACTTGAACGGCGCAAGCCGCTGCTTGACGAACGTCCTGAGGTCATCGGCAGTGGCCGAGAGGCCGTCCTTGAGCACAACGAAGGCCTTGGCCTTGGTCAGCCCGTCGGCGTCTTCCACCCCGATGACGGCGGCTTCCAGCACCGCGGGGTGCAGCATCAGCGTGGCCTCGACCTCAAACGGCGACACATACACGCCGCTGACCTTGAGCATGTCGTCGCTGCGGCCGCAGTACGTGTAGTAGCCCTGGGCATCGCGCACGTACTTGTCGCCGCTGCGTGTCCAGGCGCCCAGAAAGGTGCCCTGGGTTTTTTCGCGGTTGTTCCAGTACATCAGCGCGGCACTGGGGCCGCGGATGAACAGATCGCCCACCTCGCCGTCAGGCACCGTCGCCCCGTCGTCGGCGCGCAGCTCCACGTCATAGCCCGGAACGGGCCTGCCGGTGGTTCCGTAGCGCACGTCGCCCGGCCGGTTGGAAAGAAAGATGTGCAACAGCTCGGTGGAGCCGATGCCGTCGATGATGTCGCAGCCGAAGTGCGCCTTGAAGCGCTGCGCAATCTCGGCCGGAAGCGCCTCGCCTGCCGACGAGCACATGCGCAGCGCCACCGCATCGCGCGGCGGCAGCTGCGGCGACGCCAGCATGGCGGCATAGCCGGTGGGCGCACCAAAGAACACGGTGGGCCGGTGTTCCACCCAGCGCCTGAACACGGCATCTGGCGTGGGCCGCTCGGCCATCAGCAACACGGTGGCGCCTGCTGAGAGCGGGAACGTGAGGGCATTGCCCAACCCGTATGCAAAGTAAAGCTTCGCCGCCGAAAAGCAGATGTCCTGCTCGGACAGCCCCAGCACCGGCTTGCCGTAGAGCTCCGCCGTCCACCAGAGGTTGGCATGGGTATGCACTGCGCCCTTGGGCCGGCCGGTGGAACCCGACGAATAGAGCCAGAACCCGGGCTCATCGGCCATCGTGGCGGCGGGTGCCGCCAGGGGCATGGCCCGGTCCAGCACGTCCTGCATATCGCAGGCATCGGCAGGCAGCGCTGCCTGCGGCTGTGACACCAGCACGGTCGCGACTTCATGCGGTGTCGCCGCCATGGCTGCAGACAGCACAGGCAGCAACGCGCCCGAGACCAGGGCCGCCTGCGCCCTGCTGTGGGCAAGCATGAAGGCATAGTCGTCCACGGTCAGAAGGGTGTTCACCGGCACAGGCACCACGCCGGCATAAAGACACCCGAGAAAGCACACAGGCCAGTCGCAGGTGTCGAGCATCAGGATCAGCACACGCTCCTCGCGCCGCACGCCCGCCTCCAGCAAGGCTGCAGCCAGACGGCGCGCGCGGTCCTCAAGTTCACCGTACGTCATGCGGCCCCGGTCATCGATGTAAGCCGTGCGGCGCGCGCGCGGGCGGTTCAGCGTGAACAGGTGGTCGGCAAAGTTCAGCGGTTCTGGCGGTTGCTTCATCGCGTGTCTCCGTGGAAGGCGGCTCTCAGGCTTGCGCGCGCCAAGCCCCATGGCACGGCCATTGCGGCAGGCCTACCGGGCAGAGCCCACCGTGACGCGAGCCTGCAAGGCATGCCTGCCTGCCGTGCCTGCTGTGCCTGCTGCGTGATGCCGGTTGACCTGCGTCAACACCCGCCGCCCCGGGCGCAGTATTTTGCTGGTGCATTCACCGTAGTTCGCATACACAGAGGTGTCAAGCACTATAGTGCAGCTGCGGTGTGATCCCTGATGCGCACCACGAACGCATGCACGGCATGCATCGCCCGTGGCCTCCCGGAGTGAAACGGACATGAACGAACAACACGACCCTTTCATTGCTTCTGCCACCGATCCCGCAGCCCAGCAGGCCGCGGAGGGCTCGCGGAACCCCCTTTTGGCCGCCTTGGGCGACCGGGTGCGTACCCTGCGCGCGCAGCGTGGCCTGACCCGCAAGGCCGTGGCAGCCGCAGCCGATGTGTCGGAGCGCCACCTGGCCAATCTGGAATACGGCACGGGCAACGCCTCCATCCTGGTGCTGCAGCAGGTGGCTGGCGCGCTGCAATGCTCGCTGGCCGAGCTGCTGGGCGACTTCACCACGCGCTCGCCCGAATGGCTGCTGATCCGCGACGTGCTCGAGCACCGCACCGAAGACGAACTGCGGCGCGCGCGCATCGCGCTGCACGGCCTGTTCAATGCCGGCGCAAGCGACCCGGCGCGCCACCGCCGCATTGCGCTGGTCGGCCTGCGGGGAGCCGGCAAGTCCACCCTGGGGCCTCTGCTGGCACGCGAACTGGGGCTGCCTTTCATTGAGCTGAGTCGCGCCATCGAAGTGCTGGCCGGGTGCAGCGTCCGCGAAATCCACGACCTGTGCGGCACGGCCGCCTACCGCCGCTACGAGCGCCGGGCGCTCGATGAAGCGGTGCAGGCCCACGGCGCCGTCGTGATCGCCACGCCCGGCGGTATCGTCTCGGACCCGGCCACATTCAACGAGCTGCTGGCGCACTGCACCACCGTCTGGCTGCAGGCCTCTCCCGAGGAACACATGGGCCGCGTGGTGGCTCAGGGCGACACGCGCCCCATGGCCGCCAGCCGCGAGGCCATGGACGACCTGCGTCGCATCCTGGATGGCCGCGCAGCGTTCTATTCCAAGGCCGACCTCACCGTGGATACCTCTGGCCACACACCGCAGGAAAGCCTGGTGCAGCTGTGCACGGGCGTGCGCAAGGCGATGGCGCTGCATGCAGGGCATGAGACCGACGAGGGCGGCACGCTCATCCCCTAGAGACCCTCTGCACAGATCAGCGCGCCGTGTGCATCTGCGGCCTCGGGCGGTCTGCTGCGCAAGCAAATACTCGCAATAGCTCGGCGATTGCTGCGTTTTGCGCCTCGCAGCCCATCCCGATCCACAGCGCTCACTTGCCGCTTGATTCGTGCAGAGGATCCCCAGGAAACCTGGGCGACGCCGGCCAGCCAGCAAGCAGACCCCACGCACCCGCTGCAGGGTCGATGGGGGCATCGCGTGGGCACTGCCCGCCCCGGCTCCAACCCCGTCACGTTCGCAACCGTGGCCTTGACGCGCCCCCAAACATGCATGATGATGCACATCAAATTGAGGTGGTGCATTATTTTTCATGCACTACCGGCTGGAGGCCCCATGTCTGCATCCGCACCCACTCTGGCACCCGAGCGCGTTGACTACCGCACCGACCCGTCGCAGTACCGGCACTGGCACCTGAGCGTGGACGGTCCGGTCGCGCGCCTCGCTCTGGACATCGCGGAAGACGGCGGCATCCGCCCCGGCTACAAGCTCAAGCTCAACAGCTACGACCTTGGCGTGGACATCGAGCTGCACGATGCCCTCAACCGCATCCGCTTCGAGCATCCCGAGGTGCGCTCGGTCATCATCACCAGCGCCAGGGAACGCGTCTTCTGCTCCGGGGCCAACATCTTCATGCTGGGGGTGTCCAGCCACGCGTGGAAGGTGAACTTCTGCAAGTTCACCAACGAGACGCGCAACGGCATCGAGGATTCGTCCAGGCACTCGGGCCTGAAGTTCGTGGCTGCCGTGAACGGCGCCTGCGCAGGCGGTGGCTACGAGCTGGCGCTGGCCTGCGACGAGATCGTGCTGGTGGACGACCGGTCTTCGTCCGTATCGCTGCCCGAGGTGCCGCTGCTCGGTGTGCTGCCCGGCACGGGCGGCCTGACACGCGTGACCGACAAGCGCCATGTGCGCCATGACCTGGCGGATATCTTCTGCACCAGCGTGGAAGGCGTGCGCGGCCAGCGCGCGGTGGACTGGCGCCTGGTGGACCGCATTGCCAAGCCCGCGCAGTTTGCCGCCGCAGTGGCCGAGACGGCTGCGCGCCTGGCCGAGACCAGCCACCGCCCGGCACAGGCCACCGGCATTGTCCTTGCCCGCATCGAACGCGCCGAAACGCCCGACACCCTGGCCTACGAGCACGTGCACGTGGGGCTGGACCGCACCCGGCGCACCGCCACGATCACGGTGCTCGCACCCCGCGGCGCGCAGCCGGCCGACATCGCTGGCATCGAGGCGGCCGGCGCCGCATGGTGGCCCCTGGCCATGGCCCGGCAGCTGGACGACACCATCCTGCACCTGCGCACGAACGAGCCCGACATCGGCACCTGGCTGCTCAAGACCGAAGGCGAGGCCGATGCGGTGCTGGCCAGCGATGCGACCCTGCTGGCCCACCAGAGCCACTGGCTGGTACGCGAGACCATCGGCGCACTGCGCCGCACGCTGGCGCGGCTCGACGTGTCATCGCGCAGCCTGTTTGCGCTGATCGAGCCCGGCTCGGCGTTTGCCGGCTCGCTGGCCGAGCTGGCCTTTGCGGCAGACCGCACCTACATGGCCGCCCTGCCCGATACGCCCGACCGCGCGCCGCGGCTCACCCTCAACGCATTCAGCTTCGGTCTGCTGCCACTGGTCAACGACCAGAGCCGCCTGCAGCGCCGCTTCTACAGCGAGGCCGGGCCGCTAGCGGCCGCACGCGCTGCCTCAGGGCAGGCACTGGACGCCGACGCCGCGATGGCGCTGGGCCTGGTCACCGCCGCCCCGGACGACATCGACTGGGCGGACGAGATCCGCATCGCCATCGAGGAGCGCGCCGCCATGTCGCCCGATGCGCTGACCGGGCTGGAGGCCAACCTGCGCTTTGCCAGCCACGAGAACATGAACACGCGCATCTTCGGCCGCCTGACCGCCTGGCAGAACTGGATCTTCAATCGCCCCAACGCGGTGGGCGAGAAGGGCGCGCTCAAGGTGTACGGCACTGGAGAAAAAGCGGGGTTTGACCTGAACCGCGTCTGACCCCAACCCCAACCGTTCAGGCTGAGCCTGTCGAAGCCCCGCGCAAGCCTTCGACAGGCTCAGCCGAACCGGTAATCGGACTTTGATCCCACGAGGAGACTCCATGAGCAGCATCAACTACAGCGAGAAGATCCCCAACAACGTGAACCTTGCGGAGGACCGAACGCTGCAGCGCGCGCTGGAGGGCTGGCAGCCGAACTTCATCCACTGGTGGGACGACGTAGGACCTGAACGGTCCACCAACCACGAGGTGTACCTGCGCACCGCCGTGAGCGTGGACCCGAGCGGCTGGGCACAGTTTGGCCACGTCAAGATGCGCGACTACCGCTGGGGCATCTTCCTGAACCCGGGCGATGCCGAGCGCGAGATCCACTTTGGCGACCACAAGGGCGAAAAGGCCTGGCTCGTCACACAGGGCGACACCGAACCGGCCTCGGTGGAGCAGCAGCGCCACCTGGGGCTGACGGCGCCCAGCATGTACGACCTGCGCAACCTCTTTCAGATCAATGTGGAAGAAGGCCGCCACCTGTGGGCCATGGTGTACCTGCTGCACAAGCACTTTGGCCGCGACGGCCGGGAGGAAGCCGAGGCACTGCTGCAGCGTCAGTCGGGCGACGTGGACAACCCGCGCATCCTGGGTGCCTTCAATGAAAAAACGCCCGACTGGCTGGCGTTCTTCATGTTCACCTACTTCACCGACCGCGACGGCAAGTTCCAGCTCTCGGCCCTGGCCGAAAGCGCGTTCGACCCGCTGGCGCGTACCACCAAGTTCATGCTGACCGAAGAAGCCCACCACATGTTCGTGGGCGAATCCGGCATCTCGCGCGTGCTGTCGCGCACGGCGCAGGTGATGAACGACCTCAAGACGGATGACCCTGCCCGGGTGCGTGCCGCCGGGGCTATCGACCTGGGCACGGTGCAGCGCTATCTCAACTTCCACTACAGCGTCACCATCGACCTCTTCGGCGCCGACCAGTCGAGCAACGCCGCCACGTTCTACAGCACGGGCCTCAAAGGCCGGTACGAAGAGGGTAAGCGCACCGATGACCACGTGCTCAAGGGGCAGACGTACAAGGTGCTGGAGGTCGTCAACGGCCAACTCACCGAGAAGGAAGTCCCCATGCTCAACGCCCTGAACGAGGTGCTGCGCGACGACTTCATCAAGGACTCGGTGGCAGGCGTGGGCCGCTGGAACAAGGTGCTGGAAAAGGCGGGCATCCCCACGCGCCTGGTGGTGCCGCACAAGGCATTCAACCGGCAGATTGGCGCGCTGGCAGGCATCAAGATGTCGCCCGAGGGGCAGGTGGTGGGCGAAGCCGAATGGGCCGCACGCAAGGGCGAATGGCTGCCCACACCGGAGGACTTCGCGTTTGTCGCGTCGCTCATGGGCCGCGTGGTCGAGCCCGGCCGCTTTGCGGGCTGGATTGCCCCGCCCACGATGGGCATCAACCGCCAGCCGGTGGATTTTGAGTACGTGCGTTTCGGTTGATTCCCAAGCGGCAGAACCCCACAGCAAATCGGCGCGCCCGGCACCCACACGCACCCCACACGCACCCCGCAGGAGACCCGCATGGACATGGCCGCCGACGCAGCCGTCAGCATCATCAGGCAGCACCTGATCGACCCCGAAATCTGCATACGCTGCAACACCTGCGAGGCCACCTGTCCGGTCGGTGCCATCACGCACGACGACAACAACTACGTGGTGCGCGCCGACGTGTGCAACGGCTGCATGGCCTGCGTGCCGCCCTGCCCCACCGGCTCCATCGACAACTGGCGCATGGTGCCTGCCGCCAGTGCCTACAGCGTGCAGGAGCAGTTCACATGGGAGTCCCTGCCCGCCGAGCTGAGCCCCCGGGAGCTGGCAGCGGCAGGCGCATCCGGCTCCGGCGATGCTGCAGCCAGCACAGGCCCGGCAGCCAGCGCCGACCTTGCCAGCGCCACCGTGGAACCCGGTGCACAGCCCTTCCGGCCGTCGCGCTTTGGCGCCACCCTGCCGCCCTGGTCGGCCGCGCACCCGTACACCAACCTGTTCGGGCCGCGCAACCCCGCCACAGCCACCGTGGCCGGCAACTACCAGTGCACCGAAGCGGGCTTTGACAGCCAGACCCACCATGTGGTGATCGACTTCGGGAGCATGCCCTTTCCGGTGCTGGAGGGGCAGTCGATCGGCATCATCCCGCCCGGTACCGATGCAAATGGCAAACCGCACCACCCGCGGCAGTATTCGGTGGCCAGCCCGCGCAACGGCGAGCGGCCGGGGTACAACAACCTGGCCCTTACCGTGAAGCGTGTGACGGCCGATCACCACGGCGCGCCCGTGCACGGCGTGGCCTCCAACTACCTGTGCGACCTGAAGGTCGGGGATGCGGTGCAGGTGGTGGGGCCGTTTGGAAGCAGCTTCCTCATGCCCAACCACCCGCGCTCGCACATCGTGATGATCTGCACCGGCACGGGCAGTGCCCCCATGCGCGCCATGACCGAATGGCGGCGACGCCTGCGCGGCAGCGGCAAGTTTGACGGCGGCAAGCTGCTGCTGTTCTTTGGCGCGCGCACGCAGCAGGAGCTGCCTTACTTCGGCCCGCTGCAAAGCCTTCCCCGCGATTTCATTGACATCAACCTCGCGTTCTCGCGCACGCCCGGGCAGCCGCGGCGTTACGTACAGGACCTGATGCGCGAGCGCGCCGCAGACCTCGCAGCATTGCTGCGCGACAAGGACGCGCACTTTTACGTGTGTGGGCTCAAGAGCATGGAAGAGGGCGTGGTGCTGGCGCTGCGCGACATTGCGAACGAGGCGGCGCTGGACTGGGAGAGCGTGGGAAGCGCGCTGCAGCGCGAAGGCCGCCTGCATCTGGAAACGTACTGACGGCCTTCGCAGCCAGGACGGACTCGCCATCGCAGCTGCGCAGTGCCGCCAGGGGCTCCAGAGAGGAAAATCAGGCCAAATTGGCCTAAAGCCCTTTTATCAATTGCCTGTGTAGCTATTATTTTTATAGCATCCTGAACAACAGGCTGTGGCGCCTGTACCGGCCGGAGCGATGCGGCCGACCGCCGCGCAAGGCGCAGCCTCCGAGCCCACCCCCCAGCCATTCCAGGCATGGCGTGAACCCGCCTACCGGGCGCGCGGATCACCCACTTTTCAGGGCGCTGCCCCATTTCGAATCCGTCCGCCGCCAGCGGCATGCCGCCCATGGGGCCGCATGGGGTCCAGGGAGCCGCGGGGCGTCATTGCGCCCTCCGGCGCACAGCCCGCTGCCCCACTCAGGCCCGATAGGGGTTGCGGTCGCCCCGCGCGTAGTCCGCGATGGCCTGCACCGCCTCTTCGCGGGTAGGCCATGTGGCGCTTTCGACCGGAATCATGTGGCCATCCACCAGCAGCTGCGCAACGGCGTATCCGCCGCCGGACGTGCGCGTGAGCACGGCGGAGTAGCCGCTGCCGTCTGCGTCGCCATGCACCGTGTCGGCCTGGGCCTCGGGGTCGTCGGAGTTGTGGCGCGGGTTGAAGCCGGGAGGGGGGTTGCGCTGGGGTTCATCGGTATCTCCTTGCAGCCATTGTTGCCAGCGGTACCACCAGAGCGTGTAGGCCAGCGCCCCGCCGCGACGGGGGTGGCGGCCGTGCCCGGCGATGTTGCGGCGGGAGTGGGGGTTTTGACGTAGGCCGTTACCTACTGCAGCTTGCGCCGGGCGCTTGCAGTGCGGGAATACCCGGATGGAGAGCATTGAACGCACCACCCGCCGATCACCCGCGCAGCCCCGCGTTGCGCCTCTGGAGCTTCCCATGTCACCCACACGCAACGTATTGGCCATCGTCATGGCCGGGGGCGAAGGCTCCAGGCTGCACCCGCTCACTGCCGAGCGCTGCAAGCCGGCCGTTCCCTTCAATGGAAAGCACCGCATCGTCGACTTCGTGCTGTCCAACCTGGTCAACTCCGAGATCTACTCGATCTATCTGCTGGTGCAGTACAAGTCGCAGTCGCTCATCGAGCATGTGCGCAGCTCGTGGACCATGACGCGCTTCATCCCCGAGCACTTCGTCACCGTCGTGCCGCCGCAGATGCGCAATGGCCCCGAGTGGTTCCAGGGCACGGCCGACTCGGTGTACCAGAACATCCACCTCATCGAGTCCTTTCGCCCCGACATCGTGGCCGTGTTTGGTGCCGACCACATCTACCGCATGGACGTGCGCCAGATGGTGGAGTTCCACCGGGCCCACAACGCGCATGTAAGCGTGGCCACCCTGCCCGTTCCGCTGCCCCTTTGCCACCAGTTCGGCATGGTGGAAACCGACGCGCGTCACCGCATCAGCAACTTCGTCGAAAAGCCGCAGACAGCCAGACCCATGCCCGGCAGCAAGACGCACGCGCTGGCGTCCATGGGCAACTACCTGTTCAACGCCGACGTGCTGCTGGAGGCGCTGAAAAAGGCCCACGCCGCCGGCCACAGTGACTTTGGGCGTGACATCCTGCCGGGCATGCTCAGGTCGCACCGCCTGATGGCCTACGACTTTCACACGAACAGGATCCCGGGCACGGCCCCGTTTGAGGAGCACGGGTACTGGCGCGACGTGGGCACCATCGATTCGTACTTCAACGCGCATTTCGACACGCTGGGCGCAACGCCCCGCTTTCGCATGTCCAACCGCGAATGGCCGATCTATGCCAGTCCCGACCAGGCAGAGTCGGCGCAGATTGAAAACGGCGTGCTGCACCGCTCTGTGGTGGGGTCCGGCTGCGTGGTGGACGGCGCCTCGCTGGACCACACCATGCTGCGACGCTCCGTGGTGGTCGAGCGCGATGCGCAGCTGGAGCACTGCATCGTCATGGAGCGCTCACGCATCGGCCAGGGCGCGCGCATACGCCGGGCCATCATCGACCAGGACAACGACATACCGCCGAATGAAGAAATCGGTATCGATCCGGAAGCAGACCGCCAGCGATTCGCGGTGACCGACAGCGGCATCGTCGTGGTGCCGCGCATGTTCTTCCCGGCACGGGCCCAGCGCCCGGCGCTGACCCTCAGCCCCGCCGCGGTCCCGCAGGTGCGCTCATCAGACCGGGTCCTGACCGATTCCGTCTTCCGGGTTGCTGCATGAACCACGGGAGCATTCCACACCAGGCCCTGGAACCCCGCCTTTCCACAAGTCGCGCCCACCGTCATCAGGCGAGCGCCGGGCGCCCCTGGCCGCTGGGCGCCACGCTCGACCGCGAGGGCGTGAATTTCGCCGTGTTCTCTTCGGTAGCCACGCGGGTGGAGGTCTGCCTGTTCTCCGAAGGCGGCCGCGAGACGGCACGCATCGCACTGCCATCGCTGACCCATGAGGTGTGGCATGGCCATGTTGCCGGGCTCAAGGCGGGGCAGCGCTACGGGCTGAGGGTGCATGGGCCGTACGACCCCGATGCGGGAGCAAGGTGCAATCCAGCCAAGCTGCTGATCGACCCGTATGCGCTCGCACTGGACCGCCCCGTCCGTGGCCGTGCCGACCAGTACGGCTACGAGGTGGGTCACGACGATGAAGACCTGGCCCCGAGCGACATCAACAACGGTGCCACGGCCCCGAAATGCCGGGTGGTGCGTTCGCGCTTTGACTGGTCAGGCGACTTGTCGCCGCGCATCCCGCGGCAGGACACGGTCTTCTACGAGGTGCATGTCAAAGGCTTCACGCAGTCCAACCCCGACGTGCCTGAACCCCTGCGCGGCACCTATGCCGGGCTGGCTGCACCCGCATCCATTGCCCACCTCAAGAGCCTGGGGGTGACCAGCGTCGAGCTGCTGCCCGTGCAGGCATTCATTGACGACCAGCGGCTGGTGGATGCGGGCCTCACGAACTACTGGGGCTACAACACGGTGGCTTTCATGGCGCCAGAGCCGCGTTATGCAGCGCCCGCCAGCGACGGGGGTGTGGAAGAGTTCAAGACCATGGTCAAGGGCCTGCACGCCGCGGGGCTGGAGGTGATCCTGGATGTCGTCTACAACCACACGGGCGAGGGCAACCACCTGGGCCCCACGCTCAGCCTCAAGGGCATCGACAACGCGGCCTACTACCGGCTGTCGCCCGAGAACCTGCGGATGAGCGTGGACTACACCGGCACCGGCAACACGGTGGACACCACCAGCACGCCAGCGCTGCGCCTCATCATGGACAGCCTGCGGTACTGGGTGCAGGAGATGCATGTGGACGGCTTTCGCTTTGACCTGGCCTCTGCGCTGGGACGCGACGCCGAGGGCGCCTACACGCTGCGCGCAACGTTCTTTGCAGCCATCGCGCAAGACCCCGTGCTCTCCCGCGTCAAGCTGATCGCTGAACCGTGGGACCTGGGGCCGTTCGGCTACCAGATTGGCGGTTTCCCGGCCGGGTGGATGGAATGGAACGGGCGCTACCGCGATGCCGTACGCGACTACTGGGTGAATGCCGATGGCAGCCTGCCCGCGTTTGCGGCCTGCCTCTGCGGCTCTGCCGACATCTACCAGTGGCGCCGCCGCAGGCCCACCGACAGCGTCAACATCGTCACCGTGCACGACGGCTTCACGCTGGCCGACCTAGTGAGCTACAACGAAAAACACAACGAGGCCAATGGCGAAGACAGCCGCGATGGCGAATCGCACAACCGCAGCTGGAACTGCGGCGCCGAAGGCGACACGGATGACGAAAGCGTGATTGCGCTGCGTGCACGGCAGATGCGCAACCTGCTGGCCACGCTGTTCATCTCGCGCGGCACGCCGCTGCTGCTGGGCGGCGACGAGGTCGGCCGCACCCAGGGTGGCAACAACAACGGCTACTGCCAGGACAGCCCGGTGACCTGGCACGACTGGGAACGCGTGCCCGCGCAAGCCGCGGGGCTGCACGGCTTTGTGGCTGCCCTGTCTGCACTGCGCCAGCGGCTGCCGGTGCTGCGCATGGCCGACTGGCCTGCAGAGCCCGGCGCGGGCGACTGCACGGCAGTGGTGCGCTGGTACAGCGTATGGGGCCACGAGATGACCGCGCAGGAGTGGGACGATCCCGCCGTGCGCTGCGTGGCTGCCGTCATGGATGACTGCAGCGCAGGCGGCAGGTCGGTGGCGGTGCTCTTCAATGCATCGGAGGACGAGGCCACCTTCACGCTGCCGGTCGAGGAAACGCCCCGCACCTGGGCTGTGCACCTGGATACGCGCGATACGACGGTACACGGGCTCGACACCGTGGATGCAGGCCCCGCGCAGCCACTGGAATCCGGCGGCCAGTGGACGCTGGTGTCGCACTCGATGGCGCTGCTCGTTGGCCCCACCCCACCCGGTTTGCAAGCCGCATGACCCACACGCACCTGATGCCTTACGGCGCCCGCCTGCTGCCTGGCGGTGGCGCCCGCTTCTCTCTCTGGACGCCATCGGCGACCCGGGTATCGCTTTTGCTGCAAGGCGGTACGCAGCACGAGCCACTGATGGTGTCCGCCGAGAGTTCGGGCGAAGGCTGGTGGCATGTGGACACACCCAACGGCGTGGCCGGACGCGAATACCAGTGGCGCATCAACGACACCCTGACGGTGCCCGACCCGGCCTCGCGCCACAACCCGCGCGGCCCCCACGCGCCCTGCGTGCTGACGGACCCTGAGGACTATGCCTGGACCACCGACTGGGCCGGCCGGCCGTGGGAAGAACTGGTGTTCTACGAACTCCACGTCGGCACCTTCACCCCGGAAGGCACCTACGCTGCCGCAGCCGCGCATCTGCAGCAGCTGGCAGACCTGGGCTTTACCGCCATCGAACTCATGCCGCTGGCAGCCTTTGGCGGCGAATGGGGCTGGGGATACGACGGTGTGCTGCCCTTTGCACCGCACCATGCGTATGGCACCCCCGATGAACTCAAGGCCTTCATCGACCGGGCCCATGCGCTGGGCCTGTGCGTATTCATCGATGTGGTCTACAACCACTTCGGCCCGGACGGCAACTACCTGAACGCCTACGCCGATGCTTTCTTTTCAACCACGCACACCAGCCCATGGGGCGCAGCCATCAACTTTGACCAGGAAGGCGGCCACTTCGTGCGGGAGTTCTTCATCCACAACGCCCTGTACTGGCTGGAGGAGTTCCAGGCCGACGGCCTGCGGCTCGATGCCGTGCATGCCATCCAGGACGCCAGCCTGCCCGATGTGCTGGAACACCTCAGCGCGAGGGTGCGGGCGCTGGAGGCCCAGGCCCGCCGCCCCTTGCACCTGGTGCTGGAAAACGAGCTCAACCACGGCTGGCGGCTGTCGCCCCGGCATGAACCGGGCCTGTACGACGCGCAGTGGAACGATGACTTCCACCACGCGCTGCACGTCAACCTGACCGGCGAGGCCCAGGGCTATTACGCCAAGTTTGCGGCCGAACCCATGGAGGTTCTCGCGCGTACGCTGGCCACCGGATACGCATTTGCCGGCACACTGCGTGGCGGTGACGCCACCGGCCCGGCCGCGCCGCTGGGCTGCATGGTCAACTTCATGGGCAACCACGACCAGGTTGGCAACCGTGCCTTCGGCGAACGGCTGCAGGCGCTTGCCGGCCACGACGGGGCCGAGATTGCCTTGCTGCTGGCGCTGCTGACGCCGGCCACGCCCCTCGTCTTCATGGGCGACGAGTTCGCGGCATCCACACCGTTTCTGTACTTTGCCAACTGGGAAGGCGCGCTGCGCGAAGCCGTGCGCGAAGGCCGTGTGCGCGAGTTCGACCACAGCACGGACGACCGGCGCGCCCTGCCAGACGCCTGCGACGTTGCCACCATGCACGCCAGCACACTGCGCTGGGAAACCTGCGAATCCCCCGAGGGGCGTCAAAGAATGGCACTGGTGAAAGCTGCGCTGGACGCCCGGCGCCACTGGCTGCAGCCGCGCGCAGGCCATCTGCTGGCCCAAGGCCACACGGCGGAGCCCGTGGGCCGCACCGGCCTGCGGGTAACCTGGCACTACCGCAGCGGCGAGGCACTGCAGCTGGAGTTGAACATCGGCACGGAACCCGTGGATGCGCCCGCGACCTGGGGAACCCCTGCGCAAGAAGTCTTCAGCCACCGCCGCGGCCGCGCAGATACCGTGTGGCCGCCCCGTTCAGCCCGCTGGCTGCTGGCCGGAGGGCCCGCATGATGACCGGACCCACCCTTGAAGGGGTCGGC